>ERZ1673740.2236-NODE-2236-length-11552-cov-11.787684_pt1 | contig 11552 bp, 10 predicted proteins | sample MGYA00580221_ERZ1673740 | MGnify/ENA primary metagenome ERZ1673740 (study PRJEB41218, sample SAMN15661786) | gut metagenome | host: Homo sapiens | place: Canada: London | collected 2015-08-20/2019-03-30 | study: EMG produced TPA metagenomics assembly of...
CCAGAGCCGCCCCTACTAGGGGCGGTGGCAATGCGAAGCATTGACGGTGGGGTTTCTCCCCTTACTGCGGGCAATGGGTCCCGGGCAGGGGCAGCTGGGCTGCCCGCACCTCCTGCGGGGGCTTCTGCATGTGCTGGTGCATCCCGCCGCGCTCCAGGGCGGTCACACCGGTGCGGCACTGCTCAAGGATCTTGTAATCCGCCAGGATCTTGAGGAACGCGTCCACCTTTTCGGGGCGGCCGGTCAGCTCCAGCACCATGCTGTCGGGCGAAAGATCAATGATCTTTGCCTTGTAGATGCTGGCGATCTCCCGCAGCTCACTGCGGTTGTGGACATCGGCAGCCACCTTGAGCAGCAGCAGCTCCCGTTCCAGCGAGTTTTCGTGGTCCAGCACGAACACCTGCCGGGTCACTTCCAGCCGCTCGGTCTGGAGGATGAGCTGGCTCAGCGCCTTTTCATCGCTGGTGATGGTCACGGTGATGCGGCTGACCGCCGGGTCGTTGGTGGCGGACACCGTCAGGCTGTCGATGTTGAAGCCGCGGCGGCAGAACAGGTTGGACACCCGGGCCAGAACACCGCTCTGGTTGTCCACCAGCAGACTGATGACTCTGCGTTTGGATTCCATGGGTCAGTCCTCCTTATTCCATGATGATATCATTGATGTCGCCGCCGCCGGGGATCATGGGCAGGACCTTTTCGTCCTTGTCGATGATGCACTCGATCCAGGTGGGGCCCTTCTGCTTGAGGGCATCGGCAAATGCGGCCTGGAACTCGGGGAGGTTGGTGCAGCGGTAGCCCTTCAGGCCAAAGCCGTCCGCCAGCTTGACAAAGTCGGTGCGGCGGTGAGGGTCGGTCTGGGAGTAGCGCTTTTCGTAGAAAGTGGTCTGCCACTGGCGCACCATGCCCAGCACAGAGTTGTTGAAGATGACCGTGATGATGGGCAGCTCATAGCTGACAGCGGTGCAGGCCTCGTTGAGGTTCATGTGGAAGGAACCGTCGCCCGTGAACATGACCACCCGCTGCTCCCGGCCCAGCGCCATCTGCGCGCCGATGGCCGCGCCATAGCCAAAGCCCATGGTGCCCAGGCCGCCGCTGGTGATAAAGCCGCGGCTCTTGGTGTGGCGGATGTACTGGGCCGCCCACATCTGGTGCTGGCCCACGTCGGTGACATACACGGCCTCGGGGCCGCACTGGCTGCACACCTCGCCGATGACCTGATGGGGCATCAGGCGGGTGGGGTCGGACACAGGGTGGTAATCCTGCGCCTGCCACTCGTGGATCATCTTCATCCAGTCGGGGTGCTTCTTCTCCTCAATGAGGGGGAGCATCCCGCTCAGGACATAGCAGACATCACCGGCAATGGCAAGATCCACATCCACATTCTTGCCCAGCTCACTGGGGTCGATATCGATCTGGATGATGGTGGCATTCCTGGCAAAGGTCTTGGGGTTCAGGGCCACGCGGTCAGAAAAGCGGGTGCCCAGTGCGATCAGCACGTCGCAATCCGCAACCGCCCGGTTGGAGGTGTAGCAGCCGTGCATTCCGACCATGCCGATGTTCATCGGGTCACCGTAGGGCACAACGCCTGCGGCCATCAGGGTATAGGTGGCGGGGATCTCCGCCTTGTGGATCAGGTCACGCAGGGGCTGGCAGGAAGCCGCGCTCCGCACGCCGCCGCCAAAATAGACCAGCGGGCGCTGGGCCGCGTTGATGATATCGGCGGCCCACTTGACCTGCTGTTCGTCGTAGGTGGTCACGGTGCGGATCTGCTCCGGCTGCTTGGGAGTGAACTCACAGACAGCAGCGGTGACATCCTTGGGGATATCCACCAGCACCGGGCCCTTGCGGCCGCTCTGCGCAATGCGGAACGCCGCACGCATGGTGTCGGCCAGCTCTTCTACCTTGCGCACCGTGAAGTTGTGCTTGGTGATGGGCATCGTGATGCCCTCGATGTAGGCCTCCTGAAAGCTGTCCTTGCCCAGACCGGGGGTCGGCACATTGCCGGTAAAGGCGACCATGGGCACGGAGTCCATGTAGGCAGTGGCAATGCCGGTGACCAGGTTGGTGGCACCCGGGCCGCTGGTGGCCAGCACCACGCCGGTGCGGCCCGTTGCGCGGGCATAGCCATCGGCCGCATGAGAAGCGCCCTGCTCGTGGGCGGTCAGCACATGGTGGATGCGGTCAGAATTCTTATACAGCTCGTCGTACAGGTTCAGCACAGCACCGCCGGGGTAGCCGAAGATGGTGTCCACGCCCTGTTCGCAGAGAACTTCAACAAAAATTTGCGAACCATTTAACTGCATGGTAAGTTGCTCCTGTTCCTTTTCCTCTTACACTCTCAACAAAATTTCCCTCAGACACGTTACTTTTCGCATCTTGCATTCCGATTTGAACGTTGGGTCAATTATACTATAAATCGGGCCTTTGTCAATCGACGATTTGTAAAGTGAATCAGCCGAAAGATGAAGATAATTGAACACACCCTTGCTAAGCGCCTTTTCCAAGAGTATAATCAATTCTACACTGTTATAAAAATAAACAGCCTTCTGACCGGCCTGCCAATGGCTCCCCCTTTGGGGGAGCTGGCGCGGAGCGCCTGAGAGGGCAAGGCCGTTAAAAAGAGAGGATTTTCCTATGCAACTTCGTGAATGGAATGCCCGGCTCCACGGGCTTGTTGTCTTCCGTGCCCTGCTGGGCGACCCCGTTGTGGCAAAGCTGGCGGCGCTGACCGACCGGCTGGAAGCGGCTGACGATACCATCGCCCCCCCTGTGCGATGCTGTGGCCGCCTTTGAAGCCGCCCTGTTCGCCCACACCACCAATCTGGGCGATTATCTTTCCAACGCCGTGCTGGAGACAGAGACCTTCTGTGTGCGGCAGGCTGCTGCAGGCCAGCTCTCCCCTGTGATGGAGGCCGCCCTGAACAGTGAGCTGAACTTTTTGCAGAAGCTCTGCGGCCTGACGCTGGACGCGCTGCTGGAAGCCGCCGACCGGCAGAACCGGGAGCTGGCGTTCCTGCCCCGTTGGGAGGCAAGGCAGCTCGACCTGACCGCCGCCTATAACCAGCGGATGCGGGAAGCCGGGAAGAAGGGCTACGGCATGTTTGCCAAGCACCATGTGTTCACAGTGGAGAACGGCCAGCTGGTGCCCGTGAAGTACCCCGACCCCCAGAAGCTCAGCGAGCTGCCGGGCTACGAGAAGGAGCGGGAAAAGGTCATTGCCAACACCCGCGCCCTGCTGGCCGGTTCCCCCGCCAACAATGTCCTGCTCTACGGCGATGCCGGCACCGGCAAATCCAGCACGGTCAAGGCCATTGCCAACGAGTATGCCGCCGACGGCCTGCGGCTGGTGGAGGTCAAGAAGAACCAGCTCTACCAGATCCCCGACCTGATGGATCAGCTGGCAGCCAACCCCCTCAAATTCATCCTCTTCATCGATGACCTGAGCTTCTCCTCCAACGACGACAACTTTGCCGCCCTGAAAGCCATCCTTGAGGGCAGCGTGGGCGGCCGGGCCCGGAACATTGCGGTGTATGCCACCTCCAACCGCCGCCACCTCATCAAGGAGACCCTGACCGACCGCACCGGCGACGACATCCACGAAGCCGACACCCGGCAGGAACTGATGAGCCTTTCCGCCCGGTTCGGCCTGACCGTCACCTTCCAGCGGCCCGAGAAAGCCCGCTTTGCCGCCATTCTGGAAGAGCTGGCAAAACAGCACCACATCCAGATGCCCATGGAAGAGCTGCTGGTCAAGGCCGAGGCCTTCGCCATCCGCGCTGGCGGCCGCAGCCCCCGCGTGGCCAAACAGTTCATCGAACAGTGCGAGAGCGGCGTGCAGAAATAATGTTTGTTTTTTCGTTTTTATGGATAAGAAAAAGCGCTGTGCAGTGAAATGACTGCACGGCGCTTTTTGCTGTTTTGAAAGAAAACTGCCGCCGCAGGCGGCGGATGAGGCAGTCAGAAAATCAAACGCGCTCGGCCACCAGCTGGAAGCCCTCTTTGGTGAGTTCCTGCCGGATCTGCTCGATCTGGGCATGGTCGCGGGTCTCCAGCACCAGCTTGAGGAAGCAGCTGGAGATGGGCATGTTGGGGTCAGAGCCGTCATGCAGGACGGAGACCACATTGCTGCCGCAGCGGGAAACGATGGCGGCCACCCGCTCCAGCTGGCCGGGCTTATCCTCCAGCGCGATGGTCAGGTTGGCCTTGCGGCCACTCATCACCAGACCACGGGTGATGACGCGGTTGAGGATGTTCACATCGATGTTGCCGCCGGAGATCAGGCAGACCACCTTTTTGCCCTCGATGGGCAGCTTGTGGAACAGCGCCGCTGCCACAGGCACCGCACCGGCCCCCTCGGCCACCAGCTTCTGGTTCTCCATCAGGGAGAGGATGGCGGCGGCGGTCTCGTCCTCGCTGACGGTCACGATGTCGTCCACATATTCCTCGCAGAGCTGATAGGTCAGCTCGCCGGGGGTCTTGACCTGAATGCCGTCCGCAAAGGTGGCCACATTTTTCAGGGTCTGATACTTGTGCTCATGCAGGCTGCGGTACATGCTGGGGGCACCCTCGGCCTGCACACCATAGACCTTGACCTCGGGGCGCAGGCTCTTGATGGCAAAGGCCACGCCGGAGATCAGGCCGCCGCCGCCCACGGGCACGATGACGGCATCCAGATCGGGCAGCTGGTCAAGGATCTCCAGACCAATGGTGCCCTGACCTGCGATGACCTGTTCGTCATCGTAGGGGTGGATGAAGGTCATGCCGGTCTCGGCCTGCAGCTCCACGGCCTTGTCGTGGGCATCATCATAGGTGCCGGGCACCAGACAGACCTCCGCGCCCAGGCTCTTGGTGTTTTCCACCTTCATAATGGGGGCACCGTCCGGCATACAGACGATGCTCCGGATGCCCCGGCGGGTGGCGGCCAGAGCCACGCCCTGTGCGTGGTTGCCGGCAGAGCAGGCGATCACGCCCTTTTCGCTCTCCTCCCTGGAGAGCTGGCTGATCTTATAATAGGCTCCCCGCACCTTGAAGCTGCCGGTCACCTGCAGGTTCTCGGTCTTGAGGTAGAGGCGGCAGTCCTTGGAGAGCTTGGGTGCTTCAATCAGGTCGGTCTTGCGGGCAACGTCCTTGAGCACAAAGGCGGCGTGGTAGATCTTATCCAGAGTCAGCATGACGATACTTCCTATCTTCTATCCTTGATTTTTGCATGTGAATATGCATCCCAGTATAAATTAGCAAAAGTATTTTGTCAAATGAACGTATTTCAACATTGTGTTTGCTGGGGTGACCGCCAATGGCTACGCCCGGGCAGGCGGCAGCCCTGCGGCCCGCTGCACGCTCCACCTGTTCCCATGCCGTGAGAGCGGTTTTCCCTGACCCAAAACGCCCCTCTCCGGCATCTGTGAGACCGGAGAGGGGCGTTCTCGTTTTTAACCTTTCATCGGCACAAATCCGACCAGATCCTTCACGACCTCGCCGCCGATGATGAGCCCGGCCACCGAGGGCACAAAGGCGTTGGAGCCGGGGACCGAGCGCCGGATGGTGCACTTGCGCTGGGTGCCCGGGGGGCAGATGCAGTGGTCCTTGCAGCTGATGGAATCATCCTCGATGGGGGTCATGGCAGGCTCTTTGGAGTAGACGACCTTCAGGTGCTTGATCCGCCGCTTGCGGCACTCGGTGCGCATCACCTTGGCCAACGGGCAGACGGAGGTCTTGTAGATATCCGTCACCTCAAAGCGGGTGGGGTCCATCTTGTTGCCTGCACCCATGGCGCAGATGATGGGGGTACCGGCCTCCTTGGCCTTGACCACCAGCGCGATCTTGCCGGTGACGGTGTCGATGGCATCCACCACATAGTCGTACTGGGTGAAATCGAACTGATCCTGCGTTTCCGGGGTGAAGAAGATCTTGTAGGTGGTGACCTTGATGTTGGGGTCGATCTCGTGGATACGCTGTTCGGCCACATCCACCTTGTACTGGCCCACGGTCTTGCGGGTGGCCACGATCTGGCGGTTCAGGTTGGTCAGGCAGACCTTGTCATCATCAATGAGGTCCAGCGCGCCCACACCGCTGCGTGCCAGCGCTTCCACCGTGTAGCCGCCCACGCCGCCAATGCCAAACACCGCCACACGGGAATTGTGCAGCTTTTCCATTGCTTCCTTACCCAGCAGCAGCTGGGTGCGGGAATATTGATCCTGCATAGATACTTGCTCCTCCATTTTACACTGTGCCGTTCATTTTACCGGTTCGGCACAGCTGCTTTCGTTTTGCTTTATCACTTTCCTGCAAAGCACCTGAGCGGTTTATTCGACCGCCACAATCGTGCCGCCCCCCAGCACAACATCCCCCTGATACAGCACCACGGCCTGACCGGGCGTGGGAGCACGCTGGGGCTGGTCAAATTCCAGCCGGAACCGTCCCTCTCCCGCCGGGTAGACGGTGGCCGCCTGCTCGGTCTGGTGGTAGCGGGTGCGGGCCGTGACCCGCAAGGGCGCGGTCAGCTCCGGGATGGCGATCCAGTTCACCTCGTCGGCATAGACAATGCGGTCGAACAGGTTCTCCTCCGGGCCCACCGTGACGGTGTTGGCCTGCATATCCTTGGCGCAGACATACACCGGCGCACCCATGGCAAGGCCAAGGCCCTTGCGTTGGCCGATGGTATACCGCACCGCACCGTTGTGGGTACCCACCTTTTTGCCGTTCTCGTCCAGAAAATCGCCTGCCGGGTAATGCTTGCCGGTGAAGTCCTCCATGAAGCGGGCGTAATCGCCGTCCGGCACAAAGCAGATATCCTGGCTGTCGTGCTTGCGGGCGTTGATGAAATGCTGCTTTTCCGCGATCTCACGCACTTCGGTCTTGTGCAGCCCCCCCAGCGGCAGGCGCACATGGGCCAGCTGCTCCTGGGTCAGGTTATAGAGCACATAGCTCTGATCCTTGCCCTCGTCCAGCCCCTTTTTCAGCAGCCAGCGGCCGGTGGCCTCGTCCTGCTCCACCCGGGCGTAATGGCCCGTGACCACATACTCCATGCCATGGCTCTCGGCCCAGCGGAGCAGGTGGTCGAACTTCATATACCGGTTGCAGTCGATGCAGGGGTTGGGCGTGCCGCCCATCTCATACACCCGGATGAATTTTTCGATGATCTTCTCCCGGAAGTCGGCGGTGAAATCCAGCACCTCATAGGGGATATCCATCGCAAAGGCCACCTCGGCGGCATCTTCGATATCCTTTTCGGAGCAGCAGGTGTGGAAACCGGACTGCCCCAGCGTCTCGTTGCGGGTGAGCCGCATGGTGATGCCGGTGCAGTCATACCCTGCCTGCTGCATCAGCCATGCCGCCACCGAGCTGTCCACACCGCCGCTCATGGCGATGAGTGCCCCGGGGCGCTTCGTGTTCTGTGCTTCTGTCATATCGTCCCTCATTCAATAACACACTAAAACAGTAGTATAATACTACCGCAGCTTCTTTCTCTTGTCAAGACGCAGAAAATCGAGCCGCCGCTGCCAGCAGCGCGTCTTTTTCATTGGGTGTCTGCCCGGTGATGACGGCCTCCAGCAGGGCGTTCAGCACCTGCCGCAGGCCCGGGCCGGGTCTGACCCCCGCCGCCATCAGGTCACGGCCATTCACGGCCAGCTGGCTCACCCGGCAACAGGCATTTTCTGCTGTCAGCCGCTCCGCCTCGGCCTGCAGGGCAGAAAAGGCCTCGGCCTGTTCCGGATGCCGGGCACTGCAAAGGGCGGTCAGGCGCTGGATCGTCGGCAGCTCATAGCGGCCCAAAAGACGTTTGGCCTGTACGGTCAGCGTGGTGTTGGGGGTGCCGGGAGTTTCTCCAAGGACCGTCCGCTGGGGTGGGACCCTGTTGCCGCAGGCAATAGGGCGGGCGATGGAATGGCCCGATTCGTGTCCGAGGAGAAAGCTCCCGGCACCCCCTCCAGCTTCCCTTTCCAACGCTGTCACCTCATCTGTGAGCGCGTTGGAGCATTTCAGTTTGCGCAGAGCTTTGCGGGCACCGGCTTCACCCAGCGGGTAGAGAAGGGCCGCCAGCCGGGCGGGCACGTTCTCCGCTGTCGGTTCGATCCGGTCGATGGTACGGCAGAGTTCCGCAAACCGTTCCGGCTGTTTTTCCGGTTCCAGCTCCGGCAGGACAACGGCCAGAACGGCGGGTTCCAGATAGCTTCCGGGCCGGGGGGCCGCCAGCAGCTTGAGCAGTTCTTCCTGAATGCGCTCCGCCGAAACGCAGTCCAGATGCGGCCCCAGTGCCCGGGCAGCAGCACCGGTGGCTGGGTCGATGGCGAAGCCGAACCGGGCCGCGAACCGGTAGAGCCGCAGGATGCGCAGCGCGTCCTCCTCAAAGCGGCGTTCCGGCTCCCCCACCGCCCGCACGAGATGGGCGGCAAGGTCGTCCCGCCCGCCAAAGGGGTCGATGAGCCCTTCCTCGGCGCTGTATGCCATGGCGTTGATGGTGAAATCCCGCCGGGCAAGATCCTCCCGCACATCCGGCACAAAGCAGACGGCATCCGGGTGGCGGCCATCGGAATAGGCCCCCTCGGTGCGGAATGTCGTTGTCTCATAGAGCCTGCCGCCCTGCTTCACCGTCACGGTGCCGTGCTGCAGGCCGGTGGGGATACACTTTTCCTCCCCGAACAGCGCCATCACCTGCTCCGGGCGGGCGCTGGTGCAGAGGTCCCAATCGTGGGGGTCCAGCCCCAGCAGGCTGTCCCGGACACAGCCGCCCACAGCGTAGGCCGCATGGCCCGCCCCATGGAGTGCATCCAGCAGCAGGGCTGCACCCGGGTCAAGTTTGATCGTTGTCATGTTGTTTCCTCATCATATTGCAGGATGATCTGTTTGCCGTCAAAGCCGCACTCCGCCGCCGGGAATACCGCCTGCGCATTGGGCAGGGCGGCTTCCGGTTCAAGGATCATGGGCGAATAATGCATCAGCCAGAACCGGCGCACGTCAGCCTTTTTTGCAATGGCCGCACCCTGCGCAAAAGTGCTGTGCCCCCACTGCTTTGCCTGCGCCTCCTGCTCGTTGTCGGGGTAGGTGGCATCGCAGAGGAAGAGGTCGGCGTTCTGTGCGGCCTGTTCCAGTGCCGGGCAGGGAGCGGTATCACCCGAGAACACGAACCGCAGGCCCCGGCGTGCCGGGCCCAGCACATCCGCGGGAGCGACCACCGCCCCGCTTTCCAGCGGGATGCTCTGGCCCCGCTGGAGCAGCTTCCATGCAGGCACCGGAACGTTCAGTGCCCGGGCCTTTGCAGGGTCAAAGCGGCCCGCCCGGGGCAGGTCGAGCCGGTAGCCCCGGCTGGGCACCCGGTGCCGGGTGCGGAAAGGCGTAAGCTGCGCCCCCGCAGGCCAGCCGGAGGAGAGGGTGGTCAGGTCGATGGGATCTGTGTCCAGCTGCACAGCCCTGACCGGATATGGCAGCGGCCCGGCCAGGGTGCGCAGGGCGGGCCAGACCTCCCCCACCCCCTCGGGGCCGTAAAGGGTCAGCGGGCGCTCCCGGCCCTGACAGCCCAGCGTCTGCAGCAGGCCCGGCAGGCCGAAGATATGGTCGCCGTGATAGTGGGTCAGGCAGATGGCATCCAGCTTCATCAGGTTGACCCCGGCGCGGCGGGCCGCCGCCTGCGTGCCCTCGCCGCAGTCAAACAGCAGGGCGTGGCCCCCGCATTCGGCCAGCGCGGCGGTCAGGGCACGGTCCGGCAGGGGCATGGTGGCCGCCGTGCCCAGCAGTGTAATGGTCAGCATAACAGTTCCTCCGTGATTTGTCGGTAACAGTGTACCACATTTTGCGCCCGCACACAATCGGCACAGCCCGGCATAGGATGGCGCAGAGCTCTGATACAAAGGGAGGTTTGACCATGCAGCGCAAAAAAGTCCCCGCCGGGCACCACCGCTTCGGGCTGGCCCGGCTTGTTCTGGTCCTGGCACTGCTGTTTCTCGTTGTGGCGCTCACCGCCGGGCTGGCGGGCTGCTTGTTCCAGCCCGTACTGGCCGCCCGGGGCACTCTGCTGTTCCTGCCGGGGGCGTAAATATTTTTGTGAAAATCGAAATTCCCCCTTGACTTCAGGACAATGACGTGATAAAGTCCAGTCAAACCAGTGAGAGGGCATAAGTACCTCCGCAAAACCTCTGCTTTTACAGAGAGTGCCGGACATGCTGAGACCGGTGCAAGGCAGCTGCGGGTGGGAATGGGCCTTTGAGGGCAAACCGAACTGCTTTTGCACAGTAGGGGCGACGGAGAGCGTCTCCGTTAACAAAGCCGGTATGTGTTGGCATATCACGAGAGGGCGGGGTCGTTCCCGCCAATGTTGGGTGGCACCGCAGGAGTGTAAGATCTTACCGCAATTACTATATAATAAAGGAGAAGCGCGCTCCCGATCCCGGGAACACGCTTCTTCTTTTCTGCGCACCATCTCTTGCAAACAGAAAACCGCCAGCGTATCTCTACGCTGACGGTCTTTTTATGGGCGCGGGTGGATTACGTAAGCCGCGCATCTAAAAAAGCCCCGCAGGGGCTTTTTTCCCCGCCGGACTGTTCGGCGGGTCGATGCTGTTCGAATCCACTCTTGAGGGTGAAACTTAAAATGCCGGATAAGACAAAAAACCAGCGTAATTTCTACGCTGGTCTTTTTGGTGGAGCGAAGCAACCCAAATCCGAACCATTGCCCTCTGGGGCATCTTTGGCGGCGATTTCATCGAAAGTGATGGTTTTTGTGCCGTCTTTGTAGTTGAATGCAATCAAAACTTTTTCATCATAGAGATAAACAGCATTCACGAATGTATTGATAAGCGTTTCCCGGTGGCTTTTCACGTTCGGGTCGAGCTTGCGGAACCGGGTCAGCCAGAAACGGACCTGATTTTCGCTTAACCGTGGCCGAGCGATTTTTTCTTCGGCAATCCGAATCTCAAGTTCTTTCTGCTGGGCTTCCAGCTTTTCCAAACGCGATTTAGTGGAGTTTGTCAGCACACCTGCTTGGATGGCGTTCAGCATATTCTCAATGCCGTTCTCCACCTCGCGCATCTGCTTTTCCAGTAAAGGAAGCGTGGTGTTTTCCTGATCCTGCAACTCCATGACTTCTGCAACGATGGCATCAATCACGGCATCGTCCTGAATCAGCTTCATGGTTTCAGCTACGACCAAATCTTCCAGCCATTCCTTACGGACGGTCTTTTTCTTGCAGGTCTTGAAACGCTTCGCGGTGGCGCACTTATAATAATGATGAACGACCTTGTTTCTACCCGTACCGCACTCGCCGAACATCATCGCGCCGCACATTCCGCAGAACAGCTTGGTGGTGAGCAAGTAATCGTCCTCGGCCTTGTGACGGGCAGGAGCGCGGCTGTTCTTCTTGATTTTTTGCTGCACTTCTTCAAACAAGTCCTTGTCCACGATGGCCGGGATGCTGTCCGGCATTACGATATCCTTGAAGTGGTTTTCACCAATGTACCGTTTGTTCGTCAGCAGCGTCTGAACACTGTTGTAGGTGAACTTCTGATTGCGGTTGGTGGTCACGCCACTGTCGTTCAGCCAGTTCATCAGTTCCTTCATGG
>ERZ1673740.2238-NODE-2238-length-11547-cov-4.819614_pt1 | contig 11547 bp, 8 predicted proteins | sample MGYA00580221_ERZ1673740 | MGnify/ENA primary metagenome ERZ1673740 (study PRJEB41218, sample SAMN15661786) | gut metagenome | host: Homo sapiens | place: Canada: London | collected 2015-08-20/2019-03-30 | study: EMG produced TPA metagenomics assembly of...
GGGTACCTCGTTTTGCTTATGCTACACGCACGCCGCCAGTGTATCCTCGGTCAGGATAATGTGCCCGTCGGCGCCCACATCGGCGGTGTAAACGGTGCCGGGGTGGGCTGTACCGGCAGCGATGCGGTCCGCAAGGGCCTGCTCCACGGCACGGCTGACCGTGCGGCGCAGCTCCCGCGCACCGTAGGGCGGCACCTTGTCCCCGGCCAGCACCTTGGCTGCGGCGGGCGTGTGGTGCAGCGTGTAGCCCTGCCGGGCTGCGCGCTGCTCAAGCTCGACAAGCAGCCGGTCTGCGATCCCGGCCAGCTGCTCCGGGCCGAGCGGGTCAAAGAGGACGGTCTCATCCAGGCGCCCCATCAGCTCGGGGCGGAAAAACTCCTTAGCCTCCTGGATGGCCTGCTGGCCGCGGCGCCGGGTCTCGGCAGCGGCGGCCCCAAAGCCCAGCGGCGACGTCTGCCCGGACAGACACCGCGCACCCAGATTAGAGGTGAGCAAAATAATCGTGTTGGAAAAATCCGCCCGGCGTCCCTGGGAGTCGGTCAGATTGCCGTCCTCCAAGATCTGCAGCAGCAGGTTCTGGATGTCGCTGTGCGCCTTTTCGATTTCATCAAATAAGACAACACTGTACGGGCGGCGGCGCACGGCCTCGGTCAGCTGGCCGCCCTCGTCGTGGCCGACATAGCCCGGCGGCGCACCGAGCAGCCGTGCGACGGTATGCCGCTCCATATACTCCGACATGTCAAAGCGCAGCAGGGCTTTTTCGCTGCCGAACCAGCATTTTGCCAGCGTGCGTGCCAGCTGGGTCTTGCCGACGCCCGTCGGCCCGAGAAACAGCATAGCTCCTATGGGCCGCCCGCTCTCCCTCAGGCCGGTGCGGCTGCGTCGGATGGCAGATGCCACGGCGGCCACGGCCTGCGGCTGGCCGATGACCTCGGCTGCAAGGCGCTGTTCCAGATTGGCAAGCCGCTCCCTCTCGGCTTCGCCCACGCGCTCTGCGGGCACGCCGCTGGCCTTGCTGACGACCCTTGCAATATCGGCGGGGGTCAGTGCCCGGCGGTTCCCACTGGCATCGGCAATGCGGCGGGCCGCGGCGGCTTCGTCCAGCAGGTCAATGGCCTTGTCGGGCAGATACCGCCCGGGCAGGTAACGCACGCTCAGCTCCACCGCGGCGTGGATGGCCTCGGGCGGGATGCTGACACCGTGGTAGCGCTCATACCGCGGCATCAGTCCGGCCAGAATCGTTTCGGCGGCAGCAGGGGTAGGCTCCTCGACCATGACCCTTCCAAAGCGGCGCTCGAGCGCGGAATCCTTCTGGATGGTTTTGCGGTATTCCTCAGGCGTGGTCGCGCCGATGAGCTGAATTTCGCCGCGTGCCAGCATCGGTTTTAAGATGCTGGCGGCGTCAATGGCTCCCTCCGCCGCCCCGGCCCCGGCAATGAGGTGGATTTCATCAATAAACAAAATCGTTGAGCGGTCACGGTACAGTTCTTCCAACAGGTTCTTGAACCGCTCCTCAAAGTCGCCGCGGTATTTGGTGCCCGCGACCATCGACGCCATGTCCAGCGCCAGCACCCGCTTGCCGCGCAGTGCCGGGGTGATCTGCCCCGCAGCAATCCGCTGCGCCAGTGCCTCCGCCAGCGCAGACTTGCCGACACCCGGCTCACCCAGGAGGCAGGGGTTGTTTTTCTGGCGGCGGCAGAGAATTTCAATCATGCGATCCAGCTCGGCATCACGGCAGAGCACCGGGTCGAGCCGCCCCTCCTGTGCGAGGCGCGTCAGGTCGCGGCCGTATTTATCGCTGGGGCGGCCCGTGCGGGAGGCAGCCATCCGCGGCTGGGCGGGCAGCACAAGCTGACCGGAAAGCTGGCGGCATTCCCGCGCGGCCTGCGGCAGCTCGATGCCCAGAGCCGCCAGCCACCGGCTGGCCGTGCAGGACGAGTCCTCGAGGATGGCGCAGAGCAGGTGCTCGTTCTCCGCCCTGGCGGCACTGGCCGCGTGCGCACCCAGCACGGCAAACTCCATGGCCTTGGTCAGCTCGGGGGCAAGGTCCCGGCTGTGCAGGCGGCGCGGACGGCCCGCCGCGTGAGCGGCGGTATGCTCGGCCAGGGCGGTGGATGTCACCCGCTTGCGGCGCAGAAAATCCGCCGCTGTCCCCTGTGCTGTCTGCACCAGCGCCAGCAGCAAATGGCCGGTATCCGCCTGGCTGCACCCCTGCTGCCCCGCCAGCACCAGCGCCGTGTGCACGGTGCGTGCCGCCGTGAAGGAAAAACCTTTATATCTGTAGACCCAGAACATCTGCAAATCCTCCTCTGAAAAGTACCCATTGAAAGTATAGACGCCGGGCCAATAAATAATCATCGAAATCTGGGGGATTCTGCAAGACAAATTGAGAAAACCGTGTTATAATAAACTGATTATTTTTATTTTTACGTATGAGGTGGTTTTCAATGCACAAATTGATGCGCTACATCAAGGGCTATGAGAAGCAAGCCCTGTTAGCGCCGCTTTTCAAGATGCTGGAAGCCTGTTTTGAATTGTTTGTGCCGCTGGTCATTGCAAGCATCATCGACACGGGCATCAAAAATGAGGATGCAGCCTTCATCTGGACGCGCTGCGGCCTGCTGGTCCTGCTGGCTGCTATCGGCTTGGCCAGCAGCCTGACGGCACAGTGGTTCTCCGCAAAGGCGGCGCTGGGCTTTGGCACGGCATTGCGCAAGGACCTGTTCCGCCATATTGGCACGCTGAGCTACAGCGAGCTGGACGGCATCGGCACCCCGACGCTTGTCACCCGCATGACGAGCGACATCAATCAGGTACAGAACGGCGTCAACCTGACGCTGCGTCTACTGCTGCGCTCGCCGTTCATCGTGATCGGTGCGCTTATTATGGCGTTCTCCATCAGCCCGAAGCTGACGATGCTTTTCATCGGTGTTACGATCATGGTGTCGCTTATTATATGGGCCATCATGCGCGTGACCGTGCCCATCTACCATGAGGCCCAGAACGGCTTGGACCGTGTGACGCTGCTGACGCGCGAAAACTACGTCGGCGCGCGCGTGGTGCGTGCCTTTGCCCGCCAGGCGGACGAGCTGGCCGCTTTTGTGGAGACAAATGACCATCTGAAAAAGCTGCAATTTGCGGCAGGCCGTATTTCGGCGCTGATGAACCCGCTGACCTATCTCGTCGTCAACCTGGCCGTTGTGGCGCTGCTGCTGCGCGGCGGTGTGGAGGTCGATGCCGGTAAGCTGACGCAGGGCGAGGTCATTGCCCTTATCAACTATATGAGCCAGATTCTGCTGAGCCTGCTGCGTCTGGCGGATCTGGTCGTTTCGGTCACCCGCGCCCTGGCCAGCGGCATGCGCGTCAATGAGATTCTGAACACCCACACGACGATGCAGGATCCCGGCACGGCAGAGCTTGCGGTGAACGACGCTGCCGAGGCGGCTAAGTTTGAGCACGTCACCTTCACCTACAAGGATGCCGGCGCACCGAGCCTGACGGACATCACGTTCACGGCCAGGCCCGGTGAGACCATCGGCGTCATCGGCGGTACGGGCAGCGGCAAATCGACGCTGATCGACCTGGTCTGCCGCTTCTACGATGCCGACAACGGCGGCGTTGCGCTGTTCGGCCACGATGTAAAGCAGTATAGCTTTGCACAGCTGCGCAGGCTGGTGGGCGTCGTGCCCCAGCAGGCCGTGCTGTTTACAGGTACGATCCGCGACAATATGCAGTGGGCCGCCCCCGGAGTTTCCGACGAGGAAATCTGGCAGGCGCTAGAGATAGCCCAGGCGGCGGAGTTTGTCCGCGGCAAACCCGGCATGCTGGATGCGCCGGTGGAGACGGCTGGCCGCAACTTCTCCGGCGGCCAGCGCCAGCGCCTGACGATTGCCCGCGCGCTGGTACCAAAGCCGAAGATCCTGATTCTGGATGACAGTGCCTCGGCGCTGGATTTTGCAACGGACGCAGCCCTGCGCAAGGCAATCAAAGAGGAAACGCACGGTATGACCGTGTTTATCGTCTCCCAGCGCGCGGCCAGCGTGCAGCGCGCCGATCACATTCTGGTGCTGGATGACGGCAAGCTGGTTGGCGACGCGCCCCATGCCGAGCTGCTGCGCAGCTGCGAGGTCTATAAGGAAATCTGCCTGAGCCAGTTGAGCAAGGAGGAGGTGGCAAAGACGCTATGAGCAAGACAAAGCAAAAGCTGGACCAGAATACGATCCATCGCGTCCTGAAGCTGATCCGCCCCTACGCCGGCATGGTCATCCTGACGCTGACCTTTGCGCTGATCACAGTGGTCACGACTCTGCTGGCCCCGGTACTGTCCGGTAAGGCCGTGGATATGATCCTGGGACCCGGTCAGGTTGATTTTGCAGGCCTTGGCAAAATTGCGATAGCGATGGCTGCCACGATTACCTGCACAGCGCTAGCCCAGTGGCTGATGAATGTCGTCAATAACCGCATTACCTTTCAGGTCGTGCGTGATATGCGTGTCCGTGCGTTTGGTCAGCTGGAGATTCTGCCGCTCAAATATATGGACGCCCACCGCCCCGGCGATGCTATCAGCCGCATTACCACCGACGTGGAGCAGTTCAGCGACGGTCTGCTGATGGGCTTTACCCAGCTGTTCACCGGCGTGCTGACGATTTTGGGCACGCTGGGAGTCATGCTGTTCATCGACTGGCGCATTGCGCTGGTCGTTGTGGCGTTGACGCCGCTGTCGATTTTCGTCGCGCGGTTCATTGCAACCCACACCTATTCTATGTTCAAGGTGCAGAGCGAGACCCGCGCCGAAATGACGAGTCTGGTCGAAGAACTGGTCGGCAACGAACATCTTGTCCGCGCGTTCGGCTATGAGCGCCGCGCCGAGGAACGCTTCGATAAGATCAACCTCGATTTGCAGAAGTGCGGCGTCAAGGCGACGTTCTTCTCCTCTACCACGAACCCCTGCACCCGCTTTGTGAATGCGCTGGTCTACGCCGCCGTCGGCGTGCTGGGTGCGTTCGTCGCCATTGCCGGCAGCATCACGGTGGGCCAGCTGTCGGTCTTTCTGAACTACGCCAACCAGTACACGAAGCCGTTCAATGACATTTCGGACGTTATGACCGAACTGCAGAACGCGCTGGCTTGTGCGCAGCGCGTGTTTGACCTGATTGACGAGACGCCTATCGTGCCCGATGGCCCGGATGCTGTTGCCCTGCCCCACGGCGCAGGCAGCGTGGAGTTTGACCACGTCAGGTTCCGCTATGTGGACGATGTGCCGCTGATCGAGGATATGAACCTGAAGGTTGTGCCGGGTCAGCGCATTGCACTGGTCGGCCCCACGGGCTGCGGCAAGACGACACTGGTCAATCTATTGATGCGGTTTTATGAGATCAACGGCGGTATGCTGCGCGTCGACGGGTATTCCATCGACAATGTGACCCGCGACAGCCTGCGCGGCAACCTGGGTATGGTGCTGCAGGAGACCTGGTTGAAGGCCGGTACGATTGCGGAGAATATCGCCTACGGCAAGCCGGATGCGACCCGCGAGGAGATCATCGCCGCGGCCAAGAAGGCGCACGCCCATAGCTTTATCTGCCGCCTGCCCAACGGGTACGACACACAGGTAGCCGAGGACGGCGGCAACATCAGCCAGGGCCAGCGGCAGCTGCTCTGCATTGCCCGTGTCATGCTGCGACGCCCGCCGATTTTGATTCTGGATGAGGCAACGTCCAGCATCGACACCCGTACCGAGGTGCTGGTGCAGGATGCCTTTGAGGAGCTGATGAAGGGCCGCACGAGCTTTATCGTGGCCCATCGCCTGTCTACCATCAAGAACGCTGACCAGATCCTGGTCATGAAGGCCGGCAACATCATTGAGCGCGGAACCCACGAAGAACTGCTGGCGCAGGGCGGCTTCTACAAGCAGCTGTACGAGAGCCAGTTCGCCAAGGCATAAAGCCATACACCGGGAAAGAAATAGGAGGATGTATTATGAGTCACATTACCATTCCGGAAGGATACCAAAGCCTTCTGGGTTTGTATGACACCCAGAAGGCCATCGGCCTCATCAAGACGATCTTTCAGGAGAAGCTCTGCATGGCGCTGCACCTCAAGCGCGTCACGGCTCCCCTGTTTGTCATGCAGGGCAGCGGCCTGAACGATGACCTGAACGGCGTCGAGCGCCCTGTTTCGTTCGATGTGCCCAGCCTGAACGAGCAGGCAGAGGTCGTCCACAGTCTGGCTAAGTGGAAGCGCTACGCCCTGTACAAGTACGGCTTCCGCCCCGGTCAGGGCATTGTGACCGATATGAACGCCGTCCGCCGCGACGAGGAGCTGGACAACCTGCACAGCATCTACGTGGACCAGTGGGACTGGGAGCGCGTTATCACTGCCGACCAGCGCACGCTGGAATTTCTGCAGGAGACCGTGCGGGACATCGTGGACGCTGTCTGCGCAACGTCTGACGAGCTGCGCTGGAAGTTCCCCGAGCTGAAAAACAACATCCAGCTGGGCCGCGAGGTGGCATTTATCACGACGCAGGAGCTCGAGGACAGGTACCCGGACTTCACGCCGAAGCAGCGCGAGAATGCCTTTGCCAAAGAGCATGGAACCGTCTGCATCATGCAGATCGGCGGCAGGCTCAAGAGCGGCCAGCCCCACGACGGGCGCGCGCCCGACTATGATGACTGGACGCTGAACTGCGACATCCTGTTCTGGCACAAGCCGCTGGACTGCGCGCTGGAGCTGTCCAGTATGGGTATCCGCGTTGACGCCGACGCCCTGCGCCGCCAGCTGAACGCCGCAGGCTGCCCGCAGCGCGCGGAGCTGCCCTTCCACAAACTGCTGCTGGATGGCACCCTGCCCCTGACAATGGGCGGCGGCATTGGCCAGAGCCGCCTGTGCATGCTGCTACTGGGCAAGGCCCATGTCGGCGAGGTACAGGTCAGCCTGTGGGATGACGCTACGATACAGGCATGCAGGAATTCGGGCGTGGAGCTGCTGTAACCCTTGACAAACCCCTGTCGATTGTGATATTATATTAGAGTTCCCGCTAGTATAGCACAATTGGCAGTGCAGCTGATTTGTAATCAGCAGGTTGCAGGTTCGATTCCTGTTACTAGCTCCACTTAAAAAAGCGCGTTAGCAAATCCACTTTGCTACGCGCTTTTTTCTTGCTTTTGTATGTCTTTTTGCGTCCTAAACAGTAAAAAACAGGTCGTAAACAAGTCGTAAACGCAGTAGAATCACATAACGTGGACTCAGGGTTGAACTCAGGAATGCTGCTGTACATAAAACTGATGGATTGTTCTTGAGGAATATTTAGAGAAGCTTTTCCTTATTGCACCCTACTCTATATACTCCTGAAAAACGCCCGGTAGGCGTGATGCTTACCGGGCGTTTTGCTTTGTTGTTTTAAGTGTTTGCCAGTGCCGTCTGCAGAGCGCAGTAATTCTCCAGTGTCAGCTGCTCGGGGCGGGAACGTTCATCAAGACCGGCGGCCTGCAGGGCGGAGATGACCTGCGCCTTGGGCAGGTGCAGGCCATTGGCGATGGCGTTGGCGGCGGTCTTGCGGCGCTGGGAGAAGGCGGCGCGAATCAGCGCGAAGAAGGCAGCTTCGTCGCCGTTCGGCACGGTTACGGCGGGCTTCTCCCTCACATCCAGGCGGATGACGGCGCTTGTCACCTTGGGGGCGGGGTAAAAGCTGCCGGGCTGGACGCTGAACAACAGCTTCGGCTCGGCGTAATAGGCCACGGCGTAGCTGATTGCACCCGCATCCCGCGTGCCGGGGGCGGCGCAGAGACGCTGTGCGGCCTCCTTCTGCACCATTACGGTAATGTTCCGAATAGGCAGCTTTTCCTCCAGCAGGCGCATCAGAATCGGGCTGGTGATGTAGTACGGCAGGTTGGCACAGACGGCGACGGGCTTGCCGCCGAACTCCTCGGCCAGCAGAGCCTTCAAATCGACCTTCAACACGTCGTTCAGGATGAGCTTGAAGTTGTCGTAGTCGGCCATCGTCTCTTCCAGCAGCGGCGGCAGACGCTTGTCGACCTCGATGGAGACGACATTGTCCGCACGCTTGCAAAGCTGCTCGGTCAGCACGCCGATGCCGGGGCCGACCTCAAGTGCGCCCCAGCCGGGGCCGATACCGGCGGCCTCCGCAATGCGGGGGCAGATGCCGGGGTTGATGATGAAATTCTGGCCGAAGCCCCTGGACAGGGCAAAGTCATACCGTGCGCAGAGGTCACGGATGGTGGACAGGTCAGTCAATGTGGGCACGGTGGACGTCCTTTCCGAGTCAATAAAAATCAATTCTGCCCGGCCAGTGCCGTGGCCGCGTTGACGGCCTTGCTGATCTGCGGGTCAGTATCAAGTGTGTAATCGTAGTAGGCGTTCTGCTCGTCAACGGAGAGCGCGGCGTCAATGTCGGGGCGCAGGCCCTCCTCATTCCAGGTCTGATCCTCGTTATCGAGCAGCAGGCCCACCGTGATGTAAGCGGCGGAGCCGTCGGAGAAGCTCTGGGCGTCGCTCAGAACGACGCCCTTACCCGCAGTTTTGGTGCCGACGAGCGTCGCACCGGCCATCTTGCGCAGGGCATTGGCGAACAGCTCGGCGCTGCCCGCGGTGGAGCCGTTGACAAGGCAGACGATCGGAACGTTAATCTCGGTCTCATCGGACATACGCAGCACGGTCACATTGCCGTCCCTGTCCTGCTGCTTGGCGATCTCACCGGAGGGCACACAGTAATCCGCGGCCACAAGGGCGGCATTCAGGTTCTCGCCGGTGTTGTCGCGCAGGTCAAAGACAAGGCAGTTCGCTCCCTGCTGCAGCAGCTCATCCACAGCAGCCTTGAACTCGCTGGCCGTGCCGGAGGTGAAGGCGTCAATGCGGATGTACCCGCAGGTGTCCGCGACCATCTGACGGGTGTAGATGGAGGGTGTTTTGTAGTTGGAGTGGACAAGATTCAGCTGCTGCTCCTGGCGGTCCGGCGTCAGGTAGGTGATCGTGGTGGTCGTACCCTCCTCACCCAGCAGCTTGGATGTCAGGCGCGCGGTGGAGGTGATGTTGCGCGTCGACTCATCGTTGATAGCGGTGATGAAGCCGCCGACCTGCATCCCGGCCTCTGCGGCGGGCGAGTTGTCATACAGGCGGATGATGCGGGCGTAGCCGGAGGATGTGTCATTGACGACAGCGACGCCGATGCCGGTCAGCGTGCCCTTCTCCACAGACTGCTTCTCGCTGTATTCTTTGGCGGTGTAGTAGACGGCGTACTTGTCGTTGATGCCGTTCATGTAGCCCGCAGCCAAGCGGTCATTCAAGGTGTCCTCGTCGATGGTGAAATACTCCCCAGCGCGGACAAAACGATCAATTTCGGACAGCTTGTTGTACTGGCGCTCCTTGTTTTTGACGCTGGACACTGTGGTGTTGAACATCTTCATGGACACGACCATGGTCAGCGAGAAGGTGACGGCCATTGCAATGATGGCAATGGTGGCCGCCACGCCAAGACTGATTTTTTTGCTCATGGGTCTGATGGCTCCTTACTGTGTTTGCGTTATGCCCCGTAGGCTAGTGAGAAAAATACCGTAGACAAAAGGCTGAGTATCATCAGAACGGCGACTACAAGGCAGAAAATACGCACGGAGGTTTTGTGCTTCTGCGGCTTCATACAGATTCCCCTTTCGTTATGAGAGGTAGTTCATGACATTGACCAGGACGTTGTTGACCTTCATTTCCAGGTGCAGATGGTTGCCTGTGGAGTTGCCGGTGGAGCCGACATAACCAAGGACCTTGCCCTTTTCCACGGGCTGCCCCACGCTGACAACGGGCGCGCTGTTCATGTGGGCGTACAGCGTCGAATAAGTATTGCCGTTGTCATCCTTGCCGTGGTAGACCTGCACGTAGTAGCCCCAGCTCCAGTGGTAGGCCGCAGCGGTGACGACACCGCCGGAGACGGCGTAGATTTCGGTGCCGCCCGGTGCGGCGTAATCGGTGCCGCGGTGGCCGTTGCCGCCGAAGTAGCAGGAGACGTACTTATAGGTGGCCAGCGGGCGGCCAAAGTCCAGCGAGCACTGGATGGACGCATTGCCGTAAGCCTGGTTGGCGGCGTTCAGCGCGGCGTCCAGCTCGGCAGCAGCCTTATCCACGGCCTTGTTGGCTTCGATCAGGGCCGCCTTGTTGGCCTCGATCTCGGCATCCGCTGCGGAAATGTTGGCGTCGGTCTGGGAGATATTCTGGGCAAGCTCATTCGTCTTGCCGTCCAGCGCGGTCTTTTGGGTCTCCAGATCGGCCTGCGTGGCCTCCAGGTCCGCCTTGGCCTGCTCCAGCTCGGCGCGCTGCTGCTCCAGCTCGGCGTGTTCATTTTCAAGCTGTTGGCAGGTGTCCTCGTCCTTATTAACGATCTGATCCAATGTGGTGGCAAAGGTCAGCAGCTGATACAGGTTGGTGGCACTGGACAACAGTGCGATGGAGCCGCCGTCATTCAGACGCTGCATCGCACGCATACGATCTTTAAAGTCCGCCCAGCGCTGGTCGTATTCGGCCTGCTTTTGGTCGACCTCCTGCTGCTTCCGGTCAATCTCGTCCTGCTTGTTGACGATTTCCTCATCCAAAGAACCGATCTGCTCGGACAGGTTGCTGATCTGGCTTAAAATCAGTGCCTTCTGCTGCTCAAGCTGCGTTTTGAGAGCCTCAGCGTCGGCCTTGTTGCTCTGCGCGTCCTTGAGCTGCTGGTTGACCTTTTCCTGCTCAGACTGCAGTTCCTGCAGCTTCTGGCGCAGGTCGCTGACGCTGGAGGAGGCGGCCAGCGGCGTCATGACGGTGGAAAGCGTCATGCTCATGGCGACAGCCGCGCTCAGCAGAAGCGAAATCAGCTTTTTGCCGTGTTTTACATGCTTCATGGTCTTATACGTTCCCTTTATCCCCTGTTATACATTCAGATGCTTGCGGATGCTGGTGGCGGTGCCGAGGCCGCAGAGCACGAAGCCCAGCAGCACAAAGCCGCCGACGATGTAGTACCAGACGCTTTCCAGCGGGACAAGCGTGCCGCCGAACATCTGCGAGAGGTTGGACGGATTCTCGGCATACCAGCGGCAGAGTGCATAGTACGCGCCGCAGACGATGCCGGACGCAATGCCAGCCGAAATCAGGCCGGAGGTGACGCCCTCGACAAAGAACGGAAAGCGGATGAAACCGTTGGTCGCGCCGACGAGCTTCATAATGCCGATCTCCTTGCGGCGGTTAAAGACGGTGATTTTGATCGTGTTGTTGATGACGACGATGGAGACGATGGCCAGCACCGCGACCAGGCCGTAGCAGGCGTAGTTGATGACCTTCTGCAGGGATGTGAAGGTATCCGCCATAGCCAGCGGGGCCTTGACGCTGTAAACGCCGTCGATCTGCATGAGCTGGGCGGAGACTTCCTCAATGTTGTCGGGGTCGTCCACAGTCACGCGGTAGTTGGGAGTGAACGGGTTGTCATTGGCAAAGACCTGCTGCAGGTTTGTGTAATCCTTCAGCATATCGCTGTAGGTCGCCAGAACGTCCTCCGGCGACAGATAGGTC
>ERZ1673740.2258-NODE-2258-length-11441-cov-5.011681_pt1 | contig 11441 bp, 10 predicted proteins | sample MGYA00580221_ERZ1673740 | MGnify/ENA primary metagenome ERZ1673740 (study PRJEB41218, sample SAMN15661786) | gut metagenome | host: Homo sapiens | place: Canada: London | collected 2015-08-20/2019-03-30 | study: EMG produced TPA metagenomics assembly of...
CCGGTATAATAAGGAACAGATATCTTGCCAGGGAGATAACCAGGGAAGGAGTACCCTTACCCAGTCCTTCCAGAGCACCCTGACAGGTTACGGAGACTGCTGAAATGATAAATCCAAGACTTATCATGCGCAATGCATCTATTCCTAATACTATCGTATCAGGATTTGTTGTGAAAAGACCGATCAGCCAGCCTGGTACCGCCCAGCACAGAATCGTTCCTGCTGTCATGATCACAACCGCCATAACAAGCGCTGTATAGAAAATATGTGTCACACGTTTATGCTCTCCTGCGCCGTAATTATAGCCCACCAGCGGACGAATGCCCTGAATGATTCCGCTTACAGGAAGGTAGATAAAGGACTGCAGCTTATAATATGCGCCAAATACCAGCACGTAGCCCTGTCCGAATACGGAGAGGATGCCATTGATCACTGATAAAAGCACAGAGGATAATGCCATGTTCAGGGCAGCAGGTACTCCGACAGAATACAGCCTGCCCGCAATTGCGCTGTCCCATTTCACATTTTGCAGATTGATCTTAACAGGAATCGGACGGCAGAAATAGAAGCCAAAATAGCATAGCAGTGTCAGCACCTGTCCAATGCCTGTCGCCCAGGCTGCACCTGCTGTTTCCATTCTCGGGAAAGGTCCGATACCAAATATCATAAGCGGATCTAATATAATATTGGCAATAAAACCTACCATCATACTGATCATGGATACCTTCATTCTGCCGACTGCCTGGAATATCTTCTCATAGGTGATTCCCACTGTAACAATAGGTGCAAAAGCAAAGGCAATATTGGCATATACGATTCCAAGTCCCAATACTTCACTGTCTGTAGTGAACATACCGAGGAAATGCGGCATGATGATGCGATACACTACGGTAGTGAGAATACCGTGCAATAAGCTGAGCGCTGTTCCAAGTGACGCTGCGATATTAGCCTTGTCCTTCTCAGCTGCTCCCATATAAAAGGCGATCAATACGTTGATTCCGACTCCGAAGCCTACGGAGACTGCCGTTACAACAAGCTGTGCCGGATAGACCAATGACAGAGCGGTCATGGCAGCTTCGCTTACTTTGGCAACGAAATAACTATCTACTATATTAAACAGCGAATTTACCATCATAGACAGCACCATTGGCATGGACATGGAAAACACCAATGGAATTACTTTCTTTTCTTTCATAAACGTCTGATTCATAAATTTCTCCCTTCTGAATTATCCTGCTTTTCCTATACGCAGTAAAAAAGGACTATAACTCTACTGTTTTTCTCAGAAACAGTAAAATTTATAGTCCCATTTAGACAATTTTATGTGCTTTAGTAATATATCATTAAAAAACAATTTATGCAAGTAGTATTTTACTATTTATTGCGCAGGGTTATGATCAGTTCATACACTTCCGGGCGTTTCTCTTTCAGGTGTTCATCCAGTATATGCCTGCGCTCCTTGAAGCGTTCTGCCAGTTCAGGATGTTCCCTGGCAATACGGTCATGCACTTCTTTTCTGTGTGCTTCGATATGCTTTGCCAACGTTTTCTCATTCTTACCGGATATATTGACGATCTCCTTGAGATGTTCTTCCAGATGCTCCAGCCATTCGTCCTCGTCCAGTTCTTCCATATGTGACCACTTGCCATGCAGCAGGTCTTCCACATCCCCTGTCTTTTTCAACTGTTCGATCTGACGCACGATCTGCTTCTCGATCTGTTCCTCGGATTCAGAGCCAAATGCCCATACGAATTCCTGTACTCGATTATCTGCACGTTTTCTGGAAGCACTTCTCTGTTCATTATCCACGCCGCCCTCCAACGGGTAAGGTCTGGTGATTCCCATATCTTTCAATGCAATATGAATCGTTCTGCGCACACTGCCTTCCTCAATCATATATCCAAGTCCCAGCTTACGAAGCTGTTCATTGAGACTGGCAATATGCTCTGTCATATAGAAACGTATTCCATGCTCTTTTAATGACTGATACAGCATACCCAACCTGTCCTGCTTACTTTCCAGAGTCTTACTGCCAGTTCAAACTCTGTTGCACCAAGCAGTGCGGAAATAACAATTGCCGTCAGCACAGGAATCGGTAAATAGCCGATAAATCCTGTTGCACACAAAAGCAATACAATCATGTATAAGCCCGCAACAATGCCAGTTAATTGTGTCTTAGCCTGATACTGCTCTCCCATGGCAGTACGTGACACAGAGCCATTCATGGGGCAGCATCCGGTCAATGCCGCTGCCAGATTGCCCATGGAAAAAGCAAGAATCTCCTGATTATCATTGATCCTATAACCGTTCTTCTGTGCGAAGCTGTTCTCGGCAAGAAGTGTCTCTGCCATGATTACGACAGCAACTGACAGGCTGATTGTAACCGCATCCTGAATCGGCACTGCTGTAAAGTCCGGCAGACTCCATTTAGGCAGACCTGTCTCTACAGAAGCTAATGTCTGTATGCCCCACTCTTCCACAGGAAGCAGCTTCGTCATAATCGCACCCGCTACCATAAGCACTACAGCCATTGGAAATTTAGGTGCTGCCTTTTTACAAATGAGAAGAATGGCAAGTGCCAACAGCCCCATTACAACAGAGGGCAGATTGATAACTGCCGCCGTCTTAATAATATGCTCTGCCAATTCAAAGAATTCTCCGGTTCCTGCAGTTCCACCCATAAGCTTCGGTACCTGCATCAGGATAATCGTTGTACAGATACCTGTGATAAATCCTCCCATAACCGGTGCGGAGATAAAATTGACCAGTTTTCCTGCCTTCATTACATAAAAGGCAAGCAGCCATAACGCCACGAAGAAGGTAAGCATCTGTACCGCTGCCATTGCCTGACTCGAACCGCTTTCGATACCGAGACTCACCAGAGCAGACCCTATCAATGCCGCAGGCGCTGCATCCACACCAAAGATAAATTGTGGTGAGGTAGAGAATATTGCAAAAACAAGAATCGGAAATACGGACCCATACAGTCCATACACTGCAGGCAGCCCGGCAATCTGCGCATATCCCATGGAAATGGGAATAGATACCGCCATAATGATGATTCCTGCCAGGATATCTTTTGCCAGATTCTTCTTATTATAATGTCTTATGGTTTGTGCCAGTTTCACACTAATCACCATACCTTTCCCTTTTACCTGTTATACCAGCCCCTGAATCAAAATAATCAGAATCAGTACCGGCAAAACAAACTGAAAATAAGGTTTCAGATATTTTGCAATCTTAATGCCTTCTCCAGTATTTGCTTCTTTCATATAGTTATCAAAGCCCCATCCCCATTTTGTCACACAAAACAGCAGATAAACAAGAGAACCAAGAGGCAATAACAAATTACTTACAATGAAGTCCTCACTGTCCAGTACATCTCTGCCACCTATTAAATGCAGATTACTCCATACATTATAACCAAGCACACAGGGCAGGCTTAATACCAGAATAGCAATACAGTTGACCAGTGCCGCTTTCTTCCTGCTCCATCCAAACATATCCATACAGAAGGACATAATATTCTCAAATACTGCAATTACTGTGGAAAAGCTTGCAAAAGTCATAAACAGGAAGAATAACGAACCCCATACTCTTCCGCCTGCCATATTGACAAATACATTAGGTAATGTGATAAAGATAAGGCTTGGACCCGCACCGACCTCTACTCCATAGCTGAAACATGCAGGGAAAATAATCAGACCTGACATAATCGCTACAAAGGTATCCAGCGCACAGATACGCACACCTTCTCCTGCCAGTGTAAAATCCTTGTTCATATAACTTCCAAATATCTCCATGGCAGCCACACCAAGACTCAAAGTAAAGAAGGCCTGATTCATCGCCGCTGCAATGACATTTCCAAAACCTACGTCACGTACTGTATCAATACTGGGAATCAGATAGAACTTTACACCTTCACCTGCTCCCGGCAAGACAAAACTGTGCACAGCAAGTACAATAATCAGCACAAGTAATGCACTCATCATGCCTTTGCTGATCTTCTCCAGACCATTCTGCAATCCCTGACTGCATACCAGAAAGCCCGCAACCACGATTAATATCATCCAGAAAGCCATCTGTACCGGGTCAGATAACAGATTAGCGAATACATTGCCTGCCTCCTCTGCTATCATCCCGGATACAAACTCGCCGGTTATGAACTTATAGAAATAAGTAACCATCCAACCAGAAACTGTTGTATAGTACATCATCAGCATATAGCAGCCTGCAATTGCGAACCAGCCGTGAATATGCCACTTACTTCCCGGCTTTTCCAACGCCTGATAGCCCTGTACTGCACTCTTACGGCTTGCACGTCCTACTGCCAGCTCCATGGTAAGTACCGGCAATCCCATGGCAATCAGAAATATCAGATACAACAGTACGAACAGTCCCCCACCGTTTTGTCCTACCACATAAGGGAATCTCCACACGTTACCGATCCCGATTGCACATCCTGCACTGACCAGTAAGAATCCCAGTCTTGATTTAAATGATTCTCGTTTCATTCTGTAATTTTATCCCCTTCTACTACAATTCCATATTTTTGCAGATCGACTCTGCCATTGTTTACTTCGATTCCGTCTGCCTGCAACAGCTTCGCCTGTTGTCCTGCACCGCCAAAGGCAAATTCCCCTGACAGCTCTCCTTTGGAATTGACTACCCGGTAACAGGGTACATGCTCAGGATCCGGATTCTTATGAAGTGCATTGCCCACTGCCCTGCACATTCCGGGATTACCTGCCAATGCCGCCACCTGTCCATACGTAGCCACCTTACCTTGGGGAATCTTTTTTACTGCTTCATAGATTCTTTTGGTCGGGCTGTCTGATACCAGATCATAGCTTTCTGCAATCATACATTTAATGGTCTCATCAGGTATCGTACCATCCAGAATGATTGTATTCCAATGTTCCTTATTCTGATGATATCCGGGAATTACGGATGCAAAAGCCCCTCTCCAGTAATCCCGCCACTGCGGATCAACCTTTACATTCAAATGAATATACCCGTCTTTTTCATATGTCCATAGAAAGGCTTTCTTACTGCCATGTACACGCACTAACTGCCAGTTTGGATCATGAAACGGCGCTTCCTGATAAGTATAGGGCATAGACAGTCCATAATCCAGCGCTTCCTGTCTCGTTGTCAAGATATAACCCCCTCTTAGATAAATTTCATAACCTTATCCACTATTATAACGGACTTTTCCCACAGACACAATAAAACAGAGCAGACCCACTGCAGATCTGCTCTATATCCTATACATTAGCGTTCTTCTCTGAAATATGCCAGTCCCAGGCTTGCAGGCGGCTGGTTCTCCCGCTTGCTTCGCATACTTGTCACAACCAGAACGACCAGCGTAACTACATAGGGAATCATCTTATACAGCTCCTGATACTCCATGTGGTCCATACCTGTAGGAATATACAGATACAGAATATAGAGTCCACCGAACAGGAAAGATGCCAACACGCTTAAATTCGGACGCCAAATTGTAAAAATAACAAGTGCTATTGCAAGCCATCCCCTGTCACCGAATGCATCATTAGACCATACACCACAGGCATAATCCATAACGTAGTAAAGACCTCCAAGACCTGCAATCATACAGCCTACACAGGTCGCTGCATACTTGTACTTCGTTACATTAATGCCCGCTGCATCAGCAGTATTAGGACCCTCACCCACTGCACGCAAATGTAAGCCGACGCGTGTGTGATTCAGTACATAAGAAGCTGCCAGAGCAATCACAACTGCCAGATAAGCCAGGAATCCATAGGAAAGGAACAGCTTACCAAACCATCCAAGCTTTGCAGCAAAAGGAAGTGACTTGCTGAAATAGCTGCTCGTTGCACTCAATGCAATGGATGGAACATCGCTGGCAACCAGCTTGATCAGAGAGCCGCCAAAGAAGTTACCAAAGCCAACACCAAAGGTAGTCATGGCAAGACCTGTTACATTCTGATTTGCTCGAAGTGTAACTGTCAGGAAGCAATACAGCAGTCCCATTAACAGGGAACCCAGCAGACAGCACAGCACCGGTATCAGAACTGCCAGCACCGGATTCATGGCTGCTGCGCTTCCTGCTGATCTCTCATAGAAGAAAGAACCAATAACACCGCTGATCGCACCTACATACATGACACCCGGAATACCCAGATTCAGATTACCGGATTTCTCCGTAATGATCTCTCCCGTACTTCCATACAGAAGAGGAATTCCCTGTACGATAGCCCTTGGAATAAATGCAAGTAAAAAATTCCACATGATTACTGCTCCTCCTTTTCTGCCTTTTTACGGAACTGAAGCCGATATGTAATGAAAAACTCACAACCTATAATAAAGAACAGAATGATACCGGTCAAAATATCCGCATAGGAATGATTCAGTCCAAAATTCGTTGATATTTCACTGGCTCCACGATCCATGAAAATAATCAGGAAACTGGAAAATACCATGACCAGCGGATTGAACTTGGACATCCAGGACACCAGAACTGCGGTAAATCCCTGACCACCGGCTATGGTAGTTGTTACTGTATGGTTGATACCGCCGACTAACAGCAATCCTACCAGTCCACAGATGGCACCGGATAACACCATAGTCCTGATAATGACCTTCTCTACCTTGATGCCTACATATTTGGCTGTATTCTCACTTTCGCCCACTACTGTAATCTCATATCCATGCTTGCTGTATTGCAGATAAATATACATAAATATCGTGATTACCACTGCGACCAGAATACTCAACAGATATTTAGAACCAAATATCTGCGGAAGCCAGCCTGAATTGGTATTCTGATTGATAATACCAATCTTACCTGATCCCTTGGGCACTTCCCACACAATCGTGAAAAAGGCAACCAGCTGTGTCGCAATATAGTTCATCATCAGAGTAGACAGTGTCTCATTGGTATTCCACTTTGATTTAAAGAAAGCAGGAATAAATCCCCATACTGCCCCTGCTGCGATACTGGCAATGATCATACAGACAACGATCAGTGCATTGGGTATCTTATCGCCAAGACAGATCATACATGCCGCTGCTGCCAGACCACCGATCAATACCTGTCCTTCACCACCAATATTCCAGAACTTCATCTTGAAAGCAGGTGTCAGCGCCAAAGCGATCAGTAACAGAATGGATATATTCTGAAATGTGACCCAGGTCTTTCTGGCAGAGCCAAAGGCACCAATAATCATGGATTCATATACCTGTATTGGATTAATACCTGTTGTAATGGTCGTTACAATAGCGCATACGATCAGTGCCAGTACAATGGCAATTGCCCGGATTCCTACAGACTGATACCAGGGAAGAGCATCCCTCTTCACTATATGAAAAAACGGTTCTTTCTTTTTTTCATTCATGATTTTCGCTGCCTCCTACTCTGGTCATCAGCATACCGACCTCATTTTTATCTGTCTTTCTTGCATCCACAATACCGCTCACTTTACCACCACACAGAACCAGGATCTTATCAGACAGCTCTAATAATACATCCAGATCTTCGCCGACAAAGATTACGGCAACACCTTTCTTCTTCTGCTCATTGATCAGTTCATATATTGTATAGGAAGAATTGATATCCAATCCACGTACCACATATGCAGTCAGCAATACTGTTGGTGCTGAAGCAATCTCACGACCAACCAGTACTTTCTGCACGTTTCCACCGGAAAGTCTGCGGATAGGTGTTGTAATGCCCGGTGTCACTACTTCCAGATTCTCTACAACGTCTTTTGCCAGCTTCTTAGGCGGTTTGCGGTTTGTAAATGGTGTACGTCCGCGTCTAAAGGAACGAAGCATCATATTATCTGTCAGGTCCATGTTACCGACCAGACCCATTCCCAGTCTGTCCTCCGGGACAAAAGACAGGGAAACACCCATTTCCGCAATTTTAAGAGGATCTTTACCAATCAGCATTTCTCTGCTGCCGTCATCTTCTATATAATAGATCTCACCTGCATCTGTTACCTGCAATCCGGCAATTGCTTCCAGAAGCTCCTTCTGTCCACAGCCTGATATACCTGCAATGCCCAGAATCTCGCCACTGTTGGCAGTAAAGGATACGTTATCAAGCTTGATGATACCTTCTTCACTGCGCACAGTCAGTCCCTTTACCTCAATACGGGGCTTTGGATCTACCGGGTCAGGTCTCTCAATATTCAATGTTACCGCATGACCTACCATCATGTTAGTCATTTCCGTGACATCGGTATCCTTCGTTGCCATACTGTCAATGTACTGTCCATTTCGAAGTACTGCTACACGGTCAGAAAGTGACTCTACTTCATGCATCTTATGTGTGATGATTACAATGGCTTTACCATCATCTCTCATCTTTCGTAATACACGGAAGAGCTTCTCTGTCTCCTGTGGAGTCAATACGGCTGTCGGTTCATCCAGAATCAGAATATCCGCACCACGATACAATACCTTGACAATCTCTACCGTCTGTTTCTGCGAGACAGACATGTCATAAATCTTCTGCTTCGGATCTACATCAAAACCGTATTTTGTACAGATTTCTTCGATTTTACGGGAAGCTTCCTTAATATCGAGCTTTCCTTCCAGTCCCAGAATGATATTTTCTGTTGCCGACAATACATCAATCAGCTTAAAGTGCTGATGAACCATGCCGATTCCCAGATTGAACGCATCTCTGGGGGACTTGATAACTTCTTCTTTTCCATTGATATAGATCTGTCCCTCATCCGGGAAGTAAATACCTGCCAGCATATTCATCAAAGTCGTCTTACCACTGCCGTTCTCTCCTAACAGTGCCAGAATCTCACCCTTATAAATATCCAGATTTACCTTATCGTTGGCAATTACAGATCCAAATGTCTTGGTAACATTTCTAATTGAAACTGCGGCTGTTTTGGTTTGCATCATTTGTTTCCTTTCCATATAGAAAGAGGGCAGCGCGGCGATAATCGCTGTGCCGCCCTCTGCAATTGTATACAAGCTTAATTGCAAGGCTTCTTATTCTTTATTTCTAAATTTAGAATGCCTGATCCAGAAGAGTGATTCCATCGATCTGTACATTGAAGTAAGGAGCAGAACGGAATCCTTCGCCTGATTCATGGAAATATCCATCCAGTACTACTTCATGATCCGGTGTGTAATCAGGATCTGTGTCGATATCTGCTTCATAGCTGGTCAGAGTCTCTCCGCCTACAGTAAATGTAGAAGTATCAAATGTATGTACCTTACCTGCGATCAGATCAGCCTTGGCTGCATTGATTGCTTCCTGAGTACCTTCTGCTGCTGCAGAACCAAGGTCTGTCAATACTACAGATTCTGTTTCCAGAGAACCGCACCAGTCTGTATCAATAGGAGTACCATTTGCTACACAGTTGATCGCATATTCAAAATATGGCTCCCAGTTAATTCTGGAGGATACGATAAATGTATTAGGACATGCACTTTCTGTACTTCCGTTATAGGATACATTCGGTACACCTGCTGTTTCACAGGCTGTAGGAGCACCCATGGAATCTGCATGCTGGCTGATCAGCACACAACCATCCTGAATCAGTTTATTAGCGCCTTCTTTTTCTGCTGTCTCATCATACCAGGAACCTGTAAAGGTAACTTCCATAGTAACGGAAGGGCATACAGAACGCGCACCCAGGAAGAAAGATGTATAACCGGAAATAACTTCTGCGTAAGTATAAGCACCAACATAACCCATCTTAGCTTGGTCTTCTGTAATATCACCATTTGCAATCATTTCATTGATCTTCATACCTGCTGCGATACCAGCCAGATAACGTCCATCATAGATAGATGCGAATGCATTGTGATAATTGTCCAGATTCTCTGTATGAGCCTTAGTACCTGTTGCATGGCTGAACTGGATATCAGGATATTCCTTAGCTGCCTCAATTACATAATCCTCATGACCAAAGCTGTCTGCAAAGATAAAATCACATCCCGCATCAGCAAGTTCACAAGCTGCTTCATAACATTCCTGGCCTTCAGGAATATTTGTCTTAGTCACGCACTCCACACCAAGCTTCTCACATGCCTCTTTTGCAGCATTCATAAAGTTCAAATCATAAGTAGAGTTCTCATCGTGCAGGAAAATAAAACCTGCCTTTAAACCAGCGGTTGCTGCTGTTGTATCAGCTGCTTCCTGGGTTGCAGCAGTATCTTCTGCTGCAGCTGTTTGCGTATTCTCTGCTGCTGCCATGTCAGCAGTGGAATCAGCGGCTGCGCCACATCCTGCCAGTGCAGAGACTGCCAGAGTCATAGCTGCAAGTAAACTTACGACTTTCTTTTTCATAATCTTTCCTCCTGTTTTTTATCAGACAACAATGAGCGAAAAAGGGGTAGTATGACTACTACCATACGACCCCTTTGTTTGCTCTCAACAATAGTCAGTATACGCATCCCAAACTGCCCTTGTCAAGAGAAGATAAAAAAATTTCTCCATCTGAGAGCATATTTCCGCTGTTATCATAGGTATAGTTCTTAACCGTATCTGCACCATCTGTTATCTGTAACAGGCGGTTACATTCATCATAAAGATACTGCTCATGAACTGCTCCCCGGATACGCTCTATCCTGTTGCCTGTCATTCTCCATGACCCCAGATAACTGTCCACTGTGTCACTCTGCCTGTCAGGTCACGCTGGCTGGTTCTTCTGCCATCTGCATCATAGGTATATGACAGCAGTGTCCTGCCGCTGGCTCTCTTCTCCTTTAGGCTGCCATTTGTATAATAGGCATACTCATAGCGCATACCTCCGCCAATGGCGCTGGTCAGCAGTCCCTGTGGGGAGTATTCCCAGCTCTCAGTCAGTCCTGCCTCCCGGTTCTCATGACAGGTAGGTGCTCCGTACATGTTATAACGGTACAGTTCTCTCAATTAATATCATGGATTCTTAATTGCTTCGCAACAGTCATGAAGGTAAATTAATAGACGTGCAGGTGTTGTAGGTTGTTTGGAATTCCAGAGTATAACCCTAATAATATTTTTTTAATTCATCAATTGGTCATACAAAAATTGACACGCATCATTTTCAGAGTCAAAAATTTCATTTGTTGTCTTAATACCTCTTTCTAAATAATAAACAGACCACTTATCCTGAATTTTTTCCAAGCATAAACATTCATCCTTTTTTCCTTGTCCTGTCAGATTATAAATATAATCTGGAATTCCAGCTATTTTTAATTTTTTTCTAATACCTCTCTAGTCATTTATCTAATCTCCTTTATATAGTCTAATTCTTTTAATTTTTTTATATTATTGGGTAATTCATACTGTATTCCACCCCCAACTTGTTCAAATGCAGGTGCAATCTCAGATATTGTAACGTTATCAATTGGTTTTAATACTTCATATTTATGGTATGCATTTGGGTTCTCAATATATGGAAGTGCCCTTTGTTCATATGGTACTCCTGCTGGTGATGTAT
>ERZ1673740.2264-NODE-2264-length-11424-cov-4.250154_pt1 | contig 11424 bp, 9 predicted proteins | sample MGYA00580221_ERZ1673740 | MGnify/ENA primary metagenome ERZ1673740 (study PRJEB41218, sample SAMN15661786) | gut metagenome | host: Homo sapiens | place: Canada: London | collected 2015-08-20/2019-03-30 | study: EMG produced TPA metagenomics assembly of...
AACACCCTTTTTGTTTATACTCCTTCCACTTGGAGTTTAATATTCTGCTATCGTCACTTTAAAGCATGTTCCGTCTCCCAGATCCAGTAACTGCTGCACAACTCCCTTTCCGTATGTCGTCACCCCGACGATCTTTCCTGTGCCATAATCCTGAATTGCACCGCTGAAGATCTCAGATGCACTTGCACTGTACTGGTTTACAAGAACTGCCAGCGGCTTTTTGAATTCATTCGTACCATCGCACGTGATCTCATCCGTCTTACCATTTTTTTCTTTTGTGGAAACAATCGTTCCTTCTGGCAGAAGAAGCTTCAGCATGTTGCAGACAACATCCAGATTTCCTCCCGGATTATTTCTCAGATCGATCACCAGCCCTGCCATTCCCTGATCTTCCAGATCATCCAGTGCTGCTTTAAACTGATCGTATGTCACCAGATCAAATTCTGACACACGGATATAACCGATCCCGCCATCTTTCATCTCATACTCAACCGTCTGTGCTTCGATCGTATCTCTTGTGGCAGTCAGTGTCTCTTCCTTCCCGTCTCTCAGGACATATAATGTTACTTCCGTACCTTTTTCCCCTTTGATCCAAGATACGATCGTATCCAGTTCTTCATCGCCGACTTCATGGTCATCTACTTTCTCCAGGATATCCCCCGCCTTCAGACCCGCCTTTTCTGCTGGAGAATCCTGATAAACATTTACGATCGTCACTGCCTTTGTATCTGCATCTTTGGTCAGCGTTGCTCCGACACCGGAAAATGTTCCGCTGGTAGATTCCATCAGAGCCTTCGTCTCATCCTTATTGTAATAAACTGTATACGGATCTCCCAGTGCTGCTGCATAACCTGAATAGATTCCCTCTACCAGTGCATCCTGATCCACTTCATCCTGATACAGATAATATTTGTCGATCAGTTGATTCAGTTGATCCAGCTTCTTTGACACATCTCCCTCTGTTACATTTTCTGATGTATAAGAACCGCTGCTGTTCCGGTTCACGATATACCATCCTCCAAATCCAAGGATCGAGATCACCGCCATGATCACAATTCCGGTCAGCAGTCCTGCCGCAAAACCACTTTTCTTTCTGCCTGTATTTTCTTCCATTCCTGACTCCTTTCATCCTTTTATATTCTATGCACAAAGAGGACAAAGCAGACATTTATCCGCTCTGTCCTCCCTCAGTTCTTCCTTTGATGACGTATCTGTCATCTTCTGCTTCTGGTCAGCATACTACAAATATGTATTTGGATTTACTGCTGTTCCATTTAATTCTACCTGGAAATGCAGATGTGCACCACTCGAATATCCCGTTGATCCAACATATCCGATCTGCTGTCCTTTTGCAACTTTCTGCCCTGCTGCCACGCAGATTGCACTATGATGCATATATTTCGTTACGAGACCATTTCCATGATTGATCACGACCCAGTTCCCGGCACTGTTGCTCCATCCCGCGATCACCACAGTTCCTGCTGCTGCCGCATAAGTCGGTGTTCCTGCCGGAGCTGCATAATCATTTCCCTTGTGAGGTCTTGGATCAAATGCCCTGACTTCACCGAAATAGCTGGACTGATAGGTCATACCCGGACACGGATGCGTAAAATATCCATTTCCACTGACCACATTCCCACTGGCCGACGGCTTAAAAGAACTTCCTCCACTATTCAACTTTGCCTGCTCCTCCTGCAGCCGTCTTGCCTGCTCTGCTTTCTCCTTCAGTTCTTTGAGCGTATCAGCATTCTGCTGGATCTGCGTCTGGATACTTGCGATCTGTGCCTCTTTACTGCTGATCATCTCCTGAGCCTGCGTCTGCTGCTCTACGAGCTGACTTTGCAGCGTATTCAGATTTTTATATTCTTCCTGAAGCTTTGCCTCTTTGTCCTGTACAGTTTTCACCGTATCCTGAAACTCAACCAGCATATCCCGGTCATAAGAAGACAGCTTTGCCACATACTCGGCTTTATTCAGCAGATCTGTGATCGAACTGCTCGTCATCATCATTTCCAGAAACTGTGTATTACCGCCTTCATAAAGATAACGGATCCTCTTTTTCATGCTGTCGTACTGATCATCTTCCGCGATCTGAGCCTGAATCAATTCATTTTCCGCATCGGAGATTTCATCCTCCTTGGCGGTCAGATGCTCCTGCGTCTCATTCATTTTCTTAATGATCTCATCCAGTTTCTCCGACAGCGTCTTCTTTTCTTCTTCTGCTTTCTTTTTATCCGATTCAAGCTGATCTGCTTTTTTCTCAGCTTCATCGATCGTAACCGCACCGGACTGCGATGCCGTTCCGATACAAAGGACGAACGCCAGCAAAATTCCTGTAATTTTCCTCATCCGGCCTTTCATAGGCTTCCTCCTATACTCTCAGATGCTTGCGTACTGTAAAGAAGCTTCCAAGGAAACCAATTCCGATCCCCATGATAAGTCCGATTGGCAATAAGTATGTATATACTACATTTACCGGAAGGAAATCAATAATATTCTTCAGAATACTGAACCGTTCCATGACATAGGAAACTGCCTTATCATAAAGTACATATAAAAGTCCCAGTGGGATCGCTGCGCCAAAGATACCGATGATCAGACCCTCGATCACGAACGGTGATCTTACAACAAAGTCTTTCGCACCAATATATTTCATAATAGCGATCTCTTCTTTTCTGACTGTAATACCCATTGTAACCGTATTGCTGATCAGGAAGATTGACACTCCCAACAGGATCGCAATGATCGCAATGGAAATATACGCAACCAGCATATTAACGCTGGAGAGTGTATTCGCTACAACATCCGATTTATTTACTTTCGACACTCCATCCAGACTCTGTGCAAACTTAACCAGATCCTGCTGCGTAGAAGAAAGAGATTTACTTCTTGCGATCAGATCCTGGCTGTTGTCTGTCGTCTTCATATAAACTTCATAGTTATCTGAATTGGCCAGCGGATTGTCATCTTTAAATCCCTCTGCAAGCTCCGGATTATCTCCGAAATAATCCTTCTGAAAATCCTCCCATGCCTGCTCTGCTGAAATATATTTCACCTCTGAAACGTCATCTCTTGCTTTCAGTTCCTTCCCAATCTTCTGGATCTGCTCATCTGTAGCCTTTTCATTAAAGAAGACCGTGATCGCCACACCTTCCTCAGCACTTCGGATAATATACTGAAAGTTTACAAGAATCGAGAAAAATAATCCGAACAGGAAGATACAGGCTGACATCGTTGCAATGGATGCCAGAGAGAACATCTTATTTCTCCAAATACTCTTAACTCCCTGCTTTCCAACGTATCCAATCGTACTAATCCTCATCTGTATACCCACCTTTTCGTTCATCACTGACGATGACACCCTGCTTCATAGTAATGACGCGTTCGTTCATCTCATTTACGATCTCCTGATTATGCGTGACAACAAGCACGGTTGTTCCACGCTCATTCGCCTCTTTCAGAAGGCTCATGATCTCCCAGGAGTTCGTTGGATCCAAGTTACCTGTCGGCTCATCCGCCAGCAGGATGGCAGGCTCATTTACGATCGCCCTTGCGATCGCAACTCTCTGCTGCTCTCCTCCGGAAAGTTCCTTCGGGAACGACTTGTACTTCTGTGCAAGTCCTACCAGTGACAAAGCAGCCGGTACTTTTTTCTTGATCACTTTGCTCGGTGTCTCTGTCACCCGCAATGCAAATGCAATATTCTCATAAATATTCCGATCTTTCAGAAGCCGGAAATCCTGAAATACAACTCCCAGTCCTCTTCTGTACTTTGCAATATTCCGGTGTCTCATACGGTTTAAGTTTTGTCCGTTCACGATGATCGTACCATCGGTCGGATTCAGTTCTTTCATAATCAGACGGATAAGGGTTGACTTTCCCGATCCACTGTCACCAACGATGAAGACGAACTCTCCCCGCTCGATCTTTACGGATACCCCGTTCAGAGCCGCATTGCCCTTGGAGTATTCCTTCTTCACGTTTCTTAATTCAATCATATGTTCCTCCTAATTATCCATACTCCGCAAAATTCCTAGTATTCTAATGACTCCATGTACTTCATGTACTTCACTACCATCAGAGCGATCTTGAACGTGATCGCATCCTCAAAGACACGCAAATCAAGTCCTGTACTCTTCTGCAGTTTATCCAGTCTGTATACCAGTGTATTTCTGTGGATGTAAAGCTGTCTGGATGTCTCTGATACATTGAGACTGTTCTCGAAGAATTTATTGATCGTTGTCAATGTCTCTTCATCAAAGTCATCCGGAGATTTTGCTTCAAAAATCTCCTTAATAAACATCTTGCACAACGGAAGCGGAAGCTGATAGATCAGTCTGCCGATTCCAAGAGTTGTATAGGCAACGATATCTTTCTCGCTAAAGAAGATCTTGCCCACATCCAACGCCAGCTTGGCTTCTTTATAAGACTTGGAAACTTCCTTGATGTCGTTGACCATCGTTCCATATGCTATATGCACCTGCTCGTCGCCTCCCTCTGACCGGAGCAGATCCAGCATATCCTTCGCCATTTTTTCAAGTTCTTTATTTCCATCTTTCTCTGAAAGTTCTTTTACAACAATGATATTCTTCTCATCTACCGCAGTTACAAAATCGCGGGATTTGCTTCCGAGAAGATTCCGCACATTGTCAAGAGCCGCACTGTCTTTTTCGTGGGATGTCTCAATAATAAAGATAACACGTTTCACTTCCGTGTCAATATGTAATTTTTTGGCGCGATTATAAATATCCACCAGCAAAAGGTTATCCAAAAGCAGGTTTTTGATAAAATTATCCTTGTCAAATCTCTCTTTATATGCAACCAGAAGACTCTGGATCTGGAATGCTGCGATCTTTCCCAGCATATATTCTCCCTCGCTGTCTCCATTGGCAACAAGCACATATTCCAGACGCTGCTCATCAAAAATCTTGAAGAACTGTCTTCCCTGGATTACCTGACTGTCTGCAGGGGACTCTACAAATGCAAGCACTGCATCCGAACAGTTCTTATCTACCTCGCCTGTAGCTGCCAGTTCCTTCCCCTCTGTATCTAACACACAAAAATCAACCTTGGAAATCCCCTTCAATCCTTCAATCGTATTCTGAAGTATCTGATTAGAAATCATCCTTTTTCCTCCATTCCATCCGTTCTTCGATATGTGCAATTTACACATACCTTTCGTGTCGATTTTTTTTACGTACACATTTCCACTTAGTATATTAAGTCAAAACTGCAAAAAAATAAAGAGTAAATCCTTTTATTTTAGTCATTTTTTTGAATTTTTTACAAAAAATTCATATTTTCAGACTTAGCATAGTTCACAATTTTCCGAATATAGATCTTATTTCCAGGCAAATCCGTTATTCTTTTTCCTGTTCTACATGATATCTGAAAATTTTCTTCTGAATAAAAAAACGGATCCGGTTCCTCAATTTTATCTCATCCAGATGCCCTGTGAACGCACAGCCGCCTCCCAGCCAGACCCGTACATTCAGAAGGGCTTTATTTGCCGTAATAAACCGTTCCTGAAACGGGGACGGCAGCACCGACAGGATACAGTCCGTCTCCGTTCCGTTGATGGCATTGATCGCATCCTGGATCTGCTCTTCATTCTCCGAAATCACCATCTGCCCGGTAACGCGGATTCCCCGGTTGTGCCTGGACAGAACCGCCTCTACTTTTCCCAGATTTTCCTCACTGTCTGCAAGCAGGAATATTTTTTTATGATTTTTTTGCATATACTTCATGAACATCTTAAGGAAAACGTTCTCTTCAGTTTCCCGGAACAGCTTTTCATTTTCTATCTCTGCCGCTTTCAGGATCTCTGTATTCTCCGGCAGCAGCATCGTCAGTGCATTGATCTGCTCTTTCCATTGTGCATTTTCTCTTTCTTTCATCAGCATATCCATGGAAACCAGCTCGATCGTATCCACTGACTCACTCTCAAGATACTGCATCGCCCGGATCATCGCTTCTTTTGCTGTCAGGATTGGAATCTCCACATCAAATATATTCATCTTTTCTATCATAATAAATCACCCAACCATGCTCCCCATTCTGAGCATTTTATCAAAAATGAGTGGTTTTGTCAAAATAAGACCTTTCTGCTTCCGGTTTTTCTATATTTTTCCCTCCGTCTGTGCTGTCCCGTTCTCCTGCGTCCGTCTTCTTTTTGTCACCAGTCCGCCGATCCTCCCGGTCTCTTTGGAAGTAAGTGATTTCCAGCCCTGTGCAAGTACCCGGTCTAACAGTCCCAGTTCTTCCGCAATCTCATACTTCATTTTTTCTTCCTCTTCCAGTTCGTTTAAATTGATCGGTTTTTCTTTTTTCTTTCCCATATTCTGCCTTCTTTCTTTTTTTAGAAGTATTTCCCGATCAGATCAGATTATACTGAAAAACTGATTCCTGTCATCTGCCCGTAAAACTAACAGGACGGAGCAGATACCGGTCAAGTATCTGCTCCGTCCCTCTTTATAAGATGATACAAATATAAGTGAATCGTCAATTATTCGATTGCTTCTGTCTCGATCACAAATTTTACACTTCCATCCATCTTGCTGTCCTTACCACTGAATGTATTGTAGGTGCAGTCATCAGAGGTCAGTGCTTTGAGTCTGTCAAGTACATCTCCGAATTCGTCTTCTACTGTACTCTTTAATTTACTTGTTCCTTCTTTATCGAACTGATCCATACCATCTGCCAGCTTCTTTGCTCCTTCTGAAAGTGAGGAAGCTCCTTCACGAAGTGCATTGCTGTTGGCTGAAAGTTTCGCTGCACCGGCTGACATCTGTGAACCAAGTGTATTCAGACCGGATGCAAGCTGGTTCGTTCCGCTCTGCAGCGTTCCTGCTCCGGCTGCCAGTGTTGAACTGCTTCCTTTCAGTTTCTCTGCACCTGAAAGAAGAGAAGTATTATAAGATCCGAGCTGCATAAATCCGCCATTCAATTCAGTAATTCCCTGGATTGCTGTCGGGAACTGTGCCTGAACAGATGTATTCAACTGTCCAAGTCCGCCTGAAAGAGTTCCAAGTCCGGTATTCAGTCCCTGCATTCCCTGATTCAACTGAGTCACAGATGCTGTAAGCTGGCTGATTGAATCTGACGGAAGACTGTCCTTTGCTGCTGCAATAGCATCCAGTTTCTTCTGCATTTCCGGAAGCTGCTGCTGTAATGCTGCTGCAGTCTCTTTAAATGTCTTCAGATTTGTCTGAAGCGTTGCTGCCCCGCTTGTGATGGCTGACAGGTCAAAGGTCGGTACACTGACCGTGATCGCAGATGCTTTCTGCACATTGTTCAGTCCGTCTGCAGCAGTCTGTGCATTCTGAAGTGCCGTAATTGCTGTACTGATCTGATCTCTTACTGACTCATCTGTTGTCGCATTTAACTGAACCTGCAATGCACTGATCGCATTTGCAATCTGCGTCTTGCTTGTATTGGCTGCTGCCTGTGCTGCATCCACTTTTGTATTGTAATCTGTAATCTTCGCATTGACATCTGCAACCGCTGTCTCACAGTCACTTTGCAGTGTTCCGAGCTGGGTATTGATTGCATTGAGCTGTGTTTCCATTCCGGTCAGTGCTGCTGCAATATTGGCTACCGGTGTGGCAATTCCTGTCTGAAGACTTGCAGAAAGAGATTCCGTTGCAGAAATCAGTTCATTTCCGGTTGTCACCATACCATTCACCTGCGTCAGAAGTGCTGTCACTTCCTCTGAGCCAAGTACTGCCTGTAACTGCTTTGTACCTGCTGCAAGCTGGTTGGCTGCGATCACCAGATCGTCTGTCGCCTCTCCTTTTCCGTCAGCCGCTTTGCTCAATGTATCTACGGCTGTCTGCACCTGCTCCAAACCTTTGCTTAACTGAGATAACTGTGCGGCACCTGCTGCAATCTTCTGCTCGCCTGCCACATAGGAAATCACTCCATTTGCCAGTGCATTGGTTCCACTTGTATAGTCTTTAACGCCTTTGACAACTTTGCCTACTCCATTGACATACTCTGTCACGCTGCCGTTCAGTTCTCCGTTGCTGCCAAGATATTTCTGAATGCCCGCATTCAGTTCATCTGCACCTGCTGTATAGCTGCTCACTCCGTCTGCCAGTGTGGAAGCACCATCTGCCAGTGTTCCTGATCCGCTGACCAGTTCCAGTGCAGCATCTTCCAGCTCATTCAGTGAATCTTTCAGTGAATCAACATCTATGATATTATCCATATCCATATCATCCAGCAGATCTGTCAGGGCAACTGTAAAGGTGGAAGACATTGTGAAATCAGTTACATCTGCCTCCATCTCAAAGTTCTCTGGAATCGTTACGCCTTTATCCTCAGCTTCTTTTGTTGTCTCTTCATCCAGATCAAGGCTGTCTTTCAGTCCCGGAATACCAAATCCGACTACAATATTACGGCTTCCGTCTGAAATAACTTTTCCATTGTCGATCGTTACATTGCTGAAAGTTTCATTCGGAAGGATCATTCCGGTCATCATGACAAATGGTGTATAAACTTCCTCTTCTTTTCCATCCACTGTGACGGTCTTCTTTTCGTTATTTGTATACTGTACCTGGATCTTGAGATGTCCGCTCTTTCCCTTCAGCTCATCCGGTTTTACTTCCTTGCCGTCCAAAAAATAGGTCAGTTTTACGGATACCGGAAGTTCCTTATCTGTCGTACCCTGATAATAAATATCTTCTCCCGCAGTATTCCAGGTCAGTTGATCTCCATTCTCCGTAAATGTCTCATCACCTTTGACATTCTTAATCTCTTTCAAAATACTTTCATCAGTCAGGTTTCCCGATACACTTCCAGAATTTTTCAGCCAGTCAGATACCGTCACCTCGTCACTATTTCCTGTCGCATCTGCATTGACATAAACCGTTTCTTCCTTATATACATCCTGCGTATCTGTGCTTCCTGCCGCATAAACCGGAACCGCTCCCATCATGACTGACATTCCAACAGCAAGCGAAGTTGTAAGGCTATGTTTGATTTTTCTGTTCTTGTTCATAATTTAACTCCCTTCTATTTCACCTCTGCGGGTTTCTTTTTTGACCCGAGGAAACCAATCGAGGTCTTGCATATTACCTTGTCAAATATCATAAACATTGCAGGCAGGATCATGATAACTACGATCATACTGATGATCGCTCCCCTTGCAAGGAGGGTACAGATCGAACCGATCATCTCTACCTGTGAGTAGCAGGCTACTCCGAATGTTGCTGCGAAAAAGCTCAGTCCACTGCTGATAATAGACGGCATACTGGTCTTATGTGCAATACTGATTGCTTCCATCTTCTCTCTTCCACGCTGACGTTCTTTCTGATAACGGGTTGTCATCAGGATCGCATAATCTACCGTTGCTCCCAACTGGATTGCTCCGATTACAATGCTTGCCACAAACGGAAGGCTGGTTCCCTGATAGAACGGGATTGCCATATTAACCATGATTGCAAACTCAATTACCGCTACCAGAATAATCGGCAGGGAGATCGACTTGAATATGATCATGATAATAAGGAAAATCGCTGCAATGGAAATAGCATTTACATTCACTAAGTCCACATCCGTTACATCCTGCAGATCCTTCATCAGTGGAGCTTCTCCAATGACCATTCCACTCTTGTCATAAGACTTCACGATCTTATCAATGGCTGAAATCTGCGTATTGACCTCGTCTGTTGCCGACTCATACTCTGAGCATACAAAGGCAAGTTCACAATCATCGCTCTGAAGCATCTCTTTCATGTCATCCGGGATCATGGAATCCGGTACGGTCGGACCGATCAGAGAATTCATGCTGATTGTCCATTTGACACCCTTTACTTCATCAATCTCTTCAAGCATCTTCTTTTTCTGCTTTGCATCCATGTTCTTATCCATCATGACCATGTGCAGATTGCTCATATTGAAATCTTTCTTCAGTTCTGCATTCGCCACATTACTGTCCAATGTCTCCGGAAGAGACTCTGCAATATTATAGTAAATCTTAGTATGATTATTTCCGTAAATCGCAGGGAACAGAAGGAGCAGAAAAATAAGGATCCATGCCTTATAATGCTTTGTAATAAATGCAGAAGGCTTATCCATGTTGCTTAAAAGCAGTTTATGCTGCGTCTTTTCAATCGGTTTGTCAAAAACCAGTACCAGTGACGGAAGAACTGTTACACAGCAGACCACTCCGATCAGTACACCTTTCGCCATAACGATTCCGAGATCCCGTCCAAGTGCGAAAGTCATCACGCACAGGGCAACAAATCCGGCAACCGTCGTCACAGAACTTCCTGCAACAGACTTAAATGTATTGGCGATCGCATGCCCCATGGCACGCTCCTTCTCTCCCGGAAACCGCTTTTTATTCTCCTCATAACTGTTTAACAGGAAAATGGAATAGTCCATCGTAACTCCTAATTGCAGAACCGCTGTCAGTGCTTTCGTAATATAGGAAGTCTCTCCCAGAAAAACATTACTTCCTAGATTATAGAGAATCGCCAGTCCGATACTCAGAAGGAACAGGATCGGAACAACGAAGGAACCCGAAGTCAGTTCCAGAACAATCAGACTTAAAAGTGCTGCGATCACAACATAGATCGGAAGTTCTTTCAGTGCCAGATTCTTGATATCTGCTACAACACCTGTCATTCCACTGATAAAGCACTGCTCATTTGCGATCTTTCTCATCTCACCGACTGCATCCATGGAGTCATCTGAAGATGTCGTATTATCAAATAATACAAGCATCATCGTTGCATCACCCTTGAAAAAGGCTTCTCGCAGGTTGCTTGGGATCATCTCTACCGGAAGGCTGATGTCCGCAACATCATCATACCATAAAACATCCTTTACATGAGAAACATTCTCAAATTTTTCTTCCAGTTTTTGAACATCTTTCAGATCCATGTTCTCGACCACGACCATGGAAAATGCTCCCATCCCGTATTCATCCACCAGAATATCCTGACCTTTTACTGTCTCCAGATGCTCTGGAAGATAACTGAGCAAATCATAATTTACTCTCGTCTTTGCCATTCCGATCACTGACGGAATAATCAGCAGGAATCCGACGATCAGCATCAGAACCCTGTGCCTGGCAATCCATTTGCCAACTTTGACCATTTGTATCATCTCCTAAACTGTCTCATATATTTTAGCCTCTTCTAGTATAGCTCAAAATGACTAATAGTCAATATTAGAAGATCAAAAAAATGAATTTTAGTCATTTTTTATTGACTTTCACGAAAAATGTGCCATACTAGAAAGAGAAATCAGTAAAAAATCTGCTTGAATTTCTGCAGAATCTAGTAGTAAAATACTCCGGTGTGCAGGCAAATATTTTAATTTGATAAAATTTATCGTCATGAATTTTTAGATGCCAGGGGCAAAAGGTCTAAGCCCACATGAGCTTGCTCATAGGTGGGTGAAAGACCTTAGGAC
>ERZ1673740.2266-NODE-2266-length-11414-cov-4.244036_pt1 | contig 11414 bp, 9 predicted proteins | sample MGYA00580221_ERZ1673740 | MGnify/ENA primary metagenome ERZ1673740 (study PRJEB41218, sample SAMN15661786) | gut metagenome | host: Homo sapiens | place: Canada: London | collected 2015-08-20/2019-03-30 | study: EMG produced TPA metagenomics assembly of...
TGTTAGATAGATTAGTATCTATGGAAAATAGATATGAAGAATTAGGTCATATGTTAATGGACCCAGATATAGGAACTGACATTAAAAAAATGACAGATGTTACAAAAGAACAAGCTTCTTTACAAGCAGCTTATGATTTGTTTCAAGAATATAAAGAAGTAAAAGATGGTATTGATGGCGCTAAAGAATTAATGAAGGAAAATGATCCTGAAATTAAAGAAATGGCAAAAATGGAATTAGATGAATTAGAGGAAAGAATGCCTGAAATCATCAAAAAATTAGAATTAGAATTAATTCCAAAAGATCCAAATGATAATAAAAACGTTATTATGGAAATCCGTGGAGCTGCTGGTGGAGATGAAGGAAATATCTTTGCAGGTGACTTATATAGAATGTATGTAAAATATGCAGAAAGCCAAGGATGGAAAGTAGAAGTTATGGAAGCTGAAGAATCAGAAGCTGGAGGCTTCTCACTTATTTCATTCAACGTTATTGGCGATGGTGTTTATGGTAAATTAAAATATGAATCTGGATCACATCGTGTTCAACGTGTGCCTAAGACTGAAACACAAGGACGTGTGCATACTTCAACTGCGACAGTTTTAGTTATGCCAGAAATGGAAGAAGTTGATGTACAAATCAATAAAAGTGATTTAAGAATTGATACTTATCGTGCAAGTGGTGCGGGAGGACAACATATCAACAAAACAGATTCAGCTGTTCGTATCACTCACTTACCTACAGGAATTGTGGCAACAAGCCAAGATGGGCGTTCTCAACATGATAACCGTGATAAAGCAATGAAAGCTTTAGTAGCGCGTGTTTATGATTACTTCCAATCTCAACAAACAGAAGCCATTGATAGTGAAAGAAAATCGAAGGTTGGTACTGGAGATCGTGCTGAAAAAATCAGAACTTATAATTATCCACAAAACCGTGTAACAGATCATCGTATTGGACTTACAATTCAACAATTAGATCGTATTATTGAAGGTAAATTAGATGATATTATTACTGCTTTAATCAATGAAGATCAACGTCTTAAATTAGAAGGACAAAAATAATGAAAACAGTTAGAGAATTAATTAGGGAAGCCGAAAGTAAATTAGATGATGAACATAAAGATGTCAATGTTGCCAAAGTCTTATTTTATCATCTTGCGAAGAAAGAACCTCATGAACTTTATTTAATGATGAATGAAGAAGTAGAACCTGAATTAGAAAAAGCTTTTCTAGCAGGAATGGAAGAATATTATCAAGGAAAACCTATTCAATATATTAAAGGTTGTGAAAGTTTCTTTGGTAGAGATTTTAAAGTGAATGAAGATGTCCTCATTCCTCGTTATGAAACAGAAGAATTAGTAGAAAATATTTTATATCGTATAGATGATTACTTTAATGATTATAAAGAAATTCATTTATGTGATGTCGGTACAGGAAGTGGGGCTATTGCGATTACTCTTGCCTTAGAAGAACCACGTTTAAAAGTCATTGCGACAGATATTTCTAAAGAAGCTTTAGTTGTCGCTCAAGATAATGCGAAAACATTAGGCGCAAATGTAGAATTTAGAAATGGAGATATGTTACAACCTTTATTAGATACACATGAAAAAGTAGATATCTTTGTTTCTAATCCACCTTATATTCCTAATGATCAAGATATTGAAGCAATGGTAAAAGATAATGAACCTCATGTTGCTTTATTTGGAGGAAATGATGGTCTTTATTTCTATCGTAAGATTTTTAAAGAAGTAAAACCTTTATTAAATGATAGAGCTTTATTAGCTTTTGAAATGGGATTTGATCAAAGAGAACTTATGGAAACTGCAATCAAAGAATTCTTTGGAGATTATCCTTTTGAAATCATAAAAGATATTAATGGAAAAGATAGAATGTTGTTTATCTATTATAATTTAAAATGATGATAGAAGCAGATAGAATAAAGATACAAGCTATATCTTTACAAGATATAGCACGCTTTAGCGAATATCGTGATAAAGAAGAAGTAGCTGAGTATCAATCATGGGATGAATATCCAATAGAAAAAGCAAAACAACGTATTACTTATTGTATAAAGCATCCTTTTCATGGAAAAAGAGGTAATTATCAATTAGGAATCTATTTAAAAGATGAGAATTATCTTATTGGTGATCTTTTTATAGAAATAGATGGACATACAACTTTTACCCTTGGGTATACTTTAGATAGTCTTTATTGGTCTAAAGGATATGCTAGTGAAGCCTTAGAAGCAATTCTTCAATATATGTATGAAGAATATCATTTTAAGATTTGTTTATGTCATGTCTATGAAGATAATGATCGCTCAATTAAACTACTGACAAGACATGGTTTTGATAGAATACATAAATCATGGTTTTATCAAGATGTCTTGTATCGAAAAATGTTAAATAAATAAAAGAGAGAATATAAGTTATTCACATTGAAAACGAATATCATTGATGTTAACGTAATAGTGAGGAAAGAGTATTCTTTCAAAATGAGCGTAGTCCTGCTAAGTGGACAAATCGAAAAGAGCTACTTCAAGTGGCTCTTTTTGTGTTAGGAGAAAAATATGTTTAATGAAGATGATTTTAAAGGAACACCTATAAATATTTGTTATGTAAAAAGTGATTATTTAAAATATATACGGAAATTTGACTATAGAATTCCAATAAAGACAAATAGAAAATTTATTGGACTTGTTATTCGTATTAATGGTAGCCAATATGTAGTTCCATTAACTTCAAAGAGTTCTAAAGAGCGAGTTTCATCCGGAAAGAGAAAAAGAAGTCCGGTTGTTACAACAAATTTGAAAGACGTAGCGGATATTTTGCATAATAATATGTTTCCTGTACCATCTGTAGAAATAGAAAAAATAAAGGATATTTCCTATTTTACAGATCCTTATTTAAATTATGAATATCGTTTGATAAGAAAAAAATGGGTAGCTATTAATATTAAATCAATGAATGTCTATAGAAATAGATATATACAAAAAAATAAAGATTATTTATTTTTAAATAAAATCTGTTGTGATTTTAAAAAATTAGAAGAAGAATGTAAAGGATGAATATGAGCAAGAAAAAGAGATAAATGTTAGAGTAAAAATAATGGAAAAAGAATATGTATAAAACAAATAGTCATCAATTTTAAGATGTCTTTTTTTAGTGACAAAATATTTAAAAAGAAGTCTATATAATGTCTATGAGGTGGAAATAAAATGGATTTAGTTATACAAAACAAACAAAAACGTATGCATTATATTTTACCATTGACCTTGTTGATGACAACTATGATTTTTTATTATTCAAAAATACAAGGAACATCATTGCCTTTTACCCTTCCTTTATTTATTGTTGCCTTTGGAAGTGGAACCTTTTATTTTATAGGCTATTTATCAATCATAAGTTTCTTAAGTATTCTTCAACAAGATTTCTTTACATTAACTGTTTTTATAACAGTTACTTTAACTTTTTTACTTCTTAATGTTACGCATCTTTTAAAAACCAAATATTTACCAATCATTATCAGTTTGATTTTATTCCCGTTTCTTTATGCCAATCATTACAATCTTATTCAAATAAGTTTTCTAACATTACTTACATTTTTTAATGGAATTATAGATCAAAATATCATTCCTTTACTTATTCATCAAAATAAAAATGTAATCACAATCCAAAGACTACAATCACTTATTCTTATGATCTGTACACTCTTTATCGCCTTTATACCATATAATACAACTTATACCATGATATTTATTCGTTATTTCTTATTGCTTTCTATTTACTATTTATCAATAGAAAAAATCATGCCTATTATCTTATATCTTTCCATCATCTTTGTTTTTATATCACCAACACTCAAAGATGAAGTATTATCACTTATTCTTCCGATGGGTTGTTTCTTTATGATTCAACCTAAAAATAAATATCTTTATATTTCATTTTTTATGCTATGTCATATTATATTACCATTCTTTATTACCTATGATTATTATTACTACGCATTTGTTATCTTAGTACCTGTTTTTTTATTTATGCTTTCTCCACAATTAAAAACACAAGCTTTATCGATTGATAAAAACTATAAAGAAAAAACCTATCAGGAACAACTAAAAAGCAAAGCAGAAGCTTTTTCTTCTTTATTCAATCAATTAACCCAAGTTTTTAAAGAAGAATCACAAACAACCCATTTATCAGAATATGTAGGATATGTATATGAAGATGTTTGTTATAACTGTTCCTCAAAGAATTATTGTTTTTATAAACAAGAAGGGATGAGTCGGTTAGGTAAATTGATTTCTAAAGGAATTCAAAGAGATTTAGATGCTTTAGATTTTGATTATGTTTATCAACATTGTTTAAAACCAGATGAATATTTAAGAAGTTTGAATAATCATCAAAAAGGTTATTATAAGATGATGAAACTTGATCATGCACAACTTCATTTAAAGAAAGATCTTTTACAAGAGTTCTCTATTATGGGACATGTTTTTCAAAACTTTTCCGAAAGACTAGAGGATGAAAATGATGAAAAAAGGTTACTTGAACATTTAAGAGCTTATCGTTTTGAAGTTTATTATCTAAAGAAAATAAAACAAGATTATCAAAACTATTTATTGGAAATAGGCTTAGAAGATATCGATCAAAAAACGATAGAAGAGGAGCTCATTCCTATCTTAGAAACTTATTTAAATACAACACTTGATATTGTATCTTTAAAGAAGCAATATCATCACTTAGGTTATGTTTCTTTACTTTTAAAACATGAACTTAAATATGCTTTACAAATATCTAAGAAACAATATGCCCTAGAAAGTCAAAACTGTGGGGATAGTTTTTTATCCTTTGGTTATGATGAACATCATTATGTGGCATTATCTGATGGGATGGGACAAGGATATGTGGCTTATAAAGAAAGTAAACTCACATTGGATGTATTAAGTCAATTAGTAAAAAATGGAATTTCTTTAAAAGATACAATTAATACAGTGAATGCATTATTAAAGATTAAAAATCAAGGAGATATGTATACAACATTAGATTTATTTGATTTTAATTTAATGAGTTCTCGTTTAAAAGTCATTAAATATGGTGCGTATGAAAGTTATTTAATAAGAAATCAAAGAATTGATACTTTAAAATCACATTCACTTCCAATTGGGATGTCGTCACGTTTAAAAATTCTTTCTTATGATATGAAAATACAAGAAAATGATTTATTTGTTATTGTAAGTGATGGCGTAGGAGAACATTTTTTAAGTATTTTAGAAACTTATAAAGAAGATTTGGAAGAAATGAATATTCATGAAATGGCATCATTTCTTTATCAAAAAGCTTTTTCTAAAAAGGATTTAGATGATATGACAATTATTGTAGTTAAAGTTATTTGTCGAGATTAATGTGTTATAATGTCATGGGTGATGGTATGTTGAATGAAAGTTTGTTAGATAAAAAGAAACGTTATCTGGTGGGTGTTTCTGGTGGTGTCGATTCCATGGCATTATTAGATATGTTAGTCAAAAAAGGATATCAAATAAGAGTTGTTCATTATAACTATCATTTAAGAAATGATAGTGATCTTGATGAAAAACTGGTTTTTTCTTATTGCCAAAAACATCAAATACCTTTTTATGTAAAACAAGGTTGTGTTGACGAATATCAAGGAAATTTTGAAAAAATTGCACGTGAAAAAAGATATGCTTTTTATCATGAAATAGGGATTCAAGAAGGTATAAATGAAGTTATTTTAGGACATCATTTAAATGATTATTTAGAAAATATAATCATGCAAATAAAACAAAATAAAACCAAAGGATATCTTGGTATACAAGAAGTTTCTTATGTACAGGAAATGACGATATTACGTCCTTTATTAAAAGTCAAAAAGGAAGAACTTTATCGTTATTGTCAAGAAAATCAAGTTGAATATCATGAAGATTATACCAATTATGATACAAGTTATCTGCGAAATTATATTCGCCATATTGATTTAAAAAATTATGATGAAAAAGAGTTACTTGCTTATGCTAAAAGGCATAATGAAAACTATTTGAAAAAACAAGAATATTTAAAACAAATGATGGAAGTTTATAAGCAGCAACATTTCTTAAATTTAAATCAAATCAAACAAGATACTTTAGAAGATGTTCTTTATGAGATGCTGAAAAAAGAAATCTATCCTCCTTATATTTCACAATCATTGATTCAAGAAATCAAAAAACAAACCCAATCAACAAAACCAAACATTGAAATAACACTACCCGTTAATTTTGTGTTCACAAAAGTATATAATAATATAGCCGTTAGAAAAAAAGAATCTGACGATACGTATTCTATAAAATATAAATCATTTTATAAAGATCAACAAAAATACTTTCTTCTAAGCGATACAGGACATATTCATGATGGCGTTTATCTTCAAAAAGAAGATTTTCCCATTACTATTAGAAGCTTTCAAAATGGAGATAAAATCATAACTTCTGGAGGTACAAAAAAGGTTTCAAGACTCTTTATTGATCAAAAAATACCTAAAGAGGATCGAAAAGTTTGGCCAATTGTAGAAAATAGCCAAGGAGAAATCATTTTGATCCCTCATATCGCTAAAAATATCAAGTATTTATATACAAAACCAAATGTTTTTGTGATAAAATATGACACATGTAAGTGAGGTGTAAAGTATGCACAAAGATATAAAAGAAATATTATATACAGAAGAAGAAATTAAAGCAAAATGTGATGAACTCGCTCAAGAAATTGATAGAGATTATGCGGGTCAAGAAATTTTATTAGTTGGCTTATTAAAAGGATCTGTTCCTTTTATGGCAGAACTAGCAAAACATCTAAAAAGTGATGTTAAATTCGACTTTATGTCTGTGAGCAGTTATAGTGGTGTCGAATCTAAAACACTTGTTGTAAGACAAGATATTAAAGAAGATATCCGTGGTAAAAATGTTTTAATTGTTGAAGATATTTTAGATACAGGAAAAACACTTTACAACGTAAAAGAAATGTTAGAAAAAAGACATGCAAAAAGTGTGAAGATCGTTACTTTATTAGATAAAGAAGAAGGTCGTGTTTTTGATATGAAAGCAGATTATTCAGGATTTAAGATTCCTAATGCTTTTGTTGTAGGATACGGTTTAGATTTTAATGAACGTTATCGTCAATTACCTTATATAGGTATTTTAAAAGAAGATTGTTATAAAAAATAGTAAGGAGATTTTATGGGTAACAAAAAAGGATTGTTGAAGTCTATCCTTCCATGGCTTATCGTTTTAGCGGCTTTATCTGTGGCTATTCCTTTCTTTAATCAAAGTGAATCCTCAGAAATTCGTTATGATAAGTTTATAAAGATAGTTCAAGATGAAAAAGTAAAAGAAGTAGAAATTGTTCCACAATCTTTAGTTATTGATGTTAATGGGACATATACACAAACAGTAAAGGGAAAAGAAGAAACAACAAAATTCTCTGTTGTTATTCCTAGAACAGAAACAGAATTAGATTCTTTAGTGAGCTTATTAGATGAAAATGGAACACAAATTACAGTTGTTAATGAAGCACAAAGAAATCAATTCTTAAATATCATTTTAGGAATTTTACCTTATGTTCTTCTTATTGCAGGTATGTTCTTCTTATTTAGAATGATGTCAAATACTGCAGGAGGAAACAACAAAGCCTTTGAATTTGGTAATTCAAGAGCTAAATTAGAAAAAAATTCAAAAACACATTTTAGTGATGTTGCAGGAATGGATGAAGAAAAAGAAGAAGTCAAAGAACTTGTTGATTTCTTAAAAACACCAAAGAAATTTGCGGATATGGGAGCTAAAATTCCTCGTGGTGTCTTATTAGTAGGGCCACCAGGTACTGGGAAAACATTGCTTGCAAGAGCTGTTGCCGGTGAAGCAAATGTACCTTTCTATTCAATTTCAGGTTCTGAATTCGTAGAAATGTTTGTTGGTGTTGGGGCTGGACGTGTCAGAGACATGTTCAAAAAAGCAAAACAAACAGCGCCATGCATTATCTTCATTGACGAAATCGATGCGGTTGGTCGTCAAAGAGGTACTGGTATGGGTGGAGGACATGACGAACGTGAACAAACACTTAACCAATTATTAGTAGAAATGGATGGTTTCTCTGGAAATGAAGGAATTATCGTTTTAGCGGCAACAAACCGAGCTGACGTTTTAGACCCAGCGTTATTAAGACCAGGACGTTTTGACCGTCAAATTCAAGTCGCAAATCCAGATAAACGTGCACGTAGTCAAATCTTAAAAGTACACGCACGTAATAAACGTTTTACACCTGATGTTAACTTTGATAATATCGCACAACGTACACCTGGATTCTCTGGGGCAGAATTATCAAATGTATTAAACGAAGCTGCATTACTTGCAGTAAGACAAGGTCATGATTTAATCACAATGGCTGATATTGATGAAGCTGTTGACCGTGTTATGGGTGGACCTGCGAAAAAATCTCGTAAGTATACTGAAAAAGAAAGACGTTTAGTTGCTTACCATGAAGCAGGACATGCTTTAATTGGTTTAACATTAGAAGATGCCAATAAAGTACAAAAAGTCACAATTGTTCCTCGTGGACAAGCTGGTGGTTATAACTTAATGACACCTAAAGAAGAAACGTATTTCCAAACAAAGAGTCAATTAAAAGCGACAATTTCAGGATATATGGGTGGACGTGTTGCCGAAGAAGTATTCTTTGGAGATGTAAGTTCAGGTGCTCATAACGATATCGAACAAGCAACACGTATTGCACGTATGATGGTTACTGAATTAGGTATGTCTGAACTTGGACCAATTCAATATGATTCTGAAAATGGACAAGTTTTCTTAGGTAGAGATTATACACAAAGAAGTAATACACACTCTGGACAAATCGCTTATGAAATTGATGTTCAAGTGCGTAAGATCATTGATGAATGTTATCAAGAAGCAACAAATATTGTTGAACAACATAAAGAAAAATTAATCTGTATTGCAGAAGCTTTACTTGAACATGAAACATTATCAGGTGAAGATATTGAATCTTTATATAATACAGGGAAAATGTTAGAACATCATGATGGTTCATTAAATCAAGAACCTGTTCAAGAAGTAGAAGAACCAACAGTAGAAAAACCATCTATTGATGATCAAGATGATTTATTAGATGAAATGAAATAAAGCGGTTTTCGCTTTTTTTCATTTAGAAAGGGGTAAATATGAGTACACGTACAAAGAGAATTGTAATCATTTTAATCGCGTTAAGTATGATTATTCCTATATTTTCTTCCGTGTTCTTTTTATAGAAAAGAAAGATGAAAGATTATTTAGTAAGAGGATTAGTAAACAGTAAAAATTGCCGTGTTTTTGCTTGTCATACAACAAATTTATTAGAAGAAGCAAGAAAAGATCATGACTTATGGCCTACGGCTTCGGCAGCACTTGGAAGAATGATGTCAGCAACTTTGATGATGGCTGCTATGAATAAAAATAATGAAAAAATGACAGTCACAATTAATGGTGGAGGACCTATTGGTACCATGATGGCAGTTACTTGTGGGGATGGTCATATTAAAGGATTTGTCGGAGATCCACATGTTCATTATACATATAATGATACAGGTCATTTAGCTGTTGGCGTTGCAGTAGGGACACAAGGAAGCTTACAAGTTATTAGAGATATGGGCTTAAAAGAACCATTTTGTGGTACAGTCCCACTTCAAACAGGTGAAATTGGTGATGATTTTTCCTATTACTTTATGGCAAGTGAACAAACGCCATCGGTTGTATCTGTCGGTGTTTTAGTGGAAGAAACAAATGAAATTCTTGCCTCAGGAGGATTTATTATTCAATTACTTCCAGAAGCAACTGAAGAAGATATTACTTATATTGAAGAAAGAATGAAAGATTTCCCAGCAGTTTCTTCACTTATTCATGAAGGAAAAACACCAGAAGAAATATTAAAGATGTTATTTGAAGATGTAGAAATTACAGATCATCAAGATTTATTCTTTACTTGTGATTGTTCAAAAGACAAAATGCTAAATGCACTTTCAACAGTAGGTAAAGAAGAATTACAAAGTATGATTGATGAAGATCATGGTTGTGAAATTACTTGTCAATTCTGTAATACAAAATATAAATTTGATGAAGAAGAATTGCAAAAATTGATAAATCGTTTATAATCACATTGAAAAATGTGATTTTTTTAAAAGAAAACAAAAAAATAAAGACAGATGTCTTTATTTTTTAGGAAATCAACTCAATTGATAGATAACTTATAACTATTTTTAGGGGAGGAAAATAGAGGGAACTTATAAGTTATCTATATACAGTATGTACAAAGAAAATAAAAATATACGCGGAGGACAAATAATTTGAAAATAAGAGAGATTGAAATAAAAAATCCTGTCATTATGGCACCAATGGCAGGAATCACCAATATGGCTTTTCGTAAAATCGTGAAAGAATTTGGCGCAGGTCTTGTCTATTCAGAAATGGTAAGCGATAAAGCTATTTGTTATGGAAATCAAAAGACAATTGAGATGTTACAAGTGGATGAAGGAGAACATCCTGTTAGTATCCAGTTATTTGGTGGAGAAGTAGAAAGTATGGTTGAAGCCGCTAAATTCATTGATCAACATTCCAATTGCGATATTATTGATATTAACTGTGGTTGTCCTGTCAATAAAGTATTAAAGGCCAATGCGGGAAGCAAATTACTACAAAATCCCCAACTGATTTATGATATTGTAAGTAATATTGTTAAAAATGTAAGTAAACCTGTAACTGTAAAAATTAGAAGTGGTTTTGATAAGGAACATATCAATGCGGTCGAAGTTGCAAAACTTATTGAAAAAGCAGGAGCAAGTGCGATTGCTGTTCATGGAAGAACACGCTCACAAATGTATGAAGGAAAAGCTGATTGGTCAATCATTAAAGCTGTTAAAGAAGCAGTTTCTATTCCTGTTATTGGTAATGGGGACATTCGAAGCGTAGAAGATGCGAGAAGAATGCTTGAAGAAACAGGATGTGATGCCATCATGATTGGACGTGCAGCGCTTGGAAATCCATGGCTTATTAAGCAAGTTGTCGAAAGTTTAGAACATGAAACAGATATTCCTGAACCAACGTATAAAGAAAAAATAGACTGGTGTTTGACCCATGCTAAAAGATTAATGTCTATTGAACCTGAACGTATTGCGATGTCACAAATGAGAGGACATGCTCCATGGTATATTAAAGGATTAAAAAATTCTTCAGCTGTTAAAAATGAGCTTTCAAAAGTCAATACGTATGAAGAATTAGAAAAGATTCTTAAAGATTATGAACAATTTTTAGATACATTATAAAGGGACTGTAACGAATAAATAATTTAAAAAAACAGTTTCTATAACGCAAAAACGGGCATG
>ERZ1673740.2270-NODE-2270-length-11398-cov-11.291016_pt1 | contig 11398 bp, 9 predicted proteins | sample MGYA00580221_ERZ1673740 | MGnify/ENA primary metagenome ERZ1673740 (study PRJEB41218, sample SAMN15661786) | gut metagenome | host: Homo sapiens | place: Canada: London | collected 2015-08-20/2019-03-30 | study: EMG produced TPA metagenomics assembly of...
TGCTGGAGGTCATCGAGATCGCCAACAAGGCCTGCAAGGATATGGGCATCGAGAATCCCCGCATCGCCGTGGCAGGTCTGAACCCCCACTGCGGTGAGAACGGTCTGTTCGGCCGGGAGGAGATCGAGGAGATCACCCCTGCCATCGAAGCCGCCAAGGCCGAGGGCATTACCGGCGTTGTGGGTCCCTGCCCGCCGGACAGCGTGTTCTCGCAGGCCATCGGCGGCTGGTACGACATCGTGGTGTGTATGTACCACGATCAGGGTCACATCCCGCTCAAGACCGTGGGCTTTGTCTACGACCGCGAAAAGCAGGAGTGGAAGGCCGTGGAGGGCGTCAACGTCACACTGGGTCTGCCCATCATCCGCGCCAGCGTGGATCACGGCACCGACTTCTACCACGCCGGTAAGGGCAACGGCAACGAGCTGAGCCTTGTCAACGCCATCAAGTATGCGGTCAAAATGACCGGCCGCGCCCACTAAGTTATCCTCATCCCAACCAATTCTTCATTTTCTTCCAGAGAGAGCCGCTGCACCCCGTACGGTGCGGCGGCTTTTTCTGGTTTTCCCCGGGTGTTTTTTGTCGTCAAAACCGCAAAACTGTATTTCTAGCAAGGACGATTTTTGAGGTGCTTTTGCAAAAGTTTACAAAAAGCGCCGGTTTTGCCCGCAAAATGCCTGAAAACACTTCCTCTTTTGGGTCGTATATGCTATAATGACAACTGTTCTCGTACAAGAAACAGGAAAATGTACGCACTGGGCGTACAGTGTAAGAGGAGTGTTACGATATGAAAACCTTGAAAGCGGTTGTCGCAAAATACAACCAGACCAGCCTGATCCTGCGCATCCTGATCGGCCTGGCAGTCGGTTCGGTGCTGGCACTGGTAGTGCCGGGCGCGGGTTGGGTAGGCGAGCTGGGCAGCCTGTTCGTCGGTGCGCTGAAGGGCATTGCCCCGGTGCTGGTGTTCGTCATTGTGGCAAGCGCACTGGCACAGGGCTCGTCCAAGCTGGACCGCCGCTTTGGCACCGTGATCTGGCTGTATATGCTCACCACCTTTCTGGCGGCAGCCATTGCAGCCATCACCAGCTTTATGTTCCCGGTCAAGGTGGTGCTGGCCGATGCGGCACAGTCTGACGTGATCCCGCAGGGCTTGGGTGAGGTGCTGAGCACCCTGCTGACCAACTTTGTGGCCAACCCCGTCAGCGCCCTGATGAGCGGCAACTACATTGGCATCCTGTTCTGGGCCTGCATGTTCGGCATTGCCATGAAGAACATCGGCGCAGAGAGCACCAAGGTCTTTCTGGCAAACACCGCCGATGCCGTCTCCCAGATCGTGCGCTGGATCATCAATCTGGCACCCTTCGGCATCATGGGTCTGGTGTACACCAACGTTTCCGGCAACGGTCTTGCCATCTTTACCCAGTACGGCAAGCTGCTGGCGCTGCTGGTGGGCACTATGCTGTTCATGGCGCTGATCGTTTCCCCCTTTATCATGTTCGTTTACCTGCGCCGCAACCCGTACCCGCTGGTATTCCGCTGCCTGAAGGAGTCCGGTCTGACCGCCTTCTTCACCCGCAGCTCTGCGGCCAACATCCCTGTGAATATGTCCCTGTGTGAAAAGCTGGGTCTGGACAAGGATATGTACTCTGTGTCCATCCCGCTGGGCGCTACCATCAACATGGACGGTGCCGCCATCACCATTACCATCATGACGCTGGCAGCGGCTAATACGCTGGGCATTCAGGTGTCCCTGCCCGCCGCCATCGTGCTGAGCGCCATGAGCGCTCTGGGTGCCTGCGGTGCTTCCGGCGTGGCCGGCGGCTCTCTGCTGCTGATCCCCATGGCCTGCTCGCTGTTCGGCATCTCCAACGACATCGCCATGCAGATGGTAGGCGTGGGCTTCATCATCGGCGTGGTGCAGGACTCGGTGGAAACTGCCCTAAACTCTGCCGGTGACGTGGAATTTGCCGCCACCGCCGAGTATCACCAGTGGCTCAAGGAAGGCAAGCCCCTGCCGGCTTTCCTGAAGGGCTGATCGCATCCTAGCACAAACAAAGCAGCCGCTGCACGAGAAAGTGCGGCGGCTGCTTTTTGCTATAATATTTTACCCAAGCAGTACAACGGCGTAGCGCACGCCTTCGTTTACCACATAGGCAACGCCCAGCTTGGTCTTGCCGGCGGCGGCAGACTTCATGGTGTCGGTCACGATGCCGTCCTTCGGCAGAACAAAGCGGATGTAGTCTTTTCTGGAATCCAGATCGGTATCAATGTAAAAGCCCGGGACAAAATCTTCATCCGAACCATAAATGCCCATACCCATGCTTTCAAATGCAGTGGCATATTTGTGCCGCAACAGGTTGGTCTTGGCAATGTCATTGGCGCTGCCAACGCGGTAAAGCTCGGTCTTATTTGTATTGGCAGAGCAGGACACCGAGGTGGCAGAGACCCAGTTGGCAATGCTGTAGGCCTTGTCGCTCAGCTCCTCGCTGTAGGTCATGCCGAGCTGCTCGCACAGTGCCTTTGCGCTGCTGGCATCCGAATGCTTGGGCCCGATCGGCACACCTGCGCTGCCGTCACAGGCGGTAAATACGGCCAGTGCCATCAGGCTGGCCAGCAGACAGGCCAGTAATTTCTTCCATTTTTTCATAAAACGATGCTCCTTTCTGTTCTGAGGTCGTTGCGGGTTTGCGTCCGGTGCGGCGGACGCAGCTTTTTGCTTTCTTCTGCATCCATGATACCTTTTTTTGACGGGAAATGCAATCGTTTTGGCGCAAAAAAACAGGCTGCCGTGCAAAAACACGGCAGCCTGCGGAAAAAACTTTATTTTGCGTACTCCACGGCGCGGCTCTCGCGGATGACGTTGACCTTGATCTGGCCGGGGTAATCCAGCGTATCCTCGATCTTTTTGGCAATGGAGCGTGCCAGCAGGATGACCTGATCGTCGCTGATGACGTCGGGCTTGACCAGAATGCGCACCTCGCGGCCTGCCTGCACGGCAAAGGCCTGCTCCACGCCCTCGAAGCCGGAGGAGATCTCCTCCAGATTTTCAAGGCGCTTGACGTAGCTTTCCACGTTCTCGCGGCGGGCACCCGGGCGGGCGGCGCTGATGGCGTCGGCTGCCTGAATGATGAAGGCCAGCGGGGTCTTGGGCTCCACGTCGCCGTGGTGGGCCTCAATGGCATGGATGATCTGGGTGTTTTCCTTGTACTTGCGGCAGATGTCCACGCCGATCTGGACGTGGCTGCCCTCGATCTCGTGATCCAGTGCCTTGCCGATATCATGCAGCAGACCGGCGCGGCGTGCCATGGTGACGTTCACGCCCATCTCGCCTGCCAGCAGACCGGCCACCCAAGCCACTTCCATGCTGTGGGTCAGGGCGTTCTGGCCAAAGCTGGTGCGGTACTTCAGTCGGCCGATCAGCTTGATCAGGTCGGGGTGCAGGCCGTGGATGCCCAGCTCCATCACCGCACGCTCGCCCTCGCGCTTCATCTGCAGTTCCAGATCGTGGCGGCACTTTTCCACCGTCTCCTCGATGCGGGCGGGGTGGATACGGCCATCGCCGATCAGGCGCTCCAGCGTCATGCGGGCCACCTCGCGGCGGGTCTGGTCGAAGGAGGACAGGGTAATGGCCTCCGGGGTATCGTCGATGATGAGATCCACGCCGGTAGCGGTCTCCAGTGCGCGGATGTTGCGGCCCTCGCGGCCGATGATGCGGCCCTTCATCTCATCGCTGGGCAGCGGCACCACGCTGACGGTGGTCTCGCTGCAATGGTCGGCAGCGCAGCGGCTGACGGCCTGTCCGATGAGGTTGCGGGCGATATTATCGCAGTTTTCCTTCAGGTCGGTCTCGTAGGCGGCAACGCGCACGGCCTTTTCGTGGGTCAGTTCCTCGTCCACCTTGTGCAGCAGCACCTCGCGGGCGTCCTCCTGACTCAAACCGGCCAGCGTTTCCAGACGCTCCATCTCCTTGGCGCGCAGAGCGTCGATCTCTGCCAGACGCTCCTCGGCCTCGGCAGCGCGCTTTTTCAGCTCTTCTTCCTTCTTTTCCAGCGCTTCGGTCTTGCGGTCCAGCGCCGTCTCCTTCTGGTCGATGCGGTTCTCCTGACGGCTGATCTCCGCACGGCGCTGCTTGATCTCCTTGTCGGCTTCTGCCTTCTGGGCATCGACCTCGGCTTTCAGACGGAAAGCCTCGTCCTTTGCTTCCAGAACCGCTTCCTTGCGCTTCTGGTCGGCGGTCTTGATCGCCTCGTTCACCAGCCGGGTAGCCTCGGCTTCGGCGCTGCCGATCTGGGCTTCGGCGGTCTTTTTACGGTTGTTGTAACCAATAAAATAGCCCGCAGCCACACCGACAACACCAACGATCAAGGCCACGATCACTCCGATCGCGGTCATTGCGTTCACTCTCCTTTGTTTCAATTCAATGCAAAATTAAAAGCAGGAGACGCTGCGCAGCAGGACACGGGCAATGATATAGAAAGAGCTTTCAATCCAAAAAGTGACACCAAAACCATACGCACCACCAAAAACCGGCGGCACGGGCAAAAGCATACGGCTTTTCTCTCTACGGTTCCATTTTATATCAAACAGGCACGCTTTGCCTGAAACGGGTACAGGGTCACACAGAAGCCTGCGTACAGCGTCTTTGATTCCATACTACTAATTATAGTACGAAACATTTGCCCGCTTGTCAAGAGGAAAACCCTGCCCGCAGAACATTTTGTGCAGAAAAACAAAAACTGGAACGAAACTCCCTCAGTCAAAACCTGTCGGTTTTGCCAGCTCCCTCGGGGAGGGAGCCTCTGGCGTGCCCGCAAACTTTGCACTTTAGCCGGAAACTTTACCGTTATGCCAAAGGCCCCATCCCAGAGGGGGCTGTCGCCGCAGGCGACTGGGGGAGTTCGTTCCCCAAATCCCCTCCCCGTGAAAATGGGATAGCGGAGCGTCCGCAGACGCTCCGCTATCCCGAAATTTAAAATAAATTTAAAATAATTTTTCCGCTTATTCCAGATACATCCGCCGCAGCCGCATCAGGCGGGCGGGGGTCAGGCCGTATTCGGCTTCCAGATAGCTCTCGGCGCTGCCGTAGTCCTGCCGGATGGTGCGCAGCACAAAGGGCGCGGTCTCCGGGTCTACCCCGGCGGAGGACTGCCAGCGCATTTTCTGCGCCGGGTCGGCGGCGATCTCCGCCGCATGGTCAGCCATGGCCTTTTCGATCTCGGCGGCGCGGCAGAGGTTGGTGCGGGCGTAATCCGCGCAGATGGTCTCGTCCGAAGCGCCCAGCGCCAGCAGGATCAGCATGGCGGCTACGCCGGTGCGGTCCTTGCCCGATGTGCAGTGGAACAGGATGGGCGTCTCGCCGGCTTCCAGCGCCCGGAACAGCTCCTTGAACGCCTTGTTGCCGGTGAGCATCTGCCGGTACATCAGCTGGGTGAGGTTCGTCCCGGCGGGAACGCTCTGCACCAGCCGCTGGATGTCGTTGGGAGAAAAATCGATCTCCTGCCCGGCGGCGTCCCGCAGGCCGCAGATCTGCACCAGCCGTGCGCCGTCCGGCACATAGTCCGGCAGCTTTGCGGCTTCTGCGCCGCTGCGCAGGTCAAGGATGAGCCGCAGCCCCAGCCCGTCCAGCCGGGCGCGGTCGGCTTCGGTGGTCAGCCGCCCGGTGGGGAAACCCCGGTAGATCTGTCCCCACTTTACGGTCTTGCCCTCGTCGGCGTGGTAGCCGCCCAGCTCCCGGAAGTTGTTGCCGCCCGCAAAGGGCAGCTGGGTGCCCGGGGCGGGATGCTCCGGGGCAGATTTTGCGGCGGCGCTGGAAAGCACCGGCGCGGTGTAGAAGGGCTTTGCAGGCCGTCCCCGGCGGGGCGGCAGGCTGGCGGTGCTGCCCAGGACTTCTAACAGGTAGCTGCGCAGCAGGTCGATATAGGCAGAACTGGTGTCCCGCCGCTGCACCAGCGAGACGCACAGCGGGGGCATATCTTCCAGCAGCACGTCCCGCACCCGGTCCAGCTCCCGGCGCGCGCCGGGCTCGTAGCGGGTCAGGCAGGTGCATAGCTGCTCCTGCACCAGATAGTAGGCCTGATAAAAGCTGGGGCCGATCTCGGCGTTGGGCGCAAAGCCCGCCCGGGCACAGGCCGCCCACAGCGGGCTGAACAGATCCTGCCGCAGGCTGGGCAGCAGCACCCGCTGCCCGCGCAGCTCTGCCAGCGGGATGCGCTCCTTTTCCCAGAAGGGATGTCCCCGGGGCACCAGCAGGCAGGCGGGGTCTGCCCGCAGGGTGGTGCGCGCCAGCACCGGCGCGGCACAGCCAAGGTCGATGACCAGACCCGCGTCCAGCTCGCCCTGCTCTACCCCGTCAGCCACGGCATCGTTGTCCAGCAGGCGGAACCGCATCTCCACATGGGGGTACTGCTGCCGGAACTTGTCCAGCTGGGTCTCCAGTCCGGGCAGATAGTCCGGCACCAGCGCCACGCTGATGCCGATGCGCACCGGCTGGGCAGACTGGATCTCTGCCCGCAGCGCGGCCTGCATCTGCTGGAACTGCTCCACCACCGGGGCGGCATGGCGCTGCAGGCTCATGCCCCGGTCGGTGAGCGCCAGCTTGTGGTGGGCGCTGATAAACAGCGGCCCGCACATCTCGGCTTCCAGCGCAGAGATGCTCTGGCGCAGCGCCTGCCGCGACAGGAACAGCCGCTGTGCGGCGCGGGTATAATTCATTTCTTCGCACAGGGTCAAAAAGTAGTGCAGCTGGCGGATATCCATGGTCTCCTCCCGGGAAAGTTTGTTCTTGAAAAAAGAATACCGCTTTTTCGGCGGAATGTAAAGGGAAGGACAGCAAAAAGCCGCTGCACGGCGGCAGCCGTGCAGCGGCTCAGAAGCTTGGAGAATCAGATCAGGCTCAGAGCTTCTTCATCACCCACCAGAATGAAGTCCGGGTGCAGCTGCAGAATGCTTGCGGGCACCTCGGGGGTGACGGGGCCGAAGAAAGCCTTCTTGACGATCTCGGCTTTGCCTGCGCCGTTGACCACCATCAGCACCTTGCGTGCCTGCATGATGGTGCGGATGCCCATGGTGTAAGCCTGCTTGGGCACCAGATCCACGTTGCCGTCAAAGAAGCGCTTGTTGGCTTCGATGGTCTCCTGGGCCAGATCCACGCAGTGGGTGCCCAGATCAAAGGCGTCGTGGGGCTCGTTGAAGCCGATGTGGCCGTCATGGCCGATGCCCAGCAGCTGCAGATCCACGCCGCCCACGCTGCGGATGACCTCATCATAGCGCTTGCACTCGGCTTCGGCGTCCAGATTGGTGCCGTCCGGCAGGTTGATGTGGGCAGGGTCGATGTTCACATGGTCGAACAGGTTGCGGTGCATAAAGCTCCAGTAGCTTTCCGGGTGATCCTTGGGCAGGCCGCGGTACTCGTCCAGATTGACGGAGGTGACCTCAGAAAAATCCAGATCTCCCTCGTTGTAGCGCTCCACCAGCTTCTCATAGGTGCCCACGGGGGTGCCGCCGGTAGCCAGACCCAGCACGCAGTCGGGCTTCATGATGACCTGCGCAGAAATGATGTTTGCTGCCTTGCGGGACATATCAGCGTAGTCCTTTGTACGAATGATCTTCACGATAAACGACCTCTCTTCTTCATTTACTCATTGTGGGCGGTGCACAGCGGCACACGCCCGCATCTAGTCCAAGTTTATCACATTTGCCGACGGAAAGCCACAAAACGGCACAATTTTTCCGGTTTTCCGTTTCTTTTGGAAAAAGTGCCTTAAAAACCGGTTGAAGTATCGTTCTTTTGCACAAAGGGTGCGCGCAGGGGGTCAGTCCGCAAAGCCGGCCTTTTGCAGGGCAGTGAGCAGCAGCGGGATGAGCACCAGCTGCGCCACGATGCCCGGCACGGCGGTGAACAGCGCCCCGGACAGGAACGCACTGAAGGGAAAGCTGCCGCCGGTCAGCCCGGCCAGCACAAACCGCACGATGCCCCACACGATGCGCCCGGACACCATGGCGGTCAGCAGCACGGCGTACAGCGCGGGCAGGGTGTGTTTTGCTTTGCGCCACAGCAGCCCGGACACCAGCCCGTAGGTGGCCAGCTCAAAGGCCATGGAGATGGCCACTGGGAACATGGGCGGCATCCCGAACAGCACCGAGCGCAGCAGCGGGGCGGCAAAGCCCACAGCCAGCCCCCACGGGCCGCCCAGCACAAAGCCGCACAGCAGCACCGGGAAGTGCATCGGGCAGAGCATATTGCCCACCTTGGGTACCTGACCGGTGAGCAGGGGCAGCACAAAGGCCAGCGCTAAAAACAGGGCAGCCAGCACCAGCTGCCGCACGGTTTTGGTGTTTTTGGTTTTCATAAGGGTTCCTCCATTTTCAGCCGCAAAATAAAAAGGAGCCTGCCCCGGCATTCCATGCCAAAGGCAGACCCCTTCGTGGCGTCTGTTTCAAAAAATATTGCTTGCTGGGATAAGCGGCAGGCTGCTGCCCGCCCGTGCCCGGCTTCCTGCCGGAACGATGGTCAAAAGTATAACAAACCATTTTGCCCCTGTCAAGCGGGGCAGGATGTCTGCAAAATAGACAAAAATCGGTCTATTCGCAAAAAAATTTCCCCGGGGCTGTACATTTTGCTGGAAGAAGCTTGACCTTTTTGCGCAGAATGGATAATATAAAATTGAAAAAAAGCGCGCTGCGGCAGTCTTGACGCCGGGGCGCTGACGAGAGGCTTTTTTGAGCGCATGAATTCTGAGGTTCATACGGGAGGACCATCATGACAAATGCTGAAAAACTTACCCTGAAAAAGCACGCCTGCCACATCCGCATGGGCGTGATCGAAGGGACCCACAGTGCAGGCTGTGGTCATCCGGGCGGCAGTCTGAGCATCGCAGACGTGCTGTCTTATCTGTACTTTAAGGAACTGAACGTAGACCCTGCCCAGCCCAAGATGGCGAACCGCGACCGTCTGGTGCTGTCCAAGGGTCATGCCGCCCCGGCACTGTACGCAGCGCTGGCAGAGCGGGGCTTCTTCCCGGTGGAAGAGCTCAAGACCCTGCGCAAGATCGGCAGCCGCCTGCAGGGCCACCCCAACATGAACAGCGTGCCCGGCGTGGATATGTCCACCGGCAGTCTGGGTCAGGGCATCTCTGCCGCCTGCGGCATGGCGCTGGGCGCAAAGCACGCCGGCTCTGCCGTGAACGTTTACGCCATTCTGGGCGACGGCGAGGTGGAAGAGGGCGAATGCTGGGAGGCCTTTATGTTTGCCGCCCACTACGGCCTTTCTAACCTGTGCGTGATGCTGGACCGCAACCATCTGCAGATCGACGGCACCACCGAGACGGTCATGAACAGCGCCCCGCTGGAAGATAAGCTCCGCGCCTTCAACTTCAACGTGGTCACCATCAACGGCCACGACTTCGACCAGATCGAGAGCGCCGTGCAGGCTTTCCACGCCGAGACCGAAAAGCCCACCTGCATCATTCTGGATACCGTCAAGGGTACCGGCGTTTCCTATATGACCAATTCCGTTGCATGGCACGGCAAGGGCCCCAACGATGAAGAGTATCAGGTGGCCATGAACGAGCTGAACGCCGCCTATGCCGCGCTGGAACAGGAGGAGAACTGAGATGGCAGACGTGAAAAAGATCGCGACCCGCGACAGCTACGGCAACACCCTGAAGGAGCTGGCAGCGGAAGGCCACGATGATCTGGTGGTGCTGGACGCCGATCTGGCCGCCGCTACCAAGACCGGGATGTTCCAGAAGGCATACCCGGACCGTCACTTTGACTGCGGCATTGCCGAGGGCAACATGGTAGGCGTGGCTGCAGGTCTGGCAGCCATGGGCTATGTGCCCTTTGTTTCCAGCTTTGCCATGTTCGCAGCCGGCCGCGCCTTCGAGCAGGTGCGCAACTCTGTGGGCTATCCCCACCTGAACGTGAAGATCGGCGCCACCCACGGCGGCATCTCCGTGGGCGAGGACGGCGCTTCCCACCAGTGCTGCGAGGACTTTGCCCTGATGCGCAGCATCCCCGGTATGACCGTCATCTGCCCCGCCGATGATATCGAAGCACGCGCCGCTGTGCGCGCCGCCTACGCCATGGAAGGCCCCGTCTACCTGCGCTTCGGCCGTCTGGCTGTGCCGGTGTTCCACGATGAGTCCAACTACCACTTTGAGCTGGGCAAGGGCGAGCAGCTGACCGAGGGCAACGATATTGCCATCATCGCCACTGGCCTGATGGTCAATGAAGCCCGCATGGCTGCCGAGCAGCTGGCTGCCGAGGGCATCCACGCCCGGGTCATCAACATCCACACCATTAAGCCCCTGGACGAGGAGATCGTCATCAAGGCGGCAAAGGAGTGCGGCAAGGTCATCACCGCCGAGGAGCACAACGTCATCGGTGGTCTGGGCGAAGCCGTCTGCGCCGTTCTGAGCGAGAAGCAGCCCACCCCTGTGCGCCGCGTAGGCGTGCAGGACGTGTTCGGCTGCTCCGGCCCTGCATGGGATCTGCTGAAGAAGTTCGGTCTGGACGCTGCCACCATCTGCAAGACCGCCCACGAGATGCTGGGCAAGTAAAAACAGTTTACCCCTATACCGCCGTGCCTTTCGCCCGGCGGTATTTTTTTGCGCCTGCGTGACCCGGTCACGGAAAAGCGGGCGGCGTATGGGGTATACTGAGGATGTCAGTAAAACACAACACCCATTCAGGAGGGAAAAAATATGGCAGTCATCAACATTACCAAGGAAAACTTTGCACAGGAAGTGCTTCACAGCGAAAAGCCCGTTCTGCTGGACTTCTGGGCCAGCTGGTGCGGCCCCTGCCGGATGCTGAGCCCCGTGGTGGACGAGGTGGCCGAGGAGCGCACCGATGTAAAGGTGGGCAAGGTGAACGTGGACGAGCAGCCGGACTTGGCGGCGCAGTTCGGGGTGATGAGCATCCCCACCCTGCTGGTGTTCGAGCAGGGCAAGCTGGTGCGTCAGGCTGTGGGCGCCCGCCCCAAGGCCGGTGTGCTGGAACTGCTGGGCTGAATTATTCCGTAACAACAAAGCGCCCGCCCTGTGGTTCGAGCAAAAACCACGGGGCGGGCGCTTATTTTATATGGAGTTCAGAAGAAAAATGCGGGTTTCAGCTTACAGCTGGGGGCCGGCGGAGACCAGAGCCTTGCCGTGCTCGTTGCCCTCGTACTTAGCGAAGTTCTTCACGAAGCGGCCAGCCAGATCCTTTGCCTTCTCTTCCCACTGAGCGGCATCTGCGTAGGTGTCGCGGGGATCGAGGATGGCGGGGTCGACACCGGGCAGAGCGGTGGGAACCTCAAAGTCGAAGTAGGGGATCTTCTTGGTGGGAGCCTCGTTGATGGCACCGCTCAGGATCGCGTCGATGATGCCGCGGGTATCCTTGATGGAGATGCGCTTGC
>ERZ1673740.2277-NODE-2277-length-11360-cov-4.018664_pt1 | contig 11360 bp, 10 predicted proteins | sample MGYA00580221_ERZ1673740 | MGnify/ENA primary metagenome ERZ1673740 (study PRJEB41218, sample SAMN15661786) | gut metagenome | host: Homo sapiens | place: Canada: London | collected 2015-08-20/2019-03-30 | study: EMG produced TPA metagenomics assembly of...
AACCTATGCATCTAGATGTATTGAAAATGAAATCCTGATGTATCTTCGCAGAAACAGCAAGACAAAGCTGGAGGTTTCCATAGATGAACCATTGAATGTGGACTGGGATGGAAATGAGCTCCTTTTATCTGACATTCTGGGGACGGATGAGGATACAATCTATAAAGATCTTGAAAATGAGGCGGAGAGAAAAATTTTGTTCCGGGCTTTGAACAAACTGTCCGGTCGGGAGAAAATGATCGTGCGGATGCGTTTCGGCCTGGATCATCCGGAAGGAAAAGAAATGACGCAGAAGGAAGTGGCAGATCTTCTGGGAATTTCCCAGTCCTATATTTCCCGGCTGGAAAAGAAAATCATGACAAGGCTCAGACGGGAAATGATCCGGTATGAATAACGTTCATCGAGTTATTAACATAAGTATTAAAATTTACTAAAATTTAAAGAGTGCCGCTATATTTTTCGTGCATATTAAATAAAGAAGTGCTACAATAAAAGAAAAAGCGGAAGGGTTGGTGGACTTATGAAACTTACTTTTGTAGGAGCAGCCCACGAAGTTACTGGGAGCTGTCATTTCCTTCAGACTGCAGGGAAAAATATTCTGATTGATTGTGGAATGGAGCAGGGACCGGATCTGTATGAGAATCCGGGGCTTCCGATTCCGGCGAATGAAGTGGATTATGTGTTCCTGACGCATGCACATATAGATCATTCGGGGATGCTGCCCAGACTTGCAAAAGATGGATTTAAAGGTCAGATCTTTACCACGTATGCAACGGCTGACCTGTGTAATATCATGCTGCGTGACAGTGCACATATCCAGGAGTTTGAGGCTGAATGGAGAAACCGGAAGGGAAAGCGTGCAGGACGGCCGGAGTATGAGCCGGTTTATGTAATGCAGGATGCACTGGACGCGATTGAACTTCTTGTGCCATGTCAGTATGGCGAGCGGATCAGGATCTGTGAAGGCGTTGAGATCCGGTTTACCGATGTGGGGCATCTGCTGGGATCAGCCAGTATTGAAGTGTGGGCGACAGAAGATGGCGTGACAAAAAAGATTGTATTTTCAGGTGATATAGGAAATACGGATCAGCCGATCATCAAAGATCCGGCCTATACGGAGAATGCAGATTATATCGTCATGGAATCCACCTATGGAAATCGGGTACATGCACAGGAAAAGCCGGATTATCTTGGCGATTTTACAAGGATTCTGAAAGAGACCTTTGACCGGAAGGGAAATGTAGTGATCCCGTCATTTGCGGTAGGAAGAACGCAGGAGATGCTGTATTTTATCCGTGAGATCAAAGAAAAGGGACTATTGAGGGAGTATCCTGATTTTGAAGTTTATCTGGACAGTCCGCTGGCAATCGAGGCGACAAAGGTATTTACTAAAAATATGCGGGAATGCTTTGATGAGGAGGCACTTGCTCTTGTGAATGCAGGGATCAATCCACTGGTATTTCCGGGACTGCATACTGCAATATCCAGTGAAGATTCTAAGATGATCAATTTTATAGAAAAGCCGAAAGTAATCATTTCCGCTTCAGGAATGTGCGATGCAGGAAGAATCCGGCATCATTTGAAGCATAATCTCTGGAGAGAAGAGTGTACGATCTTATTTGTCGGATATCAGGCAAACGGAACTCTGGGTCGGCGGCTGCTGGAGGGCGAGAAAAATGTGAAGCTGTTTGGAGAGTCGATCGAGGTACATGCAAGGATTGAAAGCCTTCATGGTGTCAGTGGGCATGCGGATATGAATGGTCTGCTGAAATGGGTAAAGGCATTTGATCCACCGATACAGCGAGTTTTTGTTGTACATGGTGAAGATACAGTAACTGAGGAGTTCGCAAAGACTGTGGAAGAGACATTTGATTATCAGGCGTTTGCACCATTTCCGTGTGCAGAAGTGGATCTTCTGAAAAATGAGATCCTCAGTGAGGGTGTGAAGATTCCTGTGAAAGCAAAGAAACCGGCACAGAAGAAAGCGGATGCAGCGTATGACCGGCTTACGCTGGCTGGTAAAAGGCTTATGGATATCATTTACAGCAATGCAGGACTTTCCAATAAAGATAAAGCAAAATTTGAAGCACAGATCAATAATCTTGCGGATAAGTGGGAACTGTGATTGTCAAGGAGTAAAACTTTATTAAATTTTTCCCCGGACAGAATATCTTTGATTTAGATGGAGAATGATTCTAAGTAGAAAATGACTTAGGAGGATTCTTACGATGATGAATAAGGTAGAACTGTGCGGAGTGAATACGTCAAAGCTCCCGCTTCTCAGGGAAGATGAGAAGGAGGAGCTTTTTCGTCGGATTCAGAAAGGCGATGAAAAAGCGAGAGAAGAATATATTAAAGGAAATCTGCGGCTGGTTCTGAGTGTGATCAAGAGATTTGACAGCAGCAGTGAAAGTGCAGATGATTTATTCCAGATCGGATGCGTGGGTCTGATGAAAGCAGTGGATAATTTTGACCCGGAGCGGCTGGTAAGATTTTCAACTTATGCAGTTCCTATGATCGTAGGTGAGATCCGGAGATATTTAAGAGATAACAGCAGTATCCGTGTGAGCCGTTCTTTAAGAGATACGGCTTATAAAGCTATTTATGCAAAAGAAGGATATGTACGCCGCTATATGAAAGAGCCGACGGTGCAGGAAATTGCAGATGAGATCGGGATTGCCAAGGAGGACGTGGTTTTTGCCCTGGATGCGGTACAGACTCCGATGAGTCTTCATGAACCGGTATACAATGACGGAGGGGATGCATTGTATGTGATGGATCAGGTCAGTGATAAGAAAAACCGGGAAGAAAACTGGGTGGAGGAACTTTCGCTGGAGGCTGCGATGGAACGGCTCAATGAGCGGGAACGGTATATTATCAGTCTGCGGTTTTTTGAAGGGAAGACTCAGACGGAGGTGGCAGGACAGATCGGGATTTCTCAGGCACAGGTCAGCAGACTTGAGAAAAACGCCCTGAAGACGATGCGGCAGTATCTGCTGGGAGATTGAAAAATATGCCGATAAATGCGTTGTCAATACTTGCTTTTTAGAATGTATCATACTATGATAAGTGAGAAAGAAATACAATACAGAATGTCCTTACAGGATGAAGGATGGCAGGGAGGCAGCAGGGATGAAAGCATGTATTTTTGATCTCGACGGAACATTGACTGATACATTGGATTCACTGGAATATTCTGTGAATGAGACGATGAAACAGATCCATATGCCACAGATCACGAAAGAGCAGTGCAGAGATTTTGTCGGAAACGGAGCGAAGGTTCTCATAGAGAAGGCGTTGAAAGCCGGGGGAGATGAGGCTCTGGACAAGCTAGATGAGGCGATGGAAGTCTATGGCAGAGTGTTCGATGAGAACTGTACTTATAAGGTTGTTCCTTATAAGGGAATTGAAAGGATGCTCGAGACATTGAAAAAGCAGGGGATCAGGCTTGCAGTGCTTTCGAATAAGCCGGACCGCCAGGTCGGTCATGTGATTAAGGAGATTTTTGGAGAAGGGCTTTTTGACTGGATCCAGGGGCAGAAAGAGGGCGTTCCGAGAAAACCGGATCCCAGTGCGGCACTTGATATTGCGGACAGACTGGGAGCTGAGATCGCAGAGACAGCGTATATCGGAGATTCGGAAGTGGATCTTGCAACGGGAAAGGCAGCCGGCATGAAGACGATCCTGGTATCCTGGGGATTCCGTGGAAGAAAAGCACTGGAAGAAGACGGGGCAGACTGTATCGTAGATTCGGTTGATGAAATACTTGAGATAATGAGATAGCAGGAGGACGAGAAGATGGGTGAATATAGTGAAGAATGTCTGCGTACTTTTCTGAAGGATCAGGGACAACTGTTCGATGAACCGGTAGCAGAGACACTGGAAGAGGCAGAAGCATTTCTGGAAGACTGCATGGCAGTTGTTGTGGATTCACTGGAGGAGGTACGCGAGTATTTTGAGGAGAGCGGAGCGGATGTGGATCATATGACTGAGGAAGAGCTGGAGGAAGCATCGGAGGTCTTTGTACTCCCGGATGGAACATATCTGATTGTGGAAGGGTAGGCTTTCCGTCAGAAAAAGAACAGTTATGATAGGAAAGACAGAAAAGCCACGGTTATTGAACTGTGGCTTTTTCGACCGCCTGCGTGACCGCGTTAAGGATTAACTGGGATGTATAAGGGGCATCTTCCGGAAAAGAAATATTTTCCAGGGACTGAGTTCGGCAGATCTGATCTGCGATATCTTCCAGTGCAGGTTGAACCAGTGGGAACATAGTTGTTACGGTTTCATCAAGATTGGAAAAGCGGATGCTGCTGATTTCTGAATCTGTGACAGCAACTTCGACTTCCAGGTTTGTATTATTCAGTGTGAGTGTGGAAGTATAGACTCCCGGAGTGTACTGCTTTTTCTCTCCTGATGCAGCAGATTTCCCGGATGGCCGGAACATGACGATCAGAAGAATGATCAGCAGGATAGCAAGTGCAGCGAAGATTGCTGTGTAGATAATTTCTTTCATGTGTAGGACAACGATGCGTGTTCTGGAACTCATGGAAAACCCTCCTGGTAGATTCTGGTAGCTGTTTGCCGAAAGATCCTGAAGTTCAGAATTTCCGGTATCTGTCTGTTCCCGGCAGTTGGGGGAACAGCAAGTTCTTTCTATCATTGTATGACGTGGAAAAGAGATTTATACGTGACAAATATCTGTGGATGGAGTAAAATAAATAGCAACGTTTTCAAAAGTAGAAAGGAGTCGTGAAGATGTTTATTATTGCAGGACTGGGGAATCCGACCAGGGAGTATGAAGGGACAAGGCATAATGTCGGATTTGATGTAATAGACAGACTGGCTGCGAGATATAATATAGATGTAGATGTAAAGAAGCACCGGGCTTTGATCGGGAAGGGAATGATCGCAGGGCAGAAAGTGATTCTTGCAAAGCCACAGACGTATATGAATCTGAGCGGAGAGAGTATCCGCAGTATCCTGGATTATTATAAAGTTGATCCTGAGACAGAACTGATCGTGATCTATGACGATATCAGTCTGGATGTAGGAAAATTGAGGATTCGTGCGAAAGGCAGTGCGGGAGGGCATAACGGAATCAAAAATATTATCGCCCATGTAGGCGGATCGGTTTTCCCGCGGATCAAAGTGGGCGTTGGAGAAAAGCCTCCGAAGTATGATCTGGCAGATTATGTCCTGGGGCATTTTTCAAAGGCAGAGCAGGAACTGATGGAGGAAGGATATAAGGATGCGGTCAAAGCGGTAGAGATGATCGTATCAGGCGATATCAGTGGTGCGATGAACGAGTATAATCGTAAGAAGAAGGAAGAATGATATGCTGGCTTTTTTGGAACCGTTGGAAGAACTGGCGGATTATCAGGAAATAGTTCAAAAGAGGGGAAAGACAGAAGGAATTCTTCAGATTGCGGGCTGCGTCAGTTCGCAGAAGACGCATCTGATGTATGCATTGGGCGATGGCTTTGAGTACAGAGTCATCGTTTTTTCCAGTGAGGAAAAAGCAAAGCAGGCGTATGAAGAATACAAAATGCTGGAGGAGAATACCTTTCTGTATCCTGCAAAGGATCTTTTGTTTTATCATGCGGATATCAAGGGTGCTGCCCTGACCGGAAAAAGAATGGAAGTTCTGAAAAAACTGACAGAAAAGAAGAACCGGGAGCCGGTTACGGTGATCACTACGGCAGATGCTTTTTTAGATGGACTTCCGTCAAAAGAAAAATTGTGGGAAAGCCGTATTGAAATAGAAGCGGGGGCTGTCATTGATTTTCAGAAACTGCAGGAAGAGCTGGTCCATCTTGGGTATGAGCGGGAAAGCCAGATCGAGGGACCAGGACAGTTTGCAGTCAGAGGAGGGATCCTGGATGTCTATCCGCTGACAGAAGAGATTCCGGTCAGGATCGAACTGTGGGGGGATGAAATTGATTCCATCAGAAGCTTTGATGTGGAAAGCCAGAGATCCGTGGAAAATATGGAGCAGATCGTCATTTATCCGGCAACGGAGAATGTGGAAAAAGAAGAGCAGGCAGTTTCATTTTCAGAGTATTTTCCAAAAGAAAAAAGTCTGTTCTTCTTTGATGAACCGGTCAGATTGCAGGAGACGCTGGAGGCGGTAGAAAAAGAATATTTCCACAGCCTTGAGAGCAGGAAAAATGCAGGGATGACGGAAGAGGCAGATGAGATCCGGGTCTTTCAGACGAAGGAGATTATAGAAAAATTTAATACCAGATACGGGATCGGTCTTACCACGCTGGAGACAAGATGTGGTGATTTTAAAGTGCGTGATGTCTACAGTATTCAGGCAGCCGGCGTCAATCCTTATAATAACAGTTTTGAAATGCTCACGCAGGATCTGAAAAAGCTGAAGCGGCAGGGCTACCGGGTAATCCTCGTTTCAGGATCCAGGACGAGAGCGAAGCGTCTTGCGGAGGATCTGAGAGATTATGACCTGAGCAGTTTTTACAGTGAAGATATGGTACGGACGGTCAGACCGGGAGAGATCATGGTCGTTTATGGATGCGTGGCAGAGGGATATGAGTATCCCATGTTGAAATTTATGGTGATCACAGAGTCGGACATTTTTGGGAAACGAAAGAAAAAAAGACGCAGGAAAGTTTACGAAGGACAGAAAATCCAGGAATTTGCAGAACTGAAGCCGGGAGACTACGTGGTGCATGAGAACCATGGACTTGGAGTCTATCAGGGAATTGAAAAAGTAGAAGTAGACAAAGTGACCCGGGATTATATGAAGATTTCCTATGCAGACGGAGGAATCCTTTATATTCTTGCAACGCAGATGGATCTGATCCAGAAATATGCCGGGGCAGATGCGAAACCGCCAAAGCTGAATAAACTTGGAACACCTCAGTGGAATAAGACGAAGAGCCAGGTAAAAAAGGCAGTGCAGGTGATTGCACAGGATCTGGTGGAACTGTATGCAGTGAGACAGCAGACCGAAGGATTTGTATACAGTCCGGATACAGTATGGCAGAAAGAGTTTGAGGAAATGTTCCCGTTTGAAGAGACTGAGGATCAGCTCCGGGCGATTGAAGATACCAAAAAGGATATGGAAAGCACAAAGGTGATGGATCGCCTGATCTGTGGAGATGTAGGGTATGGAAAGACGGAAGTAGCAATCCGGGCTGCCTTTAAAGCGGTTCAGGATGGAAAGCAGGTCGTCTATCTTGTCCCGACTACGATCCTTGCACAGCAGCATTATAATACCTTTATCCAGCGTCTGAAAGATTTCCCGGTCAGGATCGATCTGTTGTGCAGATTCCGTACACCGGCACAACAGAAGAAGACGATTGAAGATCTGAAAAAGGGACTGGTGGATATTGTGATCGGGACGCACCGGGTTTTGTCAAAGGATGTAACTTATAAAGACCTTGGTCTGCTGATCATAGATGAGGAGCAGCGTTTCGGTGTGACACATAAAGAAAAAATAAAAAAAATGCGTGAAAATATCGATGTGCTGACGTTGACAGCCACCCCGATCCCACGGACGCTGCATATGAGCCTGATCGGGATCAGGGATATGAGCGTACTGGAAGAAGCTCCGATGGATCGTATGCCGATCCAGACTTATGTAATGGAAGTTAATGATGAAATGATCCGTGAAGCGATCGAGAGAGAGCTTTCCCGGGGCGGGCAGGTTTATTATGTATATAACCGGGTGGAAGATATTGCGGATGTAGCCGGAAGGGTTCAGAAGCTTGTTCCGGGAGCAAGTGTATCTTTTGCACATGGGCAGATGAGTGAACGGGAACTGGAAGATATCATGTATGATTTTATTAATGGGGAGATTGATGTACTTGTATCCACTACGATCATAGAAACCGGACTGGACATTGCAAATGCAAATACGATGATCATCCAGGATGCAGACCGATTCGGACTGTCCCAGTTATACCAGTTGCGCGGCCGGGTAGGAAGATCAAGCCGTATGGCATATGCATTCCTTTTGTACCGCAGAGATAAGCTTCTGAAAGAAGTTGCAGAAAAAAGGCTGGCTGCGATCCGGGAATTTACGGATCTTGGTTCGGGGATCAAGATCGCAATGAGAGATCTTGAGATCCGAGGAGCGGGGAATCTGCTTGGTGAGGCACAGAGCGGTCATATGGCGGCAGTCGGATATGATCTGTACTGCAAGATGCTTAATGAAGCGGTAAAAGAACTGAAAGGTGAGAAGGAAGAAGATCAGTTCACGACAACAATGGATCTGAATATTGATGCATTTATTCCTGAATCTTATATTAAAAATGAATATCAGAAGCTGGATATTTACAAGAGAATTGCTGCGATCACAACGTAGGAAGAAATGGATGATATGACGGAGGAACTGATCGACCGGTTTGGAGATATTCCGAAAAAGGTTCAGCAGCTTCTTCATATTGCGGCGTTAAAGAGCCTGGCACATGCAGCTTATGTAACTGCTGTGGAGCAGAAAGGCAGTGATTTTAAGTTTACCTTATATGAAAAGGCAAAATTAGATCCTCAGAAGATACCGGGACTGCTTCAGCGATATGGAAATAAATTAGTCTTCAGAGCAGAAGAACCACCTTACTTTTTCTATCAGAAAAAAGGACGAAGCGGAAAAGAGACCGGGGAAGATACGATCCAGCTCCTGAGAAAGATTCTTGAGGATATCCGGGAATTGCGGATCGTGCCGTGACGGGCAGCCGCAGGAAAATGTAAATTTTGTGAAATTACTTGTTCCTGATATGAAAATAAGTTATAATGTATAAATATATGCGGGTAATAAACCTGGAGCAGCATTTTTAAAGGAATGCAGAACAGCAGACAGTTGAGAATGCGAGAAAGAGGAGGCAATTATGGTACGATTTGGAAAAAAAGTTGCAGTGCTGACACTTGCAGGAGCACTTGCAGCTATGTCTGTGACCGGATGTGGTTCTATAAAAGAAGATGCAACAGTAGCAACGGTTGGAGATGAAAAGATCACGCTTGGAGTGGCAAATTTCTATGCAAGACTGCAGCAGGGGCAGTATGAGACTTATTATGCCGGAATGATGGGAACGACCGGGGAGGCAATGTGGTCACAGGATGCATCCGACGGAAAGGATTACGAAGAGCAGACGAAGGATAATATTATGGAAAGCCTTGAGAATCTGTATCTGCTTTCCCAGCATGCATCAGAATATAATGTTTCCCTGAGTGATGATGAAAAGAAAGCGATCAAGGATGCAGCAGAGCAGTTTGGAAAAGATAATACGGATCAGGCAAAAGATGTTGTATCAGGAAGTACGGATACGATCGAGAAACTTCTGGAATTGCTGACGATCCAGAATAAGATGGATACAGCGATCAAAGATACTGAGACGGTGACGGCAGATGATATCACGGATGATGAGGCGGCTCAGAAGAGTATGCAGTATGTCTTATTCTCATATACGACAAAGGATGATTCCGGCAACAGCACGACTCTCTCAGACGACGAGAAAGAGACACTGAAGACAACCGCTCAGAATTTTGTGGACAGTGTAAAAGGCGGAGCAGATTTCGGAACAGCAGCAACAGAAGCCGGTGTAGAAGCACAGACAGCAACTTTTGATTCAGAGAGTACGAGTCCGGACAGTGATCTGATCGCAGCGGCAAATGCACTTGCGAATGAGGGTGATGTCACAGAAGTGATCGAGACGGACAAGGGACTGTATGTAGCAAAGCTTACAAGTCTTCTTGACCGTGAGGCTACAGACAGCAAAAAGGCAAGCATCGTAACGGAGCGTAAGCAGGAAAAATATGATGAGGTACTGAAGGGCTGGAAAGAAGATACAAAGATCAAAGTTGTGAAGAAAGAATGGAAGAAGGTTGACTTCAAAGATCAGGGTATTACTATTACGACTTCAAAGACATCAGATACTGGTTCAGATACAGGTTCTGACTCAGGTTCAGACGCAGGATCAGATGCAGGATCAGATTCCGGTTCCAATTAAGGAGTGGAGCCGGGCTTCAGTTAAAGATCAGATTCAGATAAATACAACAAAAAAGAATGTGCGGATGCACATTCTTTTTTGTTGCACAAACCCGGCAGGAATACCAGGGAAATTAAATATATTCGAGTTTCTCAAAATAATGCATCAGGATATCGGCACAATTTTCAACTCCAAGTTCAGAAGTGTCAAGGATCATATGATAGTCATTGACATCGCCCCAGGTCTTTCCGGTATGGTCATAATAGTAGGCGGCTCTCTCTTCGTCAGTCTTTTCCACTTTCTCTCTGGCACTGTCGTGATCCAGATGATCTTTTTGCATGATACGCAGGATGCGGTCTTCTTTGTCTGCACATACAAAAATATTCAGGACGTTCATACGGTCTTTAAGAATATCGGAAGCACAGCGTCCGAGGATGATACAGGGCTTTTCTGCCAATTTGCGGATTGCTTCTGCCTCAGATTCATATTCATGATCGTTGAGCTTTTCCTCGATATAGGCTTTATCGTATACCGGAACACCCAGTCTTTCGGAAAGCTCTGAGGCAATAATACTCGCTCCCGTTCCAAAACGTCGGCTCATTGTGATTACTAACTTCATAAGAATTCCTCCTTCGTAGAGATTCAATATAGTCGCACATTGAAAATGTACTTTTTTATTATAACACTTAAATGCCCATTTGTCTTCGTTTCTGTGGTATAATGAAAAAAAGCCAAAAAAGTAAAAAGATGTGAAAGAGAACCGATAAAAGCAGAATTGACAAAGGGGAAAAGAAGATGAGTGAAGGAAGAGAACTGGCTTTGCAGGTAATTGATGAAGTGGAAAAGGCTGTAGTCGGAAAGCGAAAAATTCTGGAAAAGATCATGACTGCGATCCTTGCAGGAGGACATATCCTGATCGAAGATATTCCAGGAACCGGAAAGACAACGATGGCACTTGCTTTTTCCAGGGCGATGCGTCTGAAAGAAACCAGGGTGCAGTTTACCCCGGATGTTCTTCCGGCAGACCTTACCGGATTTACCATTTATCAGAAAGAAACCGGACAGTTTGTCTATCAGCCGGGAGCGGTTATGTGCAATATCCTTCTGGCAGATGAGATCAACCGTACTTCACCGAAGACGCAGTCGGCATTGCTGGAGGTTATGGAAGAAAAGCAGGTGACGGTTGATGGAGTTACAAGACAGACAGGAGATCCTTTTATCGTGATCGCAACGGAAAACCCGGTTGGATCTGCAGGTACGCAGCTTTTGCCGGAATCTCAGCTGGACCGGTTTATGATCTGCGTGAAGATGGGATATCCGAGTGTGGAAGAGGAAATCGAAATCCTCAGAAGAGTGCAGAGCGGAGAGGCTGTGGAAAATATTTTTCCAATTTTGGAACGGACAGTGCTG
>ERZ1673740.2281-NODE-2281-length-11343-cov-4.046155_pt1 | contig 11343 bp, 9 predicted proteins | sample MGYA00580221_ERZ1673740 | MGnify/ENA primary metagenome ERZ1673740 (study PRJEB41218, sample SAMN15661786) | gut metagenome | host: Homo sapiens | place: Canada: London | collected 2015-08-20/2019-03-30 | study: EMG produced TPA metagenomics assembly of...
ACGAAACTTGGGAGCCGGTGTGGGGAGAAGTGAAATCCATTCGCAATCATTATAATGAAATGGCTGTCACACTGAATCAGAAGGCGCAGGACCGGAATATGATCATCCGTTTCCGGCTTTACAATGATGGATTAGGTTTCCGCTATGAATTTCCGCAGCAGAAGAATCTGAATTATTTTGTTATTAAGGAAGAACATTCGCAGTTTGCCATGACGGGTGACCATACTGCCTTTTGGATTCCGGGAGATTATGATACCCAGGAATATGATTACACAGAATCCAGACTAACAGAAATCCGTGGACTGATGAAAGGGGCTATTACCGACAATGCTTCTCAAACGTCTTTTTCACCAACAGGCGTGCAGACATCTCTGCAAATGAAAACAGCCGACGGTCTGTATATTAACCTGCACGAAGCCGCTTTGGTAGATTATTCCTGCATGCATCTCAATCTTGATGACAAAAAACTGATTTTTGAATCATGGCTGACACCGGATGCAATGGGAGATAAAGGTTATATGCAGACACCCTGTCAGTCTCCGTGGCGTACGGTGATTGTGAGCGATGATGCACGCGATATCCTTGCTTCCAAACTGACCTTGAATCTGAACGAACCATGTGCTTATCAAGATGTTTCTTGGATTAAACCGGTGAAGTATATCGGTGTGTGGTGGGAGATGATTACCGGAAAAAGCAGTTGGGCATATACAGATGATGTTTATTCCGTCAAACTCGGACAGACGGATTACTCAAAGACAAGCCCTAACGGACGTCACGCTGCCAACAATGACAAAGTAAAACGTTATATCGACTTTGCAGCGCAGCATGGTTTCGATCAGGTATTGGTAGAAGGCTGGAATGAAGGCTGGGAAGATTGGTTCGGCAAATCAAAAGATTATGTGTTTGATTTCGTCACTCCCTATCCGGATTTCGACGTGAAGATGCTAAACGCATATGCCAAAGAGAAAGGGGTGAAGCTGATGATGCATCATGAAACATCTGCCTCCGTGCGTAACTACGAACGCCATCTGGATACGGCCTACCAATTTATGGTTGACAACGGATATAATGCCGTGAAAAGTGGTTATGTTGGCAATATCATTCCTCGGGGCGAACATCACTATGGACAATGGATGAACAACCATTATCTATATGCCGTGACGAAAGCCGCCGATTATAAAATCTGTGTGAATGCGCACGAAGCTGTACGTCCTACTGGATTATGCCGTACTTATCCCAACCTGATCGGCAATGAATCGGCACGGGGGACGGAATATGAAGCTTTTGCCGGCAATAAACCTTTTCATACTACTTTGCTTCCATTCACTCGGCAGATCGGCGGCCCGATGGATTATACACCGGGTATCTTCGACACGAGAATTTCTTTTCTGGATGGGAAGCATAGCGTTGTACGTACTACTCTGGCGAAACAACTGGCTCTTTACGTAACAATGTACAGTCCTTTGCAGATGGCTGCCGATTTGCCGGAAAGTTATGAGCGTTATCCGGATGCTTTCCAGTTTATTAAAGATGTAGCCTTGGACTGGGATGACAGCAAATATCTGGAAGCCGAACCGGGGGATTATATTACAGTAGCCCGCAAAGCAAAAGGAACCAATCATTGGTTTGTTGGCGGTATTACTGACGAAAACTCCCGTACTGCCGCGTTTACTCTTGATTTTCTGGAACCGGATAAAGAGTATGTGGCTACCCTGTATGCCGACGGAAAAGAGGCTGACTACGAAAAGAATCCGACTTCCTATCAGATAAAGAAAGGGATCGTTACGAATAAAACAAAGATGTCCGTCAAGCTGGCACGCAGCGGTGGTTTTGCATTGAGTCTTATCGAAGCAGCTCCATCCGACCGGAAATCAATTAAGAAATGGAAATGAGACGCGACTAAAACGATTGTTCAATCTTCTTTGTATTTTTAATAAAATTTAGAAGTACTCCGCAAAGAAAATTAAAACTTTGCGGAGTGCTTTTTTTATCGGATGGATTCTTTTTTGTACTTTTGCGCCATCTTTTTTTAAACATTATCAATAAAGAGAACAACATGGGAGGTTTTTTCGGAACAGTCTCGAAATCGAGTTGCGTGACTGATTTATTCTATGGTACAGATTATAACTCACATCTGGGTACAAAGCGGGGCGGACTCGCGACTTATAGTCAGGAGAAAGGATTTATTCGCTCCATTCACAATCTGGAAAGTACATATTTCCGATCCAAGTTTGAAGGAGAGCTTGATAAATTTAAAGGCAATGCCGGCATAGGCATTATCAGCGACACAGATGCACAACCCATTATCATCAATTCCCACCTCGGCCGCTTCGCCATCGTCACAGTCGCTAAAATATCGAATATCCAGGAACTGGAAGAAGACCTTCTCAACCAAAATATGCACTTCGCCGAACTTAGTTCGAGCAACACCAATCAAACGGAACTCATCGCACTGCTTATCATACAAGGAAGAACCTTCACCGAAGGTATCGAGAACGTATTCAAACATATCAAGGGTTCTTGTTCTCTGCTGATTCTGACAGAGGATGGCAGTATTATCGCGGCTCGTGACCAATGGGGACGTACTCCGGTGGTGATCGGCAAGAAAGATGGTGCGTATGCCGCTACCAGCGAGTCATCCAGTTTCCCGAATCTGGATTATGAAATCGAAAAGTATCTGGGACCGGGGGAAATAGTACGCATGTATCCCGATCATATCGAGCAGCTTCGCCAACCGAATGAAGGAATGCAGATTTGTTCTTTCCTTTGGGTGTATTATGGTTTCCCGACCTCTTGTTATGAGGGCAAAAATGTAGAGGAAGTCCGTTTCACCAGTGGAATGAAGATGGGACAGAAGGACGAATCGGAAGTGGATTGTGCCTGTGGTATCCCTGATTCGGGAGTAGGTATGGCGTTGGGTTATGCGGAAGGTAAAGGAGTTCCTTATCATCGTGCCATTTCAAAATATACACCGACATGGCCTCGTAGCTTCACACCCAGCAATCAGGAAATGCGTTCGCTGGTTGCAAAGATGAAGCTAATTCCGAATCGTGCCATGCTTCAGGGAAAGCGTCTGCTGTTTTGTGATGATTCGATTGTGCGTGGAACACAGTTGCGTGATAATGTGAAGATTCTATATGATTATGGAGCGAAAGAGGTACATATGCGTATCGCTTGCCCTCCGTTGATCTATGCCTGTCCGTTTGTGGGTTTCTCGGCTTCTAAGAATGCTTTGGAGTTGATTACTCGTCGTATTATTAAAGAACTGGAAGGCGATGAGAATAAGAATCTGGAGAAATACGCCACTACGGGGTCTCCCGAATACGAGAAAATGGTTAGTATCATAGCCGAGCGTTTCGGACTGACTTCATTGAAATTCAACACGCTTGAGACTTTGATTGAAGCTATCGGGCTGCCGAAATGTAAAGTGTGTACGCATTGTTTTGATGGTAGCAGTCACTTTTAAGTAATATACTGAGAAAAAAGAGCCGTGAATTGTTTGTCAATTCACGGCTCTTTTTTTACCTTTACGGCACTATAAACTATCAAAATGTAAATTGCAAATCATTAAATCGTAAAATAGATATGACTTTAGTAGACAGATTTTTGAAGTATGTGAGCTTTGATACACAGTCGGATGAATCAACAGGGCTTACTCCCAGTACTCCGAAACAGATGGTATTCGCTGAATATCTGAAGACTGAACTGGAATCTTTGGGGTTGGAAGATATTACTTTGGATGAACATGGCTATCTTTTTGCCACGCTTCCTGCTAATATAGATAAAAAAGTACCCACTATCGGGTTTATCGCTCATATGGATACAAGTCCCGATATGACAGGAAAAGATGTAACTCCACGTATTGTAAAAGGCTACGATGGGACGGATATAGTGCTTTGTGCCGAAGAAAATATCATTCTTTCTCCTGCACAATTTCCGGAACTGCTCGATCATAAAGGAGAGGATTTGATTGTAACAAACGGCAAGACGCTGCTTGGTGCGGATGATAAAGCGGGAATTGCCGAGATCGTATCAGCAATCGTTTATCTGAAAGAACATCCCGAAATCAAACATGGAAAGATTCGTATCGGTTTCAATCCGGATGAGGAAATCGGTGAAGGTGCGCATAAGTTCGATGTCGGGAAGTTTGGCTGCGAATGGGCGTATACGATGGATGGTGGTGAAGTAGGGGAACTGGAGAATTCTTCCGATAATATGGCGCAGCTTGCTGTTCAGGGTCCGAAGGCTATTCTTGCTTTGCAGAAGTTGACGGATATTGATCTGTCGGCTATTCCTTATTATACATTTACCGTTGGCCGGTTTGCGGGAAAAGAGAATGTGATTATCTCCAATACCGGATACACCGGTGCCGGAGGTTTTGAACTTTATTTCTATCCGGATGCTGCCGAGGCGGTATGGAAAGCTGTATTTGAGGCGGGGGAAGAATTCGGTATCAAGCCGGTAGGGCTGGGTGCCCGTGATACGCTTCGTCTGGAAATGGGATTTTGCCTTTATGGCAATGATCTGGATGATAAGACTTCACCGATCGAAGCTGGATTGGGATGGATCACTAAGTTTGTGGAAGGTAAGGAGTTCATCAACCGTCCGATGTTGGAAAGGCAGAAGGCAGAAGGAACTACCCGTAAACTAGTTGGTTTTGAAATGATTGACCGAGGCATTCCTCGTCACGGCTATGAATTGGTGAATGTGGAAGGAGAAGGTATAGGAGTGGTGACTTCCGGTACAATGTCTCCCACTCGCAAGATTGGTATTGGCATGGGATATGTGAAACCGGAATATGCCAAGGCAGGTACGGAGATCTGTATTGATATGCGTGGACGTAAATTGAAGGCAATAGTGGTGAAGCCACCTTTTAGAAAATAAAAAGATTTTTCCATTCTATAGGCATAAAAGGAGTATCCCTCCCTTTATGCCTATTATATATTGGCAATGTTTGTACTTGAGGGTAAGAATGAATTGACACATACGAAACAAGAAGGATAGAATATCTTTATCATAAATATATTTTGGATATTGGATAAAACTCTAAATGGATGTAAAAGTGGAAGGTGAAATCATTGTGGTAGTATAATTCTTTTTAATATTAACTTCTTTTCTTTCAATAGATTGCATACACTAAAGATAGTTTCTTATATTTGAAAATTTATTGTTCGTACACACAAAAAACTATTAACTATGAAGTCTATTCTATTTTTAGCAATTGTCTTATTATCTTTATCTTTTCAGAGTTGTAAAGATAATCTTAGTGTTCCAACTCCCGCAAGTCGCAACTACCAGCAAGATGCTGCGGTGTTAAATGAATTTGTTGATATAAATAAAACTACGCATGAATATTATATCAATTCTAATAAACGCAATTCTGTATTATCGTATATAACTAATGTGGATGTAGAAGAGTTAAATTCCGTCAACTCCCTTAATCTTAGTATCTTTAAAGAAAGTATTAATCAAGTAAATAGTAGGTGTGGACAGTTGGCGGCCTCTCATGGCGTAGATTATATTGTGATGATAACAGAAAATGAAATATACATTAGTCAGATAAAGGATGATTCGCCAATTGAATTGAAGAAAAAACAGTTTGATAATGGTAGATATTCTTCTACAGTAGCGTCACTGAACGTAACGGATTATAAGGAGAGTTATTATATAAATAAAAGTAATTATATCGAAACATCTATAGAATTAAATCCACAATCTTATAAGAATGCAGGTTGGGCATTCTACGTAACCTGCCACATTAGAAATATTGACAATAAGGAGACACCAAGAGTGCTATTTTGTGGAATTGGTTATAATATCAATCCTTGTTTTGAATGGTCTGTAACTCAGGGAGATTATGCAGAATGGAATTTTGAAACGACGAGTTTAAATGCTCCCTGTATTGCAAACTTCAAATTCTTACGTTGATGAAAAGTAGGATTTTTGTATCACTCGTTTTTATCATGGCTTTTCTTATGACAGGCTGTGTGGAGAAGACCGGATATTATACAAAGGCGGAAGATGATGTCATATCTCTGATATGTGATGTAACATGGGCTAGTCAAAAAACAGTCAATGATGCTGACGAGACGATTCAAGGGCTGTATACGTTTAGAAGAGATGGTACGTGTACTCAAACTTTAATTGTAACTGATAAAAACGGAAAAGAACAACGACGTGTTGTTAATATGAGATGGGCTTTTTATGATCAGAGTTCCAGTACAATTTATTTTGGTTCGGATCATTATTGGGATATAGAAGAACTTACAACCAAGAAATTTGCCATTTATGACCGATGGGGAGAATATGGGGAAATAAATATGTCCAGAGAATATAAAGAGTTTACTCCTTTAGAATAATTTGATAGTTTTCAAATATCTACGATAAATAATTCTCATATCCTTTTATCAAATTCAACGGAAAAATGAAGGTTGTGGTTCGGGAATTAGTATCATAAAATGAAGTCGGTAGTTTATCTATTAAAGGATAGGCTATCGATTTTTTACATAATTAATAATGTTTTATATAAGTAATTAGATGTTTTGTGCGGGCTGTTTGTTGCCATTGGTTTAAAACATATCCGTGAATCTGTTGTTTATACGATAGATTTATTTTAATTTTGTCACCAAATACGATGAAACAATGTCTCAATTACCTACACTCATTGCCGATCTTGCGCTGATATTGATCTGTGCCGGCGTCATGACTTTGTTGTTTAAGAAGTTAAAGCAACCTTTGGTGTTGGGATATGTGGTTGCCGGTTTTCTGGCAAGTCCGCACATGCCTTATACACCATCAGTAATGGATACCGCCAACATTAAGACATGGGCGGATATTGGCGTTATCTTCTTGTTGTTTGCTCTTGGTCTGGAGTTCAGTTTTAAGAAAATCGTAAAAGTCGGAGGTTCTGCTATCATCGCTGCCTGCACCATCATCTTTTGTATGATATTGCTGGGGATAGGTGTCGGTATGGGATTCGGCTGGCATCGGATGGACAGTCTGTTTCTAGGTGGTATGATTGCGATGTCTTCTACTACTATTATTTATAAGGCGTTCGATGACTTGGGACTGAGGAAGAAGCAGTTCACCGGGCTTGTACTGAGTATTCTGATTCTAGAGGATATACTGGCTATTGTATTGATGGTGATGCTTTCTACGATGGCGGTAAGCCATAACTTTGAAGGCACCGAGATGCTGGAGAGTATTGGTAAACTGCTGTTCTTTCTTATTTTGTGGTTTGTAGTAGGTATCTATCTGATTCCGGAGTTTTTGAAGCGTTGCAGGAAACTGATGGGAGAGGAAACTCTGCTTATCGTATCATTGGCACTGTGTTTCGGTATGGTAGTGATGGCAGCCAATACAGGGTTCTCTGCTGCATTCGGTGCGTTTATCATGGGGTCTATTCTGGCAGAAACAATCGAAGCGGAATCTATTGACCGGTTGGTGAAGCCGGTGAAAGATCTTTTTGGCGCAATTTTCTTTGTATCGGTGGGGATGATGGTCGATCCTGCAATGATTATTGAATATGCAATACCTATCATTGTAATTACGATCGCAGTTATTTTGGGGCAGGCTACCTTCGGAACATTCGGCGTGATTCTTTCCGGCAAACCCTTGAAGACGGCTATGCAGTGCGGTTTCAGTTTGACTCAGATTGGTGAATTCGCATTTATTATAGCTTCATTGGGTGTATCTCTGCACGTGACGAGCGATTTCTTATATCCGATAGTGGTAGCAGTTTCTGTGATAACCACTTTCCTGACTCCTTATATGATTCGTCTGGCTGAACCGGCTTCTTCTTTTGTGGATGCTCATTTACCCGCTTCCTGGAGAAAGTTCTTAATGCGTTATTCTTCGGGCTCGCAAACAGTACTTAATCATGAGAATTTGTGGAAGAAGCTGTTGCTGGCAATGGTACGCATAACTGTGGTATATTCAATTGTCAGTATATCCATTATTGCACTGTCTTTCCGTTTTGTCGTCCCATTCTTTAAGGAGAACCTGCCTCATTTCTGGGCGTCATTATTGGGGGCTGTTTTTATTATCCTTTGCATTTCGCCTTTCCTGCGTGCTATCATGGTGAAGAAAAACCATTCGGTGGAATTTATGACCCTGTGGCATGATAACCGTGCCAATCGTGCACCATTGGTGTCTACTATTGTCATACGTATTATGATTGCGGCGTTATTTGTCATTTTTGTGATATCGGGATTGTTTAAGGCATCTATTGGATTGATTATTGGAGTAGCTGTGCTTGCAGTCCTGTTGATGGTATGGTCGCGTCGTTTGAAAAAGCAATCTATATTGATAGAACGGCGTTTCTTTCAAAATCTGCGTTCCAGAGAGGTGCGTGCGGAATATTTGGGAGAGAAGAAACCCGAATATGCCGGACGTCTGTTATCGCATGATCTGCATTTGGCGGATTTGGAGATTCCGGGGGAATCCACTTGGGCGGGAAAAACGTTGATGGAACTAAATTTGGGAAAGAAATATGGCATTCATATCGCTTCTATCCTGCGAGGGAAGAGAAGGATTAATATTCCCGGTGGCTCGGTGCGTCTTTTTCCTATGGACAAGATACAGGTAATAGGAACGGATGAACAATTGAATGTATTTAGCAGTGCCATGCAAAGTGGTGCGAAGATAGACTGGGAGATGTATGAGAAGGGAGAGATGACTTTGAAGCAGTTTATTATTGATGCAGACTCCGTTTTTCTGGGTAAAACAATCCGTGAGTCGGGTATACGGGATAAGTATCATTGTATGATAGCCGGTGTGGAACGGGAAGATGGAACTCTGATGGTGCCGGATGTAAATGCACCGTTCGAAGAGGGGGATGTGGTGTGGGTTGTCGGTGAAAAAGAGAACGTGTACCAATTAGTCGATCAAAAAAACGAAAAAATACAGGTGAAATAAAAGCAGAACGACTATTTTTGCTTTGTCAAAACATAAAAATAAGAATATTATGAAGAGTGATCCAAAAGAATGTCTGTATTGCCAGAACAATGAAACGTTGCATAATCTGATGATTGAGATTGCGCAGCTTAGTGTATCACGTGTGTTTTTGTTTAAAGAGCAAACTTATCGGGGGCGTTGCCTCGTTGCTTACAAGGATCACGTAAATGATTTGAACGAATTGAGCGATGAAGACCGTAATGCATTTATGGCTGATGTGGCACGTGTTACCCGTGCAATGCAGAAAGCTTTCCAGCCGGAAAAGATCAACTATGGTGCTTACTCAGATAAATTATCTCATTTGCATTTCCATCTGGCTCCGAAATATGTAGACGGACCTGATTATGGCGGTGTATTTCAGATGAATCCGGGAAAAGTTTATTTGACCGATGCTGAATATCAGGAGCTAATTGATGCTGTGAAAGCAAATCTGTAATCAACAGTTGGTAAAATAATAAACGGTGAATAAACTTGTAACTTCATGCTATAAGTTTATTCACCGTTCATTATTTACTTATCTTCGTCGAAATCAAAGTCGAAATCAAAATCATCCATAAATTCCGGAGCTGTGAATTCCTCCAGACTTCTGCGGTCTTTTTTGGTTGGACGTCCGGTTCCCCGTGCGCGATCAATGAATCCGCTGATTTTACTCATTTCCAATAGTTCGTATTGGTCGGGAGTGGTAACGTTTTCCATTACATCGGGTACAAGCTTTGCGCCTACTCGCTTCTCAATAGCTTGCAACACTTTGAATGAATAGGTAATAGGCGGCTTCTTAACTTGAACTACATCACCCGGCTTTATCATGCGAGATGCCTTTACGTATGCTCCGTTGATAGTGACACGGTTCATCTTGCAGGCTTCGGCGGCAATTGTGCGTGTCTTGAAAATACGAACAGCCCACATCCATTTATCTATTCTTGCTTCTGCCATATATTGATAATTTATTAATTAACAGTGTACCATGTGTCATGGTGGAGTACTTAATGACCGTTTGCATATATACGCTGTGAAATAGTCAATTGTAAATACTCCTATTTCTTATTGAACTGGTTCATGGTAATATCAATACCTGCCAGACAGAAACTTTTAATGATTTCTCCGGCTGTTTCCAGTCTTTCATCCATTGTCTTGCGATCTTCGTCAGTAAAGTGTCCGAGTACATAATCAATCTGTCCGCCTTTGGGGAAGTCATTTCCGATACCAAAGCGTAAACGGGCATAGTTCTGAGTTCCTAAAATGGCTGCTATGTGCTTCAGACCATTATGTCCGGCATCACTTCCTTTTCCTTTCAGACGCAGAGTGCCGAAGGGAAGAGCCAGATCGTCTACTACTATTAACACATTTTCCAAAGGGATGTTTTCTTTTTGCATCCAGTAGCGAACGGCCAGTCCGCTCAGGTTCATGAAAGTTGACGGTTTGAGCAGGATTAACTGGCGTCCTTTGATCGAAAAACTAGTGGTAAATCCGTAGCGTCCGTCAATAAAGGGAGGAGCATTGTTGATTCTTGCCAATGCCTCTACTGTCATGAAACCAATATTATGCCGGGTTTCATGATATTCGGGTCCAATGTTTCCTAGTCCGACAATTAGATATTTAATCATTGTTTTTTCGTAAAAAACAGTTCGTGAATATAAAAAGAGAAACGCAAATTAACGCAAACTAATGCAGACTGAACATCTGCTTTAATCTGCATTAATCTGCGTTTTGCTATATCTCTTTACAGGGATAATCTCAAATTACTTTCCAGCGGCTGCTGCTGCACCTCTTGCTGCACGAGTCAACTTAACAGCACATACAACTGCTTCCTTAGCGCTGATCAGTTCAAGACCTTCGAAGCTCAGTTCGCCAACTTTAACAGTCTTACCCAATCCCAGGTGAGAAACGTTAACAGTCAGTTTTTCAGGAATTACATTGTACAGAGCTTTCACTTTGATCTTACGCATCTGCAATGCAAGCTTACCACCGGCTTTCACACCTTCTGCAAGACCTTCCAACTGTACCGGAACTTCCATAACGATAGGTTTAGCTTCGTCAATCTGATAGAAGTCAACATGAAGAATGTTGTCTTTTACCGGGTGGAATTGAATATCTTTCAGGATAGCGTTTACTTTTTTGCCATCGATATCCAGATCTACTACGTAAATGTGCGGAGTATAAACCAAGTTACGAAGACCTTCGTTAGTCACTGTAAAGTGAACAACTTCACCAGCTCCGTAAAGTACACAAGGCACACCACCGTTCTTACGAATTTCTTTTAAAGCTCTTGCTTGTTCCGAAGAGCGTTCTGCAATAGTTCTTGCAGTTCCTTTTACTTCAATTGATTTCATTTCTTAAAAAATTGTGTTACTCTAAATTAAGTTATTTTGCTTAATTCACCATTACACG
>ERZ1673740.2341-NODE-2341-length-11060-cov-9.996184_pt1 | contig 11060 bp, 7 predicted proteins | sample MGYA00580221_ERZ1673740 | MGnify/ENA primary metagenome ERZ1673740 (study PRJEB41218, sample SAMN15661786) | gut metagenome | host: Homo sapiens | place: Canada: London | collected 2015-08-20/2019-03-30 | study: EMG produced TPA metagenomics assembly of...
TACTTTATCGGTCTGGATGAAGTTACAAAAGAAAAGTAATGCGTTATAAGCGATTCGAGGTGATTGTATGAAAATGCTGTATTTGATACTTTCATTGGCAGATATGAATATATGACTTTTAGATAAAGAAAATATTAATTAGTATTGCTTTTTGTAATGTCTATTGATACAATACAATCAGAATATGTATTTTCATTGCGTAAAAAGCGTATATACAAAAAAGACCGACTTCAAAATCAAATTTGAAATCGGTCTGTAAATTTTAAAAATATCCGAACGGAATTTATACTATTCGATTACATCTTCGGCTATAACAGCTTCCTGTCTTTTTGTAATCTGATGGTCTTCATGCAAAACAATGCAGTATGTAACAGTTGATATGAGTGCAAGAATAAGTACAACCGCAATAAGTCTTTTGATGTATTTGCCTGTCCTTATTTTCTTGACAACATAGGGAATCCCCGTTATTGTTTATTGCCCTTGTCCTCTTTTAAAATATTTAAAATGCTCTCTACACCGCTGTATGCATTATGAAAACTATCCAAAAGGTTTTCATAATATGCCCGACCTTCGTCCTCGATATGATAATAAATTCGTGTGCGTTTTTTGCCGACAAGCTTTGAATATTCGCTGATTTTTCCTTCGTTAACAAGCTTGTAGGTGACTGCGTAAACGGTGTTCTGAGATATGGACAGGCATCCGTTTGATTTTTCTTTTATGAATTTTACAATTTCATACACATAACTGTCATGCTTACACAAAATGGCAAGAATCAGTATGTCCGTAATTCCGCTGAAAAAATAACTTTGTTTTCCCATAGATACCTCCCGATATACATTATACACACTTAATCACTAAAAATCAATCTAATACATTCAATAAGAATTTAATATGAGCAGTTATTACAGAAAAGCCTTTTGTTGCCGACATTGTGATTTTTTCGTCAATAGTATTCGGAAGAACGAATTGCAAAAGTTGAAAAATACATAAAAATTCAACCGATTACCTTTGCACTTTTTCTCGCATCGGCAGTTTTGATATTTGCATTTTGACAGTAACAAACTCTACAATAAAATAGGGTAGAACAACTGCTGAAAGGAGGCTCGAAAAAGCCTCCTTTTTAATGCTTGAACAGAATACAAATTTATTGTGATGATAAACCGCTTTACAGCTATGTAAAAATTTTTATAGAGATATAATGATGAAATATAAAATATCGAAATAAGAATAAACCTCCTGCACAGAGTAAAATCTGTTGCAGGAGGTTTTGTTGTATGAAAAATTATATGGGCTTAATTATTGGCATATTTGTTGGAATCTATATGTAAAATTTACAGAACCTGAAAATATGCATTATTGATACTTTGTCGTGACAGGGCACACATCAGTTCTTGCTGTTTGCAATTGCCTGATCAATCAACTTTTGCAGCTTTTCAGACTGCTTTTCGGAGGTTATTGCACCGACAATCGGCTCTCCCACAATATTACCGTTTTTATCGACAACATAAGTTGTGGGGTAGGAGTACAATCCAGATGTGAATTCTCCGGCTTTACTTTTTGAATCAAACCAAATGTTTTTGTAGGTCACACCCTTTTTTGCCAGAATATTCTTTGCGTCAGAGATAGCCGTTTTGTCACCGTCAAGTGTAAATGAATTGATTCCGACTACTGCTCCGCCTTTTTTTGCAAGCTGTTTATTCAGAGCTTCCAGGTCGGCAAGTTCTTCCACGCAGGGATTGCAGGTGGTAAACCAGAAGTTTACTACAGTAACGGTATTTTTTGCAAAAAGCGTACTGCTCTTAACTTCATTTCCGTCAAGATCCTTGCCGTCAAATGTCGGGAATTTCATCAGATTATCCTTTTCGATGGGCTTACCGTTTTCAGCCGGAACGCTCATATCTCCATCAGACGGTTTTTCTCCGCATCCGGGAAATTTTTGTTCCAAAACTGTCAGCTTTCCTTCAATTTCCTTAATCTCTTCGGCGCCTTTATTAAGCAGTTTCAACTCATCAGCACTGAACTGATCCTTGATACCGTCAATTGTTTTCAGAAGAAAATCGCCGTAGTTTTTGCCGTCCTCATTCATCGCCATACCCTTATCGGCTGAAATAAATACCTTTTCCCAAAGTTTGCTGTTTTCGGAAAGAATAGCATTTTCCTGTGCCATCAGTTTTTGATGCAGGTCGGCGGCCTCGTCTTTTGTTTTCGGATTCACAGCTGTCAGCATAGCCGTTTCGCTTTTCTTATTTGCAGTAGTATTCGTCGTATTGCCTTTGGCTGTGCCACAGGCGGCAAAGCTTAACAACATCACCAAGGCAGTCAGTAAGGTTAAAATTTTAGTCGTTTTCATAGTGTTTACTCCTTTTCTGTTTCAATTTCTGTTTCAATTTCTGTTTCAATTTCTGTTTCAATTTTTTGTTTTGCTGTTTCCGCTTTTTCAGCGGGACAATCATTTTCTTTTCCTTTGCCAAAGCCGTAGCGAAAACTGACCGCCTTGGCAGGACAGGCACGGATACACTTACCGCAGCGTATGCATTCGGTGTGGTCGGGAGTTTTGGTTACATCTACATCCATCTTGCATACTTGGGCACACTTTCCGCAGGAAATGCATTTGTGTTTGTCTACTTTCATTCCGAAAAGCGACACCTTGTTAAGCAATGCATAAAATGCACCGAGAGGACACAGCCACTTGCAGAACGGTCTGCAGAAAAGTACACTCAGTACGATTACCGTAATCAATATGCCCAGCTTCCACGAAAAGAGCGTACCCAGTGCGGCGCGGATTCCCGAATCGACGGCGGCAAGAGGGATTGCCCCCTCGAGTACTCCTTGAGGACAAAGATACTTACAGAAAAAAGGATCTCCCATACCCACATCGTTTGTAATGAGCATTGGCAGCAAACCTACAGCAAAAAGCAAAACTGCATATTTTATGTATGTCAGCGGCTTCAGCTTTTTAGTGGAAAGCTTTTTTGTCGGTATCTTATGTAACAGTTCCTGAAGCCATCCGAACGGACACAAAAAACCGCAGATAAAACGCCCGAGCAGAACTCCTATCAATATGAGGAATCCTGTGATATAATATGAAAAACTGAATTTTGATGAACCCACTACAGCCTGAAACGAGCCGATTGGGCATGCACCCGATGCCGCAGGGCAGGAATAGCAATTCAGTCCCGGAACGCAAACAGCCTTTCCGTTGCCTTGATAAATTCTGCCCTTCAATAAATTCGGCAGATGAATATTACTCAGCAAAGTTGCTCCTGCTTGAATAAGCCATCGAAAGCGTGAGAGAAACTGCGATACACCGCCTCTTTTTTTCTTCGGTTCTTTGTTATCCAATTCCCACACACTCCAAACACAGCCGGATTGCCTTGCTTAACACGGTTTCTGCCTCTCCACGCAGAGCTCCGTAACACAGCATCATAATTCCGCAGATAATCAGTACGATCTGAAATACGGCTTTTTTCTTTCGAGTCAATTCGGTCACCCCTTTCTTTTGTGCTCTCATTGTAGCACAGAGGATGTAAAATCCCTGTTAAGAACGAAAACTTAACAAAAACTTTATGCCTGAGCGATATAATGATATAATTAAATTATCAAAGAAATATGAAAACACAACAAGGAGAGTTTCTATGCGTATTTTAGTAATTGAAGACGAGCGTGCGCTGTGCGAGACAATTGTTCGCAGCCTTAAAAGATTGGCATACAGCGTTGATTTTTGCTATGACGGAAACAAAGCAAATGAGTTGCTCGGAATAGAAAAGTACGATCTTGTTTTACTTGATCTGAATTTACCCGGTGCAGACGGGATGACGGTATTGCGAACTCTGCGACAAACCGACAGAGATACCGGAGTGTTAATTCTTTCGGCACGCTGTGAGGTTGCCGACAAGGTGGAGGGACTGGATGCCGGAGCAAACGATTACCTGACAAAGCCTTTTCATTTGGAGGAGCTTGAGGCAAGAATACGCAGTTTGACTCGCCGGCGGTTTACACAAAACAATGTTGTTTTGAACTGTGGAAAGGTTGCTTTTGACACCAAAGCCCGTGTTGCCGTTGCTGACGGTCAGGAGCTGTCACTTACCCGAAAAGAAATCGGAATACTTGAATATTTACTTCTTAATCAAGGTCGCCCCGTCAGTCAGGAAGAACTGCTCGACCATGTTTGGGATAACAGTGTTGACAATTTCAGCAATTCAATAAGAGTACATATTTCTGCATTACGAAAGAAACTGCGTGCGGCACTCGGCTATGACCCGATTCGCAATCGCATTGGTGAAGGATATGTTATGGAGGAAGAAAAAGTATGAAAAAGCTATCCTTGCAATGGCGCATAACTCTGATGACAGCACTTCTTATCGGAGCCACCTGCATTTTTATGAATGTTCTTATCGGCTATTCCGGCAGCCATTATATGGATTCCATAGGCTCTTATGTTACAGGTTACGGTGATACGGACAAAGGAGAACCTGACTTTTTCGATCCCGAACACGAAAAGCTTGATCGTGAATTGACTATTGTAATTAACGGAGCACAGGAATCCTTTATCGCTACCAATTGGTATATTACGGCGGTGGCAACATTGTTAGGCGGTGTGCTTGCGTATTTTTTAAGCGGGCATGCACTGAAGCCTCTGCGTACTTTTACCGCTCGGGTTGAAAAGGTTCAACCTAACAATTTGACGGATATGAAGATAACCGAAGAAGTTCCGCCTGAACTGAGACAGTTTGTCAAGTCGTTCAATCGGATGCTTGACCGTCTTGATGAGGGATTTACCGCTCAACGACAGTTCACGGGAAACGCCGCACATGAGTTGCGCACACCGCTTTCGCTTATGCAGGCACAGCTTGAACTTTTTTCGGCAGAGCATTCTGAGGTATTGCCGGAAACGGCGGAGTTTCTCCGATTATTGCGTGAGCAGACTGAACGAATGACGCAAATGACAAAAACCCTGTTGGAAATGAGCGAGCTTCGTACAGTATCGTGTGCTGACCGCATAGAGATAGGACCTATGGTAGAAGAGATTTTCACTGACCTTGCACCCCTTGCAGAGAAGAACAATGTTACACTTGAAAGCACGGGCGACGCTGTTATGACAGGCAGTGACACGCTGATTTACCGTTTGTTATACAATCTGACCGAAAACGCTATACGCTACAACCGTTTTGACGGTACAGTGAATATTACCGTAACGCACAAAGATAATCAGCTTGTTATTACGGTTGCGGATACCGGCTACGGCATCCCCGAACAATACAGAGAAAGTATTTTTCAGCCCTTCTTTCGTGTGGATAAATCCCGAAGCAGAGAATACGGCGGAGTTGGATTGGGACTTTCTTTGGTGTGGGAAATCGTTGCACTGCACAATGGTAAAGTTCGTGTGGAAGAAAGTTCGGAAAAGGGTACTGTTATAGCAGTAAAGTTTCCGACAGATGTGATAAAAATTTAATATTTTGCGATTTTTTCTTAATTAATTGTTGAAATTACCGTAGCTCTGTGCTATACTATAATTAATTAATCGATTAGTTATCAAAAGGAAGCGAATGTTATGAGAACAACGGAGGAACAGCACAACGAGCGTAAGAGGGAAATAATGGAAAAATGCTTTGAATGCTATGCTGAAAACGGATTGACCGGTACGGGCATCAAGGCTTTGGCGGCAGCGTGTGGCTGTACAACGGGAAATCTGTATTCCTATTTCAACAGTGTTGATGAACTGATTATTGAATCAACTGCATACTGTATGGAAAAGGTCGAGGATGATTTTATGGAAAAAGCTCCCACCGACCCGAAGGATGTTGTTCGATTTGTGAAAGAGGTTCCGTATTGGACCGCAAAGAAGCACGGCAAGAAATATCGGCTGATGTATCAGGTCTATACCCATCCGAAATATATTGAGCACGGCAAGAAATTCTTTGAGGGGGTAAATGAGCGCTATACCGAGTATGCAAAGCGGCTTGAGCCGAAAATCGGCATTCCGTACACGGTGATTACACCGCTCATTTTTATATTTGTCCGTGCCTGTGTACACTATGCTATGTTTGAGGATGAATATTATTTAAAAACCCAAATGGAGGTCTTAAAACAGGGTGTTGCCCTGTTTGCTGATAAATACCGTTCACAATATTTGAGAGGAGGCAATGACAAATGAAAAAACGAATATACTTTATTACCACCGCACTCTGTCTTGTGCTTTGCATCGTACTTTGCATTGCATTTGCTGCCGTATGCAGCAAAGCGGAAAATAGCAAAGCCGTGTTGCCGGAGGTTCGAAACAACGGCACAGCAATCCAATGGAGAGATACCGCCGAAGAGGAATGGCACGATCTTGTAGCTCTTAACACGCTCAGAGGTACTGACGGAAAAAACGGTACTAATGGAAAGAACGGTCTTGACGGCAAAAACGGTCTTAACGGAAAAGACGGCGTTGACGGCAAAGACGGTACTGACGGAAAGAACGGTACTGACGGCAAAAACGGTCTTGACGGTAAAGACGGTACTGACGGAAAGAACGGTCTTGACGGAAAAAACGGCACTGACGGAAAGAACGGTCTTGACGGCAAAGACGGTACTAATGGAAAGAACGGTATTGACGGAAAAGACGGTACTGACGGTAAAAACGGCGTTGACGGAAAAGACGGTACTGACGGAAAAAACGGCACTGACGGTAAAGACGGTCTTGACGGCAAAAACATAGAGGTACAAAGAACAACGGAATATATACAGTGGCGCTATGAGGGAGAAGACTGGCAAAACCTTGTTGCCATTTCCGATATAAAAGGACCCACAGGGCAGAACGGTAAAGACGGAGTAAACGGAAAAACACCGGAGTTCCGTGTAAATGAAAACAATCTTCAATGGCGTTATGTCAGTGACGAAATATGGTTAAATCTTTACGATCTTTCAAATTTGAAAGGTCTTGACGGAAAAGACGGAATCGACGGAAAGAACGGTGATACGCCGTTCATCGGTGAAAACGGCAACTGGTGGCTCGGAGTGACCGACATTGGCGTAAAAGCCGCAGGTGTTGACGGTGAAAAAGGCGACAAGGGAGATAAAGGAGATGCCGGACAGAACGGTAAGGACGGAGCAAACGGAAAAACACCTGAGTTCCGTGTAAATGAAAATAACCTACAGTGGCGTTATGTCGGCGATGAAATATGGCTTAACCTTTACGATCTTTCAATTTTGAAAGGTCTTGACGGCGCAGACGGCAAGGACGGTATAAACGGCAAAGACGGTGCTGATGGTAAGGACGGAACAAACGGACAAAACGGCACTGACGGCAAAGACGGCAACACCCCGTTCATCGGTGAAAACGGCAACTGGTGGATTGGAACGACCGATACGGGAGTGAAAGCCACAGGAGTTGACGGTGAAAAAGGCGACAAAGGAGACATCGGTGAAAAAGGCGAAAAGGGTGACAAAGGAGATAAAGGCGACAAGGGTGATGCAGGTCAGAACGGCAGCTGTTCGGGATATTTTTACGGAGAGGCAAACGCTCCGAGGACAGTACTGAATAACAGTCGTGTCAATATTTCTGTCTACGAAAAAATAAACAAGGGCGGCTTGATTTCATCCTACAGCAATAATATTACCCTCAAAAAAGGACATATTTACAATGTCTGCTTAAGCGGTTCTCTCGAAGTTGGTTCAAACGAATTTAACAACAGCGGCAATTACTCTATTCAGATGACAGACGGTTATGATGACGATCTGTGCAGGGAGCTTACACGAATAAAAAGAGACGGGGCAAAAATACCGTATACCAATGATCAACATTCCTTTAATTTCAACAGAATGTATGATGCGTCAAATAAAGACATTACATTGCAGTTGTGGTTTGAAAATTCGGCATACAATACTTATCTCGGTGGCTTCAGAGGTACTATTACAATAACTGCTCTTGATTAAATTTATATAACGGAGGTGGCGAAAAATGAAAAAACGAATACTTAGTATCCTGCTCACAATTTGTATGCTGTTCTGCCTTACGCCGATAAGCGTATTTGCCGAGGAGGTTGGGGCATGGGGCTCTGCTGCGATACAGCTTGGTGCAGATGCACTAAGTGTGTTAAGTAAAAATGTAAACACAGCGACCGCACCGACTGTGTATTTTGGACAAAACCATGATAATAATCCCGCTGCATGGCGAGTTATCGGCTATGACGGAAGCGGTGTTACAAGCTCACAGGGGGATATTACCCTGCTTGCGGCAGGCGCTATGGGAGTTATACCATTTGTCGATACCATATTAAACAACGAATACGCACCGAGTAATTTGAAAACCGCGATAGATGCGCTTGCAGCAAAGCTGACGACAGAAGAAAATGCCGTCGTAAAGAAACGGGCGCTTACAAGCGGAAGTTACGACGGAGAGAATACCGACTGTGTAGCGGGAGGGCAGGTGGATAACGCTGTATTCTGGCCGCTTTCCACAGCGGAAGCGTTTGCGGTAAACAACGATCTGCGTGCCTTGGAGCCTGCACATCCGAATTGGGTGACAACCGCTTGGTGGCTGCGCTCCCCCGGCTCCAATAAATATCATCTCGCCGTCGTGACTAGTGATGGTTCTGTCCAATACTCTGGGCACACTATCCTCATTTTCAATAATCATCGGACTGTTCGTCCCGCTTTTAAATTAAATATGAACTCTGTCCTTTTTGCATCTGCCGCTGTGGGCGGAAAGCCTGACGGAGGGCTGACCCCGATTCCCGAATACAGCGGAAACGAGTGGAAGCTGACGCTTTTAGATAGTAGACGCAATTTTGCCGTGACGGAAAAAACTGTCAGCGCCGCCCCCGACGATACCGTTACGCTGAATTACAAAGGGGCGACCACAGGGAAAAATGAATATATCTCTGTCATCCTGGCGGATAACAACGGCGCACAGTATTACGGCAGAGTAGCACAGCCTACTGCCGAAAGCGGAACGGTTGAAATCAAAATCCCGTCTGACATTGCACCGGGCGACTATACCATGAAGGTATTCAGCGAGCAGTATAACGGTGACTGCAAGACCGACCTTGCAAGTGCTTTTGCGGATGTCACGCTGACGGTGGAAAGTCAGCCTGACGAACAGTTTACCCTCGCCCCTGGCGGCAGATACTATTTTGACCTGTCGGCGATGAACATCCCCGGAACGGTAAACAGCAATTTGCCTGACAGCACACTTCATTATGTGCCTTTTACCTATGTGGGCACGGTCAACGCTTATAAGCTCACATCGGAAATGGCAACCACCGAGGAGTATGCTCAGAAGAATAAATATCCCCACAGCCTATTCATTGCGGACTATGCCGTAACGCATACGGTAAGCTGGGATGACCTGAATACCGCAGGTCTGATTTTCGGCAAAAATTATGCCAGCGGCGGCGTGGACTATACCCTGCGCACACCGTCTGCGGGAAGTGACTGTACGGGTTTAGACGATTCCCAACGCGGCGTGCCCCAAAGCAATGAGTGGGACGCGGTGCTGGACAAGAACAGCGGCTACATCAAAAACTGGAATGGCATATATTCGTGGGGGCAGGACACAACAAGATACAGCTCGTCGTACCGTGCGTTTCGCGGGTACAATTCGGCCCGCTACTGGTTCGACAACCTTGCCACGCGCTCCTTCCTGGACGTCGGTTTCCGCCCTGTGCTTGAAATCCTGAACCCTGACACACTGAGCTCTGACGGACTGAAGGTCGTTACCCTCGACTTAAACGGTGGCAAGCTGGGTAATAGCTCCGAGGATATTCAAATCATCGTGAAAAACGGCAGTACATTTACCGCTCCCGCATCCGATGGTCTGACCCGCCCGGACGGAAATACAGGCAGCTACTTCATGTGGCTCGGAAGCAACGGTAAGCTCTACGCGCCCGGTGCCAGTGTTCCGGCGGACGTTACCAAGCTCACGGCGCAGTTTGTTTTATCAGAACAGTTTTCCCTTACCCCCGGCGGCAGATACTATTTTGACCTGTCGGCGATGGATATTCCCGGCACGGCAAACAGCAATCTGCCGGACAGCACCCTGCACTATGTGCCCTTTACTTATGTGGGCACGGTGGATGCATATTCGTTGAAAAATGAAGCCGACAAGGATACCACCCCTTACGAGCACAGCTTGTTTATTGCAGATTATAACGTGAAATGTTCTTTGCAGCGGGAGACGTTGGCAGAAATGAACCTGATTTATGGCCAGACCTATACAGCGAGTAACGTGAACTATACGCTCCGCGCCCCATCTGTTGGAGACCATCACCGTAATGAAGGAGAAGGCTCTGGTCTTGCACCAATTGACAATGAATGGGATACGATCTATCAGAAGTCAGCCGATTATATCAAAAACTGGTATAAAATGCGCTCTTTCGGCCAGGATATAGGTACTGGGAATGTCGAGGGATGGTATCTATCTCGTGGTGGACACTTCGCTGCACAGGCTACATTTTGGGCAAGGCCAACCCTTCCGGAGCGGGACGCTGGTTTCCGCCCCGTCCTCGAGCTGCCGACAGATCTTGCCGCTGACAGCCTAAAGGCGGTTGAGCTGCGGACGGGTAAATTTATGCCCGGCGAGCAGCAGAACTGGATCAACATTATCGTGAAAAACGGCGAGAGCTTTACTGCACCCTCTGCCGAGGGACTGCCCCGCCCGGACGGCATTTCGGAAGACGCGCAGCTGTATTGGTCGGATGAAAATGGGAACTGCTATAAACCCGGCGATACCGTACCTGCCGATGTTTCCATGCTTTCGATCACTGGAGACTATGAGGTGATTTACCTCCCCGGCACATACGGCGCCGGCAGTGCGGTGACGGATATGAAACCCCACAACAATATTCTTACCCTGCGAGGCGCTTTGTTCACCCGCAAGGGTTATACGCAAGTAGGCTGGTCAACCGTTGACGGCGGCGAAAAGGTGTATGGCTTTGAAGACGTTTATACACAAAACGAGGCGCTGACGCTCTATCCTGTGTGGAACGCCAATCAGTACACAATCACCTTTGATACCAACGGTGGAAGTGAGATTGCACCAATTACACAGGATTACGGTACAGAAATTACCGCCCCTG
>ERZ1673740.2349-NODE-2349-length-11024-cov-18.285714_pt1 | contig 11024 bp, 8 predicted proteins | sample MGYA00580221_ERZ1673740 | MGnify/ENA primary metagenome ERZ1673740 (study PRJEB41218, sample SAMN15661786) | gut metagenome | host: Homo sapiens | place: Canada: London | collected 2015-08-20/2019-03-30 | study: EMG produced TPA metagenomics assembly of...
GTAAAGTGGCTCATCATTGCCGTGGTGCTGGCCGCAATGGCCGCGATGATGGTGGTCGTGAACGACCGCGCCTCCCGGGTGGAGATGCCAATGCCGGACAACAGCCTGGGCATCTATCGCCAGACGCCTGCGGCGTAAAAAACAGAATATATGGAAAAATCGACCGCTGTACTGCACGAAACGTGTGGAACAGCGGCCTTTTTTGTAAGATGTGACAAAAAATCACCGAAAAGATTGTTGACAAAAACTCTTGTCAAACTGATGGGGGGGGGGGGTAAAATAAAAGAACGAAATACCACGAAAAAATGGGAGGTTGAATTTATGCGAAGAAAACGGATTCTCAGGCGTATCGCAGCTTCTGCGGTCGCCCTGAGTATGATGGCGGCCCTGTCAGCTCCGGCATTTGCGGCGACATTCAATATCTCCAACGGAGGTCTTGTTATTGAAGCAAACGGTGACGGCAGCGTTACGGTCTGGCAGGACGGCTGCTCCGGCAGCAGCGGGTCAATGAGCACTGTCAAAAGCGGCGAAGAGATCGAGATAACGGGCAGCATCAACATGGCCGACAGCAAGTATGCGCCTACTTCAGAGTCTTTGGCGAGCAACTCCGAGATCTACTACCCGACGACGGAGAAAGAGGCAGAGGAGCCTGACACTGAGGAGCCGAAGACTCAGGAAAAGGCAGACGAGCCTGCCGCTGAGGAGCAGCAGACCCAGGAAAAGGCAGAGGAGCCTGCCGCTGAGGAGCAGCAGACCCAGAAAAAGGCAGAGGGCAAGAAGGAAGCCTCGGCTTCGGCAGAAGCCACTGCCACTGCCTCTGCGGGAGTACGTGTCAGCTATGGAGACTCCAGCAGAATCCGCACGGGCGTCATTGAAATCATTAACAACACCGTTAATAAGCTCAAGCTGACCTTCAACAATGTTACCGTGCAGCAGGAAAAAGTTGCGGGCAGCGGCGGCGGCGGCGCAGCCGGTGTGGATGTCGCAGGCAACGGTGACGTGGAGATCGAGCTCAAAGGCAAGAACACGATCAAGGGAACCGTCGGCCACGCCGGCATCGAGAAGGACGTGACCAAGGATGCCAGCGGCAGCACTATCACCAATGGCGGCGGCACCCTGACCATCACGGCCAAAGATACCAACCAGACCCTGTATGCCGAAGGCGGCAGCGGCGGCGCAGGCATCGGCTCCGGCCAGTATCGCGGCAGTGCCGAGGTTAGTGATGGAGAAAAGGTAAGCTGCGGCACCGGCAAGATCGTGATCAGCGGCGGCAAGATCGAGGCCGTCGGCGGCCCGGGGGGCTACCATGGTGCAGGCATTGGCACCGGATTTACGTCGAGCTACACAGGCACATCGAACTTTGTGGACACGGACATCACGATCACAGGCGATGCGGAAGTTACGGCCAAAGCGTCTGGAGACAATGCGATCGGCGGCAAATATGCGAATACAGTCATTACGATCTCCGGCAATGCGAAAGTGTCTGCGGAAGGCAGCTGTTATAGCGCTCTTTACGACAAAGGCTTTGGTATCGGCAGCGGCAATGGAAACCTTAATCTGACGATCAAGGACAATGCGAAGGTGGCTGCAGTTGGCGAACACGGCGGCGTCGGCTCGGGTCAGGAGAATGCCAAGGTCACCGTTTCCGTCTCCGACAACGCCAGCCTGGACGCCAGGTGCGATAAGCTCAGCAGTGACAAGAATTATGTTTACGGCGCTGGCATTGGCGCCAAGGATGCCAAGGACCTGAGCGTCACCGTCTCGGGCTCTGCGCAGGTCACTGCAAAGGGCGGCGCAGGCGGAAGCTCTACTGGAAACTATAAGAACGGTGCGGCGGCCGGCGCAGGCATCGGTACGCCTGGTCAGTACTGGAACGGCAACGGAACGCAGCCTGATCTGGCTGCGGGTACGGAAGCTGCCCCCGACACCTCCAACCTCACGAATGGCAGCGTGGTCATTGAGCCGAGTACGCCTCCGGCCCCTGACCATGTCCACAACTGGAAGACGACTGGGAGCGAGAACGTAGATGAGGGGCTCGTCCGCACGCACTACACCTGCGCCTGCGGTGCCTCCAAGACGGAGCTGGCAGCACCTCGTCCGGCGGCTCCTGCTTCCGGCTCCTCCTCCGCTGTCACCCTGACCGTGACCGGCGCCGAGGCCTACGAGACCTCCATTGTCGATGGCCGGTACACTGTTGCGGTGCCTGCTGAGACGGCTGTCCTTTCCGGCTGCCTGAGCAACCTGAAGGAGCTGAAGGCTCAGGGTGTGAACACCATCGTGTTCCGCACCCAGCTCCGTGAGACCGTCCTGAACATCGACAGCATGCTGTCTCTGGGCGTGGACGACACCCTCTTTACGCTCACCCACTCCGGTGAGAGCGCAGAGCTGACGGTGGGCGGCGTTGCACACAACGAGCTGCTCCACTAAATTACTAACTTAGCTTCCCCCCGCAGGCGGAGTTTACCGCAAAGCTCCGCCCTCCTATAAGCAGCCCCCGGCACGTTCCGCATGGTGCCGGGGGATTTTTGCATGATGCCGCCGCCTCCCGCATATGCTGTACGGACAAATCTGAATGGGTGGGAGGCAAGGGTATGTTTGTGGTCACACTGAGTAAGGCAAGCGTCAAGAAGCTGGGCGTGGGGGCGATGTGCTGTGCGCTGGTGGTGTTCAGTGCCATGCTGGGGCGGTACATCAGCACCCGCTCGGTGGCTGTCGCGGCGGCAGGTAATAAGATCGAGAGTGCGCAGGACATCCAGACCTGGTTCACAGGCTACGGACTGGACGTGGACGGCGCGTCCATCACCGCCGATAAGGTCAAGATCCCCCGCAAGTGGGACGACAGCTTTTCGGCTTTTAACGGGGTGGTGCAGCAGAGCGGCATGGACCTGACCCGCTACAAGGGCAAGACGGTGGAGAAGTGGACAGCGCTCATCCCGGCGGCCAGCCGGGGCGATGTGAGCAGCTACGGCGTGCTGCTGGTCTACAAGAAAAAGGCCGTGGGCGCGTACCTGCTGGAAAAGCCCTCCGGCACCGTCACCGGGCTGAAAGACGCCCAGACCGCGATGGCCCTGCAGGAGGCCGAACAGGTGTCCGGCGAGGACTTCAGCGGGGACTGGGGCGAACGGCACGAGGATGAACTGACCGACGGGCAGGCCCAGCAGACCTCGGGCGAAGATTTCAGCGGGGACTGGGGAGAGCGCCACGACGGCGAGCTGGGCGCAGAGGGTCAGGCCCAGCAGACTTCCGGCGAGCCGGACGCTGCACAGGAGCAGCCCGTGCAGTATACCGACCTGCCGCTGGACGCCGAGGGCTACCCCGTCGAATAACCGTCATTCTGCACGAAAAAGTGCGGTGAAACAGAATAATTGTGCAGTAGTGGTATTTTTGCAGAAAGATTCTGTTAAATGTTACTAAAATTTTTGATAAAAAATCGGCAATATGAAAGGGTGAAAAAAGAACGACTAAGGTTTATAATAAAAGTAGACATCCAGCAGCCAGAAGGTTCGAGTGCTGCGTCCCGAGGGGCAGGGTGAGCTGCCCAGGAGGACCGGATGAAGTAAGGAGAAAATGATCATGAAGGAATTCCAGTACACTGTTAAGGATGCCTGCGGCATCCACGCCCGTCCCGCCGGTCTGCTCGTCAAGGTGGCCAAGGGCTTTGCCAGCACAGCCACCCTCGAGAAGGGCGGCAAGACCTGCGACCTGCGCAAGCTGATGGCCCTGATGGGCATGGGCGTCAAGCAGGGCGACACCGTTACCATCAAGGTGGAGGGCGACGACGAAGCCGCCTGCGCCGAAGCGATCCAGAAATTCCTGAGCGAGAACGTCTGATCGCCCAGTGTGATGAGAAGCCCTTGCGGGGAATGTCCTGCGGGGGCTTTTTGTTGCAGAACACAAAACAGCAAGAATAAGGAGAAATTGCAATGCAGGTAGGTACCGGTAAAAGCATCCTGAATGGCATTGCCATCGGAAAGCTGAAGATCTATAAGAAAAAAGATACCGTCATCTCTGCCGCCGAAGTGGCCGACACCGCCGCTGAAGAGGCCCGTTTTGAGGACGCCCGCGCCAAGGCCATCGAACAGCAGACCGCTCTGTACGAGAAGGCTCTGGCCGAGGCCGGCGAGGACATCGCCGAGGTGTTCAACATCCACGCCATGATGCTGGATGACGACGACTTCGTGGACGCCATCAAGGAGATCATCAACGGCCAGCACAAGTGCGCTGAGTACGCCGTCAAGACCGCCGGCGACAATCAGGCCGCCGTTTTTGCCGCCATGGATGACCCCTATTTGCAGGCCCGCAGCGCCGACGTCATCGACATTGCACAGGCCATCCTCGACATCCTGCAGGGCGTGGACAATGCTACTTTGCAGGGGACTGAGCCCAGCATCCTCGTGGCCGAGGACCTGGCCCCGTCCGAGACGGTCCGCATGGACAAGAGCCTGCTGCTGGGCTTCATCACCCGGGAGGGCAGCTCCAACAGCCACACCGCCATCCTCGCCCGCAGCATGAACATCCCCGCCCTCATCCAGTGCAAGGACATCCAGGACGACTGGGACGGCAAGATGGCGGTCGTGGACGGCTACAACGCCTGTGTCTACGTTGACCCCACCCCCGACCTGCTCAAGAGCCTGAAAAAGCGCCAGCAGGAAGACCAGAAAAAGCAGGCCCTGCTGCAGGAGCTGAAGGGCAAGCCCAACACCACCCTCGACGGCAAGACCATCAACGTCTTTGCCAACATCGGCGGCATGGGCGACGTGGGCGCTGTGCAGCAGAACGACGCCGGCGGCGTCGGCCTCTTCCGCACCGAGTTCGTCTACCTCAACTGCAAGGACTTCCCGACGGAGGACTACCAGTTCGAGGCATACAAGCAGGTGCTCGAGAGCCTTGCACCCCGCAAGGTGGTCGTCCGCACCTGCGACATCGGCGCAGATAAGACCGTGGACTACATGAAGCTCGACCACGAGGATAACCCCGCGCTGGGCTACCGCGCCATCCGCATCTGCCTGACCCGGAAGGACTTCTTCAAGACCCAGCTGCGCGCTCTGCTCCGCGCTTCCGCTTACGGCAACATGAGCATCATGTTCCCCATGATCACCAGCCTGCGGGAGCTGCAGGACGCCAAGGCCGTGCTGGATGAGTGCCGCGCGGAACTGCGGGCTGAGGGCAAGAAGTTCGACGAGAAGCTGGAGGTCGGCACCATGATCGAGACGCCCGCCGCTGTCCTCATCGCCGACGAGCTGGCCGAGGAGTGCGACTTCTTCTCCATCGGCACCAACGATCTGACCCAGTACACCTGCGCTCTGGACCGCCAGAACGCAAAGCTGGAGCCTTTCTTCAACCCGCACCACCCCGCTGTGCTCCGGGCCATCAAGATGACCATCGACGCGGGCCACCGCCACGGCATCTGGGTGGGCATCTGCGGCGAGCTGGGCGCAGACACTGCCCTCACCGAGACCTTCCTGCGGATGGGCGTGGACGAGCTGTCCATGAACGCCAAGAGCGTGCTGCCCGTGCGCAAGATCATCCGCAGCATCGACTTGAGCAAGCCTTCCGATAAGTAAGGAGCGCTTGGCCCCAAAAACGCCGCCCCCGGCAGGGAACTTCCCCGCCGGGGGCTTTGCATACCCGAAAAATTTTACCGAAATACTTCAAAACCATAAAGTGCAGTGCTATACTGGTAGCATCAAAATACCTGCTGAGAGGGAATTTTATGACACAACTGCTCATCCGCCTGTTCGTCCGGCACCCGGACGATACCAAGAACGCCGCCGTCCGCACGGCCTACGGCAATCTGGCCAGCCTCGTGGGCATGGCCTGCAATCTCCTGCTCTGTCTGGGCAAGCTGGCGGCGGGGACGCTGTTCGGCTCCATCGCCATCATGGCCGATGCCCTGAACAACCTTTCGGACGCCTCGTCCAACGTGGTGAGCCTTGTGGGCTTCCGGCTGGCGGCCAAAGGCCCGGACGAAAAGCATCCCTACGGCCACGCCCGGTATGAATATCTGGCGGGCCTCGTGGTCTGCGTCACCATCCTCGCCATCGGGCTTTCGCTGCTGAAAGAATCCGCGCTCAAAGTGCTGCATCCGACGGCAGTGGTGTTCAGCTGGCTCAGTGTGGGGGTGCTGGCGGCGTCCATCGGCGTCAAGCTCTGGATGAGCCGCTTCAACAAGACCATCGGCCAGCGCATCAACTCCGAGACCCTGATGGCCACCGCCGCCGACAGCCGGAACGACGTGCTGACCACCAGCGCTGTGCTCCTGTCCACCGTCCTCTCCCACCTGACGGGCTGGGACGTGCTGGACGGCCTCATGGGCGTGGCCGTGGCGGCGTTCATCCTCTGGTCGGGCTGGGGGCTTATGATGGACACCCTCAGCCCCCTGCTGGGCGAGAGCCCCTCGCCGGAGCTGGTGGAGCACATCGAGCACACCGTCATGAGTTACCCGGGGGTGCTGGGCGTCCACGATCTGATGGTCCACGACTACGGCCCGGGGCATCAGTTCGCCTCGCTCCACATCGAGTTCCCCGCCGAGGCCGACCCGCTGGAAGCCCACGACATCATCGACAACATTGAGCGGGATTTTCTGAAAAAAGACCACCTACAGGTCACCATCCACTACGACCCCATCGTGACGTCGGACGCCGCCGTAGGCATCCTGCGGAGCCGTTTGATGGAAAAAGCCCGCCAGATGGACCCTCGTCTGTCCATCCATGACCTGCGCATCGTGCCGGGGGACAGCCACACCAACGTGCTGTTCGACCTCGTGTTCCCGGCGGGCTACACCGGCGACAAGGACGCACGGCTGGCCGAGATGTGCAATTTCGTCAAGGAGCAGGACCCGAGATACTGCTGTATGGTGAAGGTGGAGCAGAGCTATGCCTCCGCTCTGCCGGAAGAGGATCAATAAGAAAAAGAGGGAAAGTATTATGCTGAACGAGACTTACCGCGCCATGCTGGGCCACAAGAGCGTCATCCGCGAGACTTTCATGTACGGCAAACAGCGCGCCGCCGAGATAGGCTATGAGAACGTGTTCGACTACTCGCTGGGCAACCCCAGCGTCCCCTGCCCGGACAAGTTCACCAAAGCCATGCAGACCCTGCTGGCCGAGGAAGAGCCTGTCGCCCTTCACGGCTACTGCCCCAGTCAGGGCGACCCGGGCTTCCGCACCGCCGTTGCGGCCCATCTGGCAAAGACCTTCGGCCTGCCCTATGAGCAGAAGGATATTTTCCCCACCACCGGTGCGGCGGGCGCTATCGCCCACGCCATCCGCGCTGTGACAAAGCCCGGCGACGAGGTGCTGACCTTCGCCCCCTACTTCCCCGAGTACGGCCCTTATGTGGAGGGGACCGGCGCTGTGCTCAAGGTCGTGCCGCCTCAGGCACCGGCTTTCCAGCCGAATCTCGACGCCTTTGAAGAGATGCTGACCGAGAACGTCACCTGCGTCCTCATCAACACCCCGAACAACCCCACCGGCGTCGTCTACTCCGCCGAGACCCTGAGCCGTCTGGCTGACATCCTGACCGAAAAGAGCAAAGTTTTCGGCCACAACATCTTCCTCGTCAGCGACGAGCCCTACCGTGACATCGCCTTCGACGGCAAAAAGGTGCCTTACCCGGCAGCGTTCTACCCCCACACCCTGACCTGCTTCTCCTTCTCCAAGAGCCTGAGCCTGCCCGGCGAACGTCTGGGCTATGTGGCCGTCCGGCCCGGCTGCGAGGGCGAAGACGTGCTGGTGGACATGATGGCTCAGATCTCCCGCTTCACCGGCCACAACTGCCCGCCCAGCATCATCCAGAAAGCCACTGCCGAGTGCCTCGACGTCACCAGTGATCTGTCTGTCTACGAGACGAACATGAACCTGCTGTACGATAAGCTCACCGAGCTGGGCTTTGAGGTGGAGCGCCCCGGCGGCACATTTTATATCTTCCCGAAGGCGCTGGAAGAGGACGCCAACGCCTTCTGCCTCAAGGCCCGGGAGTTCGATCTGCTGCTGGTCCCCAGCGACACCTTCGGCGTCAAGGGCTATGTCCGCTTTGCCTACTGCATCGACACCGAGAAGGTGAAGCGCAGCCTGCCCGCACTGGAAAAGCTGGCCGCAGCCTATAAAAAGTGAATGTGAGGTAGTTCCATGCATCCGCTCCCCGAATATCCCCGCCCGAGTATGCGCCGGGACAGCTACGTCAACCTGAACGGCCCGTGGGACTACGCCATCACCCAGAGCTCGGAGTTCCCGGCAAAGTGGGACGGCGCTATCCTCGTACCCTATTCGCCCGAGGCAAAAGCCTCTGGCGTGGGCCGGACGCTGCAGCCCGGCCAGTGGCTCCACTACCACCGCACCTTCACGCCCCCGGCAGGCGAGGGCGGGCGCGTCCTGCTCCACTTTGGGGCGGTGGACTACGCCTGCGCGGTGGAGGTCAATGGCCGTCTGGCCGGGGGACACCGGGGCGGCTACTGGCCCTTTACGCTGGACATCACCGACCTGCTCCGCCCGCAGGGCCATAACACCCTCTGGGTGGCGGTGCAGGACCCCACCGGCACCGGCACGCAGGCGAGAGGCAAGCAGACCCTCCGGCCCGGCGGGATGTTCTACCCGGCCCAGAGCGGCATCTGGCAGACGGTCTGGCTGGAGCGGGTGCCGGAAAATTACATTGATACGCTGACCGTCACCCCGGACTACGACGCCCGGACCGTGACCGTGAAAGTCCATGCCTCGAAGCCCGGCGGTGCGGCGAACCTCTGGGCCGTGGTGCGGGCCGGCGGCGTGACCATCGCCGAGGACTGGGGCAGCGACGAGGCCGACCGGGACGGCGAAGTGACCCTGAACATCGCCGAAGAGCATTTCTTCCCGTGGAGCCCCGACAGCCCCTTCCTCTATGATTTGACCGTCGGCACGACCCAGGGCGAAGAAGAGGGCTTCGACACCGTCCACAGCTATTTTGCCCTCCGCAAGTGGGAGTGCAAAGAGGATGCAAAGGGCATCCGGCGGTTTTTCCTCAATGACAAGCCCATCCTGCTCAATGGCCTGCTGGACCAGGGCTATTGGCCCGACGGCCTCTACACCCCGCCCTCCGACGCCGCCGTGGAGCACGAACTGCACACCGTGCGGGAGCTGGGCTTCAACCTGCTGCGCAAGCACGCCAAAATCGAGCCGGAGCGCTGGTACTACCACTGCGATAAGCTGGGCATCATCGTCTGGCAGGATATGGTCAACGGCGGCGGGGCCTACCCGATGTGGTACGTCACCTACCTGACCAACGCCTTACAGCCCCTGATGCGCCGCGCCCCGGACGGGAAGCTGCTGTGGGGCTTTCTGGGCCGGGGCAGCGCCCACAGCCGGGAGGAGTACGCCCGGGAGCTGGCCGACACGGTAGCCGCACTGGGTCGGCACCCCTGCATCGGGTGCTGGGTGCCGTTCAACGAGGGGTGGGGCCAGTTCGACGCACGGAAAGCCACCGAGACCCTCCGCGCCCTCGACCCCTCCCGTCCGGTGGACGAGGCCAGCGGCTGGTTCGACCGGGGCGGGGGAGATGTGCATTCCATCCACAACTACTTCTATCCGCTCCGCATCCGCCCGAACGTGCGCACGGTGGCCCTCAGCGAGTACGGCGGCATTGCATGGCCCATGCCCGGCCATGAGCCGCCACGGAAGACCTACGGCTACGGCACGGCCAGAAGCCGGGCAGAGCTGACCGAGCGCTACCGTGATTTGCAGCTCAGGACGATTCTCCCGCAGCTGAAAAAGGGCCTGTCGGCGCTGGTGTACACTCAGCTGACCGACGTGGAGGACGAGGTGAACGGCCTGTTCACCTATGACCGCACGGCCATCAAACCCGATGCCGCCGCCGTCCGCGCCGTCAACGAGGCACTGGAAGCGGAGTTTGAAAAGGCAGTAAAAGAATGAACGGGCTCTCGGCCATTTGTCCCTGTGCAGGCAGAGCATTTTGCTGTTTTTCACGGCTCCTGATTGGCTAAAATGTCGAAAATAATACCATATATTGACAATCCTGTAAAAATGCACTATACTGAACCCATCGAGGCAGACCACGAAGTCCTTGTATATAAAAATGTTCAACAGCATATTTGCGATATGCAATTCAACGCTGCTGCTGTTGCATTAAAAAGTTGAATTGCTATAAAACAGGTATTACAGGCACACGGCCTGTAATGATAAACATTATATGTTCGCGCATGTAGTGATTTATCTCACATAGTCTGAGGGCGAGGTTCCGCAAGGGACCTCGCCCTTGGGCTTTTTATAGGCGCTGGGCTATTGACATTGGAGAGCGATTCATCTATAATCGAGGTGCAGACCAGTCGAAGATGTATGGACTGGAAAATTATGGGAACTCCAAAACGCGAAAACTGCCCATTCTGAGATGCTCTAAAAGGCGAAAATAACGCCGAAATATAAGAAAAATGATGCATCTGCATTGTTTTCGAGAGAATGGATGAAAACGTCGGATTGCATCAGAATGCGTTAGAAAATGTCGGGCCGCCCGCCACAGCCTGAGAAGGCCGAAGCGGGCGGTCCGTTTTTATCTTTTGTATCCTTGCGCTTGACAATCCACGTACGGCTGTCTATAATAAAGATAGGGAAAGGCGCTGGCTGCACAGTGGTCAGCTCCCTCTCTCAGTGTCACATTTTGAGAAACATGACCGCCGGAGTTTGGAAGACTATGGGGGCGGTCATTTTTCTTGCCATTTTATTTTTTGATATAGTGTTTTGCGTGATGCATATCCCGAAAAAAGACTTGGGCGATCGTCCAAGTGATTTTGGCAGTGCCAAGGATGACAGTGGCCAGAAGGCCGAGCAGAGCAATAACAGTATTCAAAATTTCCATAGTGGAATCCTCCCTTAGATTTTCATGTAGAAACATTCGAACCGTCAGGAGGATGACAAAAAATTGAACTTCCTCCTGACGCGGCACAATGTGACGCGAGGGAGGGAGCATGACCGCTGCACTTGCAGGACAGCGCCTTTCTGCTAAGAGGATACCATAAAAACCGACAAAAAGCAACGCCG
>ERZ1673740.2353-NODE-2353-length-11004-cov-4.941639_pt1 | contig 11004 bp, 5 predicted proteins | sample MGYA00580221_ERZ1673740 | MGnify/ENA primary metagenome ERZ1673740 (study PRJEB41218, sample SAMN15661786) | gut metagenome | host: Homo sapiens | place: Canada: London | collected 2015-08-20/2019-03-30 | study: EMG produced TPA metagenomics assembly of...
TGTTAATTTGACCGTACGGACGTGCATTTGCTGCATATTGATAGTGTTCGGCAATTTTTTTAAGAATTTTTTGTTCAGAAGCTCCGTTATTAATCAAATCCAAAGTTTCTTTTGCGGTTCTGTGCATTTCTTTGTAGTAGTAACCCAAGCCATCTCCATCAGGATATTGATGAGCATGTTCACCATAATTATAATCTGTTGGTTTATATTTATCAGGGATACCCTTTAAATTTACTTGAGATTTAGTTGTCTCAACTCTGTAGCTATCACCATATTGTTTAGCGATTTCTTCTGCTTCAATGGCCGTATTTGTACGGTGATTAACCATAGAACCACTGCCTCTGATTTGACCTGGATTTACAGAGTTACTACCATTTCCAGCTTGGCTATACCATTCATTGTTACCATTTCTGCCAGTTGCAGAAACTTTGTGCATATTGTTCATTGTTTGAACATAGCTTTCGAAACTATCAGTATATTGACCTGACTCGATTGCATCTTGTAAGTATTCTCTTGCTTCAATAGAAGTTTGTACATAATTTGAATTAATTTCTTTTCCGTTGTTGCCTTTAACTCGGACTAATTCGTTAGCATCAAGAGAAGTTTCGATTACAATTTGTCCATTATTATTTTTAACAACATAATGTCTATCACCTTTTGTCAAAGATACACTTTGACCATTTTTAAGTTTTTTCAAGTTTTGTTGTGTATTTTCGCTAAATGTAGATTTTATATCTTCAGACAAGCCTTGAAAATTGCTATTATTGCTTCTGCGTGAATTGTTTACTGGTTCAGCTTAAACAACTTGTACTTCATCACCTAAAGAGCTAAATTTAGTTCCATTTGTTGATATATCTTTTACAATGATTTCATTTCCAGATTTTTCAATTGTTAAATGTTTTCGAGAAATTAAGTCATTATTTGCACCAACGACAATGTCGCCTTCACGCCCAATAGTAAGTGTTTCTCCATCTTTAAGGTTTTTCAATCTAGATTGAATTTGAGGAGAAGACAAATCTAGTTCAATTTGATCCGCCAAAAGAAGTTTCGAATTTGGAGTCATAACAACACCTTGTTCTTTAGGTAATTTGTCGCCAACATTAAAGTTGTCAGCTGCAAGAATAACTTCTGGTTCTAGAGTAACATTTGGGCGATTGTTTCGATTGTATGTCGCATGTGATTTAGGATCCGCAGGATTGAAGTTTAGCCATGGGTCATCTGCAGCTGTCATGTCATCAGCAAGATAGCGACCTTCACCATGACGATTTACTCTGGCACTGTTACCATCGTATAATTCTTTATATCTATTCCAGTCTTTAGAGTTTGGAGATAAATCTAACACTTCATGTTGTGCAGTACCAGTTTTAAATTCATATCTATAGAATAATCTTCCATTATCACCCATAGCTCTATCTCCGACAATACTAGAGCCCTTTGTTTCTAAGTTATTATTTCTAATAATATAATCTAGGTCTTTTGCAACTTGTTCCATGTGGGCATTATCTCTTGGGTAAATTGTAAATGCTTTTCCTTTTTGTATTCCTCCATTTAGATGGTCTGCACCATTAGCCATATTGAATGTTTTCCAATCAATATCATGGTCTCTCAAGTAAGGAATAAGTACTTCAGACATTTTTTGCCAATCTTTTTCATCTACTGAATACAGGTGCATTTTCCATGCTCCATGTTTTGGGTTTTGAGCTTTAAATTCAGACCAACATTCCCACCATTTATTCCCTTTGAAAAGTTCTTTGTTGTCCAGGCAGAATTGTACGTGTTCTGGACTTGTTTTCCAATCACTTGCAAGATCTTTGGCATCTTGAGATATTTTCATTGCAGGTTTATTTGGATTTATGACATATTTGTCCAATTTAGGATTAGTTCCTAAAACTCCTCTATTAGGGCTTGATTGAACTGTTAATGTTTTCATCAATGCTTGAATATTTTTAGCCATTTTAGCAAGTTTTTCTTTGATTGCTTTAGGGGCGGTTTTAGCAATAGATTTTAAACCTTGAAGTACATCTTTGCAATACGTAGCAATTCCACTTGATTTAATTCCATCTTTCATAGACTTCACTGAATCAAGAATAACTTCATATTTTTCTTTAACGCTAGACCAAAGTTGTTTTTGTTGAGCTGTGATTTCATTACTAGCTTTGATTTCTATATCAAGAGCCACAGCTTCTTTTTTCATTCCAGCAACTTTTTGTGGTGTAAGATTAATTTCAACTGGGTTAACTTCTGCATTAACAGCTGAAATACTTTTATTGCCATCGCGAAGCACAACTTTTCCATCTGTTCGAATTTCAATAATTCCTTTTGCTGAGCCTCCAGATTCTCCTTTGAACATTCTTCTTGGAACAAGTCCTTCTTTCGGATTAGATTCGAATACTTTTGAAATTCCAGATTTTTTATTGTAATAATGATATAACTCTTTTCCATTATATTCTAATGGAGAATCTTCACTTAATTCAAATCCTTGTTCTTTCATTTTTGAGTTTAGGACTTGAGGATTTTCGTATAATTCATTCTTGAAATTTTTAATTTCGTCTGTACTGAAATTAATATTTTCAGATGAAGTACCTTGAGGTTCTTCAGCGTTATGAGCTATTGGAGTTTCGTTTGATTCTGCTTTTGGTTGAGCTTCAATAGGTGTTCCATCTTGGTTTAGTTTTCCTTCGGCTATCATTCTTCTTTGTTCAGCTGCAAAATCTGCAACTGCTCCGTCTGCTGCTCCTTGAGGTTCTTCAGCGTTATGAGCTATTGGAGTTTCGTTTGATTCTGCTTTTGGTTGAGCTTCAATAGGTGTTCCATCTTGGTTTAGTTTTCCTTCGGCTATCATTCTTCTTTGTTCAGCTGCAAAGTCTGCAACAGAGCCGTCTGAAGCTCCTTGTGGTTCAACTTGTGGTTTTGTTTGAGGTTTTAAATCTCCAACTCCACTTGTCATATGACCAATTGTATTGCCTGCGATAGACATAATCATACCTTGAGTGAAAGATGTTTCATCAAATTTGCCTTCTTGGCAGTACATTTGAACTAAACTTTGAACAGAATCACTTGTTACTTCAAATCCAGCAGCCTCTGTTCTCGCTAAAATGACAGATATTTTTTTTGCTGTTTCAGGATTTAAGTTTGGAGCTACCTTATTAAGCAATGCGATTTGTTTAGAGATTAGTTGTGCACCTGTATCTACAAATTTATCTCCAGCTACTGTCATTGCTTCACTAAGTTTTGTTTGTTGTAGTTTTGCACTAATAGCTTCAGCTTTTTTTAATACGGTAGAAATCGCATTAGGAGATTTAGAAATTAGTCGTGCTGCATTTGCGTTAAGTCCTTCTTGGATAAGCATTCTTTCAGCTGCAGCTGATGTCATTTTTAATCCTGATTGAACCATTCTTTCTGATAATTGACCAATCTTAGTACCGGTTGCAGCTAAAGCAGCATCCCATAAAACTTGTTGTGTTGCGGATGCTCTATTTTCAGCGGTGTTACCAGTTTCGGATGTAAGAAGTTCTGTTGCTTGAATACTTCCTTCAACTACCGCGGTAGTTGCCCCTGCAACAGTAGCAGCACTTCCCCAGCCAGTAGCCGCAGCACCACCTGTCGCTACTGTCGTAACGATAATAACTGGAGCTAAAACCATTCCAATTTTAGCCATGCTGATTGAAGATTTGTAATCTGCATTTGACTGTGAAAGTTTTCCAATTTCATTTTGAACTTTTTTAGCTAATTGTTGAGCGGAAATAACTTTTCCATTGCTATCTCTTAATTTTCCTTGAGCAGCCAATTCAAGTTCTTTAAGTAAATTCTTTGCGTATCTGTAGGTGTTTGCAACCTTTCCTCTGCCTGTTCCAAGACCTGAATATTCAATAAGACCATTTGCAGCATCAGAAAATGCACCTTCTTCGTCAACGCCCATTTTGAAATCTCTTTCAAGTTCTGCAACATATTGTCTTAATCCTTGTAAAGAATTCATATTAGCTTTTGTTAAAGCTTTTATTTGTGCTGGGTCTGTTATTTTGTTACCTTTTTCATCGTAGAAAATAGCATCTTTTGCTGCGGTATTTGTATTGTTAATTATATCAAGGTATTTTTGTTTATTATCGTGGCGGTTAGAGATTACCATGTCCCCAGCATCCGTTGTTACTTCAAAAGAAAAATCTCCTTTTTGAACCATTGCTTTAACATCATTAATAATTTCAGGATGGTTTGTTAAAATTGCTTTTAATTGTTCTATTTTGTATTCTGCATCTGTTGTATTGCTTCCGCTTTGGTGTGAAGATGCTCCGGCTCCTGTTGAATTATCAATTGAGTGCATTAACTCAATTGTAATATTTTTAATTTGTTTTGGAGTAAAAGGGACTTGTTTTGAAAGGATGGCATTTGCGTTAATGGATACCTTCTGATCTGCTCTTGCTTGAGCCATTGCTTTTTTGTAGGCATCATGTACACTCTTACATCCTTTGATGTCGCCTTTTGCAAAGATTTCTTGTTGAGCTTCATAAACTTCCGGATCCATGCTATCAAAGACATGACTCATATCTCCGTTTTTAGCGGCATACAATGATTCTTCTGCACGAACTCTTGCTGGTTTTTCTGCTTTGAATAATAAAGTATTACAAGCTGATAATTGTTCAACATCAACTTGTCCATCATCTGTTGCACGACCTGCCAAGTATTGTTGTACGCATTCTTGGTCTGTGAATTGTTGTTTATAATGACGTCCTTGGTTTTCTTGGGCGGCTCTTATTGCAAAATTAATGTAGTCTTGACTGTTTGGATCATCATTTATTGCTCTTAAACCTTTATGCAATGCTTCTTTATCCTCGTAGTCAAAACTTAATCTCTCTATAACGCCGTTTCTGTGTTCTTGATCACCCATATCTTCGATGATAGGATTTCCCTTTTCATCTCTAACGATTTGTCCATTTTTATCTTTCTTGTATGTAGCTTGAGTATATGCGTTATTTGCCACCCAATTTGCATCGAACTGGTCAACTTCTTGAGGATTCCAGCCATCATCAGCAAGATATGCTCTTGTAATAGATCCTTCGTTTGCTTTAAGTTCAGGGTGTTTTGCTGCTAATTGAGATTCTACTTCAAGACGAACATTTCTATCGTGGCATAAATTCATCACTCTATTTACGCCTTCAGTTGAAGTATAACCAAAAGTTCTTCCGTGAAGTTCATGTTCCAACTCTCTTGCAACACAAGCTCCAGCTTGAGATGTTGTCATTGCTCCATTATTAATCAAGGTTCTGAAATAACCTTGAGCTGTACCATGATCATTTTCATCTAAAATCAATGCTTCAAGTGCTGTAGTATCAGCAGTAGGAGTATAATCACTGTTTTTAGGTGCGATGTGAGCGTTAACTTTTTCGAACATTTCAGGAGATTGAATGTAATTTACAGCTCTTTCTAATTGTTCATTTTTTGTTCCAATTCCTTCAGCTGCATCATAAATTGACTCAGAAATAGCCTGAGCTTCTTTATTTACAAAATTTGAATATTGACCTTTAACAAGAGCTTTACCAGTTTTTTCGTCAAAGTACCAAATTTTACCAGAAGCATCTTTGTATTGCGTTACGTTGTTGCCTTCAGAGAATGTACCTTGTTCTTGCTTTGCATCTTTAGCCGCATCTCTTGCATCGGATGCTTGAACGTAACCATTGTGTAAAATAACTCTGTCAGATAAATCTGTTTTGCTTTTACCTCCAGATAGAACGGCTTCTCTACCCGTCCAATCGTTAACAGTCATTCTTCCGTGTCTATCTCTTGCGGCTCCATCTGTGTAGTATGCTCTGCCTTTAACAACAATACGTTTTTTACCAGCTCTTACGAATCTAACATCCGCTGCAACGTAGTTTGTTTTCAAATCAACGCCATCATGTGCAATTACGTGGATCTTGCCTTTTCTATCTTTTGCAATTGTTCTTTGAAAACCAGCTTGACCAATAACAGTGTATTTATTTCCTTTATTATCTTTAATTGTTGTTCCTGCACCTTTGCGATTCTTAAGCCCAAGTTGATGGTATATTTTATTCTCAGCTGCAATTCGTTGTCTTCTAGCTTCTTTCTCAGCTGCAATTTGTTGTCTTCTAGCTTCTCTTTCTGCTTGGATACGAGCTTGTTCTTGAGCATATTCAGCTTTAGCTCCTTGAGCATCTTTTCTTCCTCGAAGAACTTTTTCATCTGCTTCCATTTCTCTTGGAATTTTGATTTCTTCACCAACTGCAAAATATTTCTTGCCGTTTAACTTATCTGCGTTAGCTTCAAGAAGTTTGTCTAGAGGCACACCAAATTTCTTGGCAATTGCAGCAGGAGATTCTCCGTTTTGTACAATGATTCCTGTAGTGTTACCAGTTCCATCGTAAGTTAATTGATATTGTTTGGTTCCAACTTGTTTTGTTTGACTCAATCTTTTCATTTCAGAATTGAGTTCATTTGTTGTGTTAATTGTTTTTTTGTTTTCTCCATCACCAATAGTTTCAGTAATCTCTTCGGTGTAACCACCCTTCTTATTTTGGCTAACTTTGGTGGTTTTGCCTGGTTCTGTAATGTCTTGTGAAATTAGAACCTTGTCTTTCTTTATGGTTACTGTACTCTTTTTACCGCCTAATTCAGAAATACTTTCTTTTACTTCTGTTCCGTCTTTAGAGTATTCATACGTATATTCTTTTTGGGTATCTAAACCTTTATTTTCGAACCTCTTGGTTTCTCTTGGGTTTTTATTTCCATCCACATATTCTCTATGGATTTCTGTATATTTCCCTTGAGTTTCTACTTCTGTTTTTGGTTTTTCGTTTTCATCTAAAGTTGTGATTATTGAAAATCCATTGTCTTTAGATGTTATAATTTCTTTTTTCTTACCCTTTTCAAAAGTTGTTGTGGTTGTTGTTTTTTCTTTTTTAGAAGGGTCCTCTGTCTCTTTTTCAGAAATTACAGTTTCTTTTGTAGGGATTGGATTACCATCTTTATCAACACCAGAATATTCTGTTGTTGTACTGTCAGTTTCGTTTTCCTTAACGGTCTTTTTAGTTAATTCTCTAGCTGCATTGTATTCTTCTGTAATTTTTCCATCTTTTGATTGTATAGTAGAAGTTTGATTTTCAGAATTAATAGTTTCTGTTTTATCATCCTTGTATTCAATAATGATGTTACCTTCATCATCCATTTTACAACTGTTGATGTTTTCGCTTGATTGTGAAATTTTGTCGACAAAGCTAAATAATGTCTTAGGGTCAATGTCTTTTAATCCGTGTTCTTTTAAAAATTTGTTAGCTTCTCGTTTAGAAAGTCTTCCATTTCCGGCAGCGTTTTTTAAGTCTTCAAGGAATTTGTTTAGTTCTTCTTCGTCAAGTACTCCATTAGCTTTTCCACCATTTTTATCGACAGCATCAAAAATTTTCTTTTCGTCATCTGAAAAGATACTTTCATTTTTTTCGTTTTTAGCTTCACGAATAATGCCACCTTGTTGCATTTTTGCTAAATCTATCTGTTGAGCTTTTCGACCTTTCCCTAATGAAATATTTTCATACATGTCAAGACCTTTCCTTTCCAACTTTTCGCTATATAGATACTAACGGTTTTAATTTTGATTTTCTTCAGAAAAACTGCGAAAATGTTACAAAAGTTCATCTATTTGATGGGGAAAAATATCTATTTTTTGTATCATCTTCCAAGTTGAGATTTAATTTAGAAAAATACACTGATTAAATTATTAAAAATTTGACTCCCAGATTAATCAACCATGCGGCGAAATCATGGTGTAGAGCATGATTGAGAAGTTTTCTAAATCTTTAGGTTTAGATACAAGCTTCAACCTTGCTCGCTTGAATTATCAATCACTACATGGATTAAAATACCCTCTAAAAAGATTAGTATATAAAGTGTAGAAGGTAAGCAAAAATTTAATAACACGGGGGAATAACGATGAGAGATTTTAACAGAAAGCTAAGAGTAGTTTTGATTGATGATAACGCAAATCATTTGAGAGGAATCAAAGAATTAATCAACTTGGAAAGCAGCTATGATGTAGTTGGAACTACTACAAGTGCAAATCTCGGAATCAACCTAATAAAAAAATATCATCCAGATGTTGTTTTGATGGATATTAATATGCCTGAAAAAGACGGATTGCAAGCAATTCAAACTATTAATAAGTTGGAACTTCAAACTAAAGTTATTGCCTTGAGCGGATATGATGATTCAGATTTGATTTACAGGGCAATGAAATTAGGTGCTAAAGGTTATGTACTAAAAACTATGGCTTCTGTTAAATTGATTGATGCAATTGAGGATGTTGCTTCTGGTAAAATTTATCTTCCTTCAGTTCTTTCAACAAGATTTTTTGAATATTTTCAAACGTCAGCAAAAGAAGAAGCAAGAGCTTCAGAAGAAGAAAACTTGTTATCTAGTTTAACAATGAGAGAAAATGAGGTTCTTGAACTTTTAACCGAAGGTATTAACTACAAGAGCATTGCAGGAAAACTAATTATATCAGAAACTACTGTTAAAACTCACGTTAATAATATTTTCCAAAAACTACAAGTTAACGACAGAACTAATGCAGTTTTATATGCTCTTAGCCACGGTTTTAAAACAAGCAAAACAGCAGCTATGACAACAGTATAAAATTTTAACACACATAAACAACAAGGGTTCTGCATAAAGTGTGAGAACCCTTTATTTTTTAAGAGGCAAAATGAACGAAATAATTACAGATGAAAACCTTAAACTTCAAATAAGATGCGTTTCTCACGAAATCAGAAATCATCTTTCTATTTGCGATATGTATTCTCAAATCATTAGAAAAAACCTAGAAAAATCAAAGATTGAAAACCCTTCAATTGAAAATGCCCTCAATTGCATCCAGAAATCAATTCAAATCATAGGAACAAATTTACTAGATTTAAAATCTATAAATAGCACCGCTGAAAGAATTTACGATTTTAAATCTATCCTTGAAAAGGGAGTAGAATTATCAAAAGTTTATGCAAATGAAGAAAAAAATATTGAATTTGAAGTTTTCATCAAGAATACAAGCAATATAAAAATTGATGAAAATCGTTTCCTTTCTTGCATTGTAAATATTATTAAAAACGCGATTGAAGCAATCGAGATAAAGGGGAAAATTGAAATTCTTGCCGAAATAAAAAATAATTTTGGAATAATTAAAATTTCAAACAACGGGAAACCAATTTCCAAAGATAAGCAGGAAAATATCTTTAATGAAGGTTATACAACTAAAAAAACTGGATGTGGATTAGGTTTGTGCATTTGCAAAAAATATTTAAAAAGCCAGAATGCAACTCTCGAACTCGTAAAATCCATAAAAGGTCAAACACAATTTGAAATAAAAATTCCGATTACAACATATTCTACTAAGAAGGAGAAGCCAGAATGAGTGTCAGAGAGGATGTAAAATTATTACTCGCAAAAGAAGCTGTTACAATGAAATCCATTGCAGAAAAAATGAAGGATAGAACAGGTTACCCTTACAATTTGAAAGTTCTTTCTGACAAATTAGCACGGCAAACTCTTAAATATGAAGAGTTTAAGCTTATCACAGATATTTTAGGCTACGATATTGAACTCAAGAAACGAAATCACTAAATCTCTTCTTTTTTAGCTTTTCCACTAAGTTGACCACAAGCAGCATCAATATCTGCACCACGTTCTAGTCGTACTGTAACTTTCTTTCCAGAATGTTCCATCAGTGCTTTGAATTTCATTATTGAATTATTGTCAGGTCGTTTGTAATCATTTTTTGCAGTTGGATTATATGGAATTAAATTGATATTGCACTTAATATCTTTCAAATAAGCTGCCAACTGTTTTGCAGAAGAAATTGTATCATTCAAACCTTTGATTAGCAAATATTCAATTGTAATTCTTCTACCTGTTTTATCAACATAATATTTTAAAGCCTCATGAAGTTCATCCATCGGATATTTATTTTCTATTTGCATTAATTGCTTTCTTATTTCATGATTTGGAGCGTGAAGCGATAAAGCAAGAGTGGATTGCATATCAAGTTCAGCAAGTTTTTTAATTTGAGGAATTATACCAGAAGTTGACACCGTCAATCTCCTAGCCCCAATTTGAAAACTTTCGTTCAACATTTCCATCGCTTTTAGAACATTATCAAGATTTAATAAAGGTTCCCCCTGTCCCATAAAGACAACATTTGTAACCTTTAAGCCTGTATCACGTTGAATCGTTAAAACTTGTTCGATAATTTCCTTGTAACTCAAATTTCTAATAAATCCACGTTTACCAGTAGCACAGAAAGAACAATTTACAGCACATCCAACTTGAGAACTTACGCACGCAGTCAAATTCGCACGATTGTCAAAACGCATCAAAACAGTTTCAACACATTCACCATCTGGGTATTCTAGCAAATATTTTATAGTTCCATCTGAGCTTACTTGTTTGACTTTTATCTTTATATCCGTAACGGTTGCAACCTTTTTTAGTTCTTCACGGAATTTTTTTGACAAGTCTGTCATTTCGTCAATTTCTTTGACTGATTTAAGATAAATCCAATTATGGATTTGTCTGGCCCTAAATTTTGTAGCACCGAGAGAATCTGTGATTTTCTCGATTTCTCTTAAGTTTAATCCTGATAAAGTTTCCATAGAATAATTATTCCATGCTGAAAAATTTTGTACAATCTAAATTACTTTTTCCAGATTATTTTTATAATAATTTAGAATTTCAGCCATTGCATTCAGTTTTAACATAATGGGTTCAGACTGTGTTTTCCAATCTTTATATCCACAAGTTAATGGTAAAAATGCAATCGGATTATCAGGGAAATCACGGCATATTTTCGGACGATTAGCGTATTCAGGGCAACGATTATCGTCAGTTACCTTTGGACAATGGTAAATAAAATATTCGGATTCCTGCTTAAACTTAAGCATCTCAACGTATTCAGGAAACACCTTCCCTGCCTCATCTAACGAAGAATAAGGAACAAAGGTATTTATGAATTGA
>ERZ1673740.2355-NODE-2355-length-10988-cov-4.116162_pt1 | contig 10988 bp, 9 predicted proteins | sample MGYA00580221_ERZ1673740 | MGnify/ENA primary metagenome ERZ1673740 (study PRJEB41218, sample SAMN15661786) | gut metagenome | host: Homo sapiens | place: Canada: London | collected 2015-08-20/2019-03-30 | study: EMG produced TPA metagenomics assembly of...
CCAGCAGCCCAGGGCCATGGTCAGCAGCAGCGGCATAATGGCCCTGCCCGCGTATAAAAGGATCTCCAGCATAATCGTTTTCCTCGGTTCCTGATTTCGAGGGACAGTATAGCAGATTATTCCCTGTTTTTCCACCCTTCCTGTAAAATTCCATCCTGTGGGCGGCGGGCCTTGCAAATCCCGGAAGAATATGGCATGATAGAGAAAAACCACCGGGGAGGACACCATATGGACACGGAAAAGCTATATGATCAGGATGCATTCCTGCGGGAATTTGACGCCGTCGTCACGGAGTGCTATGAGGGAAAGGACGGCTCCTGTCTGGTGACTCTGGACCGCACGGCCTTTTATCCGGAGGGCGGCGGTCAGCCGGCGGACCATGGCGTACTGGGCGGCGCGGCGGTGCTGGACGTTCAGGAGCGGGAGGGACGGGTGCTTCACACCTGCGACCGCCCCCTGCCGGTAGGCCGGACGGTCCGCGGCATCATCGACTGGGGCCGCCGCTTTGACCACATGCAGCAGCATTCCGGCGAGCACATCGTCAGCGGCATGCTCTGCGCTGCCTTTTCCTGCGACAATGTGGGTTTTCACATGGGTGCGGATACCGTCATCATCGACTATAACGCTCCCATGACCTGGGAGCAGGTGCTGGAGGTGGAGGACCGGGCCAACCGGTATATCTGGGAAAATCATCCCTTCCGGGCGTACTATCCCACGCCGGAGGAGCTGGCCGTCCTGCCCTATCGCAGCAAAAAGGCAATAGAGGGGCCAGTGCGCATCACAGAGTTCCCCGGGGCGGACCGCTGTGCCTGCTGCGGCACCCATGTGGCCGCCAGCGGCCAGGTGGGATTGGTGAAGTTCCTGTCCTGCCAGAAGCTGCGGGACGGCGTGCGGCTGGAGCTGCTGTGCGGCGGCCGGGCCATGGAATACCTGTCCCGGTGCTGGGACCAGAGCCGCCGGATCGGCCAGGCGCTGTCCGTGAAGCCCCAGGCAGCCTTTCCGGCAGTGCAGCGGCTGGAGGAGCAGCTGCGGCAGAGCCGGGAGCGCTGCGCCGCCCTGGAGGAGCAGGTGTTCCGCCAGACAGCGGAGCAGTACCGGAACGCCGGGGATGTGCTGCTGGTGCAGCCGGACATGGAGCCGGACAGCGTCCGCCGTCTGTGCGACGCCGTCAGCGGTACCTGCGGCGGACGGTGCGCCGTATTTGCCGGCACCGGCGGCAGCTATCGCTGGGCCGTTATCCATCCGGGACAGGATCTGCGCGCCTTTATCCGGGACATGAACCAGGCTCTTCATAGCCGCGGCGGCGGCCGGGACGGCTTCGCCCAGGGCAGCGCCGCCTGCACGGAGGAGGAGCTGCGGGCCTTCTTCGCCCAATGAAAATCGAAAACACCCCGGACCATGCTGCCTGCATGATCCGGGGTGTTTTTATCCGTATGGGTCACAGCCATGTTTCGGGGGCTGCGGCGTCCAGAAACAGGGCCAGAGACAACAGGTCCGCACTGCCGCCGGGGCTCAGATGCCGGGCGATGAGATCGTCGTCCAGAGCCTCCAGCGCCGGAGCCAGAGCCTTCTCCGGCAGAGCGAGAAGTGCCGACGCCGCCTGCTGCACATAGTGCAGGCCCTCCGGACCGCCGCGATAGACCAGGGTGCTGTCGTCCAGCCGGGACATGGACCAGGTCAAGGCCGCCAGGGCACCGGATCGGGACAGAAGCTCCCGCATATGCCGGGCGGTGGGAAAGCCGGATATGGCCTCCTGCCGGACGCCGCCGCACTGGGCCCGGACGGCGCTGCCGTGGGTACCGGAGGCCGGCGGCAGTGCGTCGGCGATGGCGGCCGCCGTGTGGAAGGGATCGCCGCCCTCCGTCAGGCTGCGGCCCAGGGCCGACAGCAGCAGGGCAAAGCTGTACAGCGCCCCCTTGTGGGTGTTGACGCCGCCGGTGGCCGTCAGCATGGCATGCTCCGCCTCCCGGCCCAGTGCCTGGAGCTCCGCCGGAGAGGCCCCTGCCATGCCCAGGGACACAAAGCGGCAAAAATACGGCTCCAACGCCGCCGCGCTGCGGCGGAACAGGGGCAGGTCCATGTCATCATGGGCCCCGGTGTTGCGCCGGTCCACCAGGCCGGGCTTGGGGGTCAGGCACACCTCGTCCTCCAGGGCCTGACGGGCCAGTTGGGCCAGGTGACCGGCGGCAAAGCTCCGGAGGATATCCTCTGTTTTGGCCTGGATGGCGGCAAGGCCGTGGGCCCGGCTGCGGGAGCACACCGTCACGGGGCCTCCGCAGATCAGACACCGGCGGCTCTGGGGCCGGGACAGCTTTTCCCCGCTGGGGGACAGCACGTCCAGGTCGTACAGCCGGCCCACGGGGGCCTGCTCCTCCAGCCGGAGGCACAGGTCCTTCACGGCTCCGGCGGGGCGGTGGTATACCAGCAGGGCCTCGGGGCCTGTGGGGGCGGCGACGGACTCCCGGTGCACCGGCGCACCCAGGTCCCGGTCCAGGGCCGCAAGGCCCGCCCGGAAGGCCAGGCGGACCAGAGGCGTGTCCTTGACGGGACCGGCGATATTCATGGTGAAGGACAGCAGCGTGCCGCCGTACCGCCGGTGCAGCGCCTGCTGGCGCTGCACCCGGCGGTCACGGGCAAGGAGCACCTGCTCCAAGGTGATCTCTACAGTATGCATAGGTTGTCTCCGGTACCAGAGGTTGGATATCGGCCAGGCGGCCCTGGCGCAGCAGCTGCCGGACCCGGCTGGCGCTGATGCCCTCCAGCCGGGGAATTTCAGTGACGGAGATGCCCCACCGGGGCAGCAGGGCCTGCATCCGGCGGTTATACCGGGCCGTTACCGGGGAGTAGGGCTCCTGGCCCACAAAGCGCCGGGTGATGCCCAGGGCCGGGGCGATGCGCTTGCCGAACAGGGTCAGCTCCAGGTCGCAGCGGGCCTGCTCCGGGTCGCCCTGTAAAAAATACGCAGGGAAGGTGGCCCGGGAGATGATATAGTCTCCGCCGGGGACCACATCCACGTTGGGCAGGTCCTCCGTGCCCCGGCGCACCAGCTCCAACCGGTCTGCCGCCGGAAAGTCACCGGTCTCCTCGCTGAGAACAAATACGTACAGATGGGGGCAGCGGGCGGCGGCGTACTCCACCAGATGCCGGTGGCCCCGGGTGAAGGGGTTGGCGTGGCACACCACAGCGCCGCTTTCGCCGTCATACGCCGGGAGGGAGGCAAGATAGCGCTCCACGCCTCCCCGGCGGTGCTCCATCATCAGCATGTCCGCCGTTTCCGCCACGGGGAAGAAGCCCAGGCTGCGGAACAGGCGGGCATTTTTCGGCTTGGTGTACAGAAACGGATGGGCTGCGCCCCGCTGGGCGGACTGGCGCAGCAGGGCGGTGACGATCTGGGCACAGGCTCCGTCACCCTCGGCCTGGGGGGCCACGGCGATCTGCTTGAGGACCCGTCCGCTGAGAGACCCGCAGGCCAGTATGGCCCCGCCGCCGGAGAGCAGCAGGGCCGTACAGTCGGCGTCCCCCTCGTCCCGGAGCCCGGCGGAGGCCAGAAAGGCCTCATACGCCGGGCGCAGGGACAGCGGAAGCGCCGTTACGATGCGCAGATCATTCATCCTCGTCGATCTGACGGACCACATCGATGATGGTGTTGTCACGGTACATGACCACGCCCACGATACGGTCCTTATAGCGGATGGGGTCGGGCACACCCACGATTTTTTCGGCCCGCTGCTGGAGCTGCTGGATGGTGAACACGTGCAGCCCGGCCTTTTCCAGCTTTTCCTTCACGTCGGGGCGGCGGGGATTCACGGCAATGCCCTGGTCGGTGACCACCACGTCCACCACGTCGCCGGGGGTGACCACGGTGTTGACGCGCTTGACAATGGTGGGAATGCGGCCCCGGGTCAGGGGAGCCACCACCACAGAAAGACTGGCACCCTCCGCCGTGTCGGGATGGCCGCCGATGGCACCGCGGATCACGCCGTCGGAGCCGGTGAGGACGTTGACGTTGAAGTCGGTGTCGATCTCCAGGGCGGAGAGGATCACGAAGTCCAGCTGGTCCACGGCGGCGGCCACCAGATGGCTGGCGTAGTAGCTGGCGCCGATCTGATGGTGGAAGTGGTTGTTCTTCAGGCTCTTGGCGGCGTCCAGGTCAAAGCTCTGCACGTCCAGGATGCGGTCGATGAGGCCCTCCTCGTGCATGGCGGCGATCTGACCGGTGATGCCGCCCAGGGCGAAGCGGCAGTGGATATTCTGGTCGATCATCTTCTGGCGCAGGAAGCGGGCGGTGGCCAGGGATGCGCCGCCGGAGCCCATCTGCATGGAGAAGCCGTCGTACAGATATCCGGCGGCCTCGATGACGTTGGCGGCGGTCTTGGCGATCAGCAGCTCCTTGGGGTCCTTGGTATAGCGGGTGGCCCCGGACATGATGCCCTTGGGGTCGCCGATGTCGTCGGTCATGACCACATAGTCCACCTCGAACTCAGGGATGGCCCAGGGGGCGTTGGGATATGCCACCAGGTGGTTGGTAATGACGATGACGTTGTCGGCATAGGTGGCGTCGGGCCGGGCATAGCCCAGAGAACCGCAGGCAATGCCATCCTCACCGTCGCGGCTGTAGCCGTTGGCGTTGCCGTAGGGGTCACAGGAGGGCGCACCCAGGAAAGCCACGTCGATGTGCAGATCGCCGGACCGGATGGCGCTGGCCCGGCCGCCGTGGGACCGGAATACCACCGGACAGTCGATAAGGCCCCGGGACACCTGCTCGGCCAGCTCACCGCGCATACCGGAGGTTTCGATGTGGGTGATGACGCCATTCTGGATATGGCGGATCAGGGGGGCGTGGACGGCGGCCAGGGAGCTGGCGGCCAGGGTCAGGTTCTTAAAGCCCATTTCCGCCAGCTTATCCACCACGGTGTTGATGATGTGGTCGCCGTTGCGGAAGTGGTGGTGGAAGCTGATGGTCATGCCGTCCCGAAGGCCGGTGCGTCGGATGGCCTCCTCCAGGGAGGGCACCAGCTTGTTCTGCCGGGTGGACCGGGCCTGGAATGTGGCGGTGTTCTTCTGGCGGGCACCGTGATACAGCCCGTGGTTGCTGATCTCACCGATATGCGGGATGTTTTCAAGCTCGATCATGTCAAATCTCCTCCACTTCGTCGATCTTGCAGCCGGCCTCGTACAGGTCCAGCAGGCGGCGGGCCCGGGTGACCACGGGCTTGTCGATCATCTTGCCCTTGAGGCTGGCCACGCCGCTGCCCCGGGCGTTGGCCTCGGCAATGGCGTCCATAATGGCCCGGGCCTTGTTCAGGTCCTTCTCGCTGGGCATGAACACATGGTGCAGCGGCTCGATCTGGCGGGGATTGATCACGGACTTGCCGTCGAAGCCCAGCTTTTTGATGAGGGTGGCCTCAGCGATGAAGCCCTCCTCATTGTTGACGTCGGAATACACCGTGTCCAGGGCGGCAATGCCGGCGGACCGGGCGGCGTTGAGGATCATGCAGCGGGCGAACAGCAGCTCGATGCCGTCGGAGCGGGTGGTTTTCAGGTCGGTGACATAGTCCTCGGCGCCCAGGGCGATGCCGATGAGGCGGTCGCTGGCGTGGGCAATCTCGGCGGCGTGGAGCACGCCGTTGGCGCTTTCAATGGCGGCCATCATGCCGGTGGTGCCCACGGGAATACCGGCCTGGCGCTCGATGCGCTGGATCTCCCGCTCGCAGTCGATAACGTCCTGGGCGCTGTCGGTCTTGGGCAGGCGGACCACCTGGACCCCGGCCCGGACCACGGCCTCCAGATCCTGGACGCCCAGGCCGCTGGACAGGTCGTTGATGCGCACCACGGTCTCCTTGGTGCCGAAGTGCAGGGTCTTCAGGGCGTTATACACCAGAAAACGGGCGGAGTCCTTCTCGGTATAGGCCACGGAGTCCTCCAGGTCGAACATGATGGAGTCGGCCCCGTAGATGTGGGCGTCGCGGATCATGCCGGGGTTGTTGCCGGGCACGAACATCATACTGCGGCGCAGTCTGTCTTTTACATACATGTTACTTGACCTCCCATTCATAGGCGTCGGACTGGGCGGCGCGGAAGATGGCGGTGGTAACCCGGGCGCGGACGGTGCAGTCCAGAGCACCCTTGTCCACGGCGGTGACCTCGGCGTTCTCAATGCCGTAGTGAGCCAGCGTGTCACGGATGACGGCCTCGATCTGACGGCCGAACTGCTGCAGGACGTTGCTGGTGAGGCTGATCTGGATGCCGCCGGACTGGGCGGGCTCCAGGGTGATCATGATGTCGTTGGACTCCATGGTGCCGGCGGTGGCGGTGATGAGCAGGTTCATATGTCTGCCCCCTTTACAGCTTTGCGGCCAGACGGTCGTGGATGGCGGAGATGAATTCGCCGCTGGTAACGGCGGTGACGGGGGTGCCCTCGTCCACCAGGCCCACCAGGTCCTTGGTCATGATGCCTGCGCCCAAGGTCTCAAAGCAGGCGGCCTCCAGCTTGTCGGCAAAGGCGGACAGGTCCGGGATGCCGTCCAGCTGGCCCCGCTTGCGCAGCGCGCCGGACCAGGCAAAAATGGTGGCCATGGGGTTGGTGGAGGTCTGCTCACCCTTCAGGTGCTTGTAATAGTGCTTGGTGACGGTGCCGTGGGCGGCCTCATACTCGGTGGTGCCGTCGGGGGAGACCAGCACGGAGGTCATCATGGCCAGGCTGCCGAAGGCGGTGGACACCATGTCGCTCATCACGTCGCCGTCGTAGTTCTTGCAGGCCCAGATGAAGCCGCCCTGGCTGCGGATGACGCGGGCCACAGCGTCGTCGATCAGGGTATAGAAATAGGTGATGCCCAGCTCGTCGAACTTGGCCTTATAGCTTTCGAACTCCTCCTCGAACACCTTCTTGAACTCACCGTCGTAGACCTTGGCGATGGTATCCTTGGTGGAGAACCACAGGTCCTGACGGGTGTCGATGGCATACTGGAAGCAGGCCCGGGCGAAGGAGCGGATGCTCTTTTCCTTGTTGTGGGCGCCCTGCCACACGGCGGGGCCGTCCACCTTCTGAACCAGCAGGGTCTTTTCCTCACCGCTCTCGCCCCGGAAGGTCATGGTGCACTCGCCGGGCTCGGTGGTGTACATGTCCACGCTCTTGTACACGTCGCCGTAGGCATGACGGGCGATGGTGATGGGCTTTTTCCAGTTCTTCACCACGGGGTGGATGCTGTCGATGAGGATGGGGGCCCGGAACACGGTGCCGTCCAGAATGGAGCGGATGGTGCCGTTGGGGCTTTTCCACATCTGGGTCAGCTGGGGATATTCCTCCATGCGCTGCTTGTTGGGGGTGATGGTGGCGCACTTCACGGCCACGCCCAGGCGGCGGGTGGCGTTGGCGGCGTCCACGGTGACCTGGTCCTGGGTCTCGTTGCGGTGCAGCAGGCCCAGGTCATAATACTCGGTCTTCAGGTCCACGAAGGGCAGGATCAGCTGGTCCTTGATCATCCCCCACAGAATGCGGGTCATTTCGTCGCCGTCCATCTCCACCAGGGGGGTAACCATCTTGATTTTTTCCATTGCCGTATTTCCTCCTTATTTTGTCCGAAAGCGCCTTACATTCTGGCGGCGTAGTAGTTCATCAGGCAGCCGTCCAGGATGATCTCCTTCTCGTCCTGGGTCAGGCCCCGGACGTGGAGCAGCAGATCATGAACGCTGCCGTCGCGGCAGATGACCTGGGCGGGGATATCCTCCCGTCCGGCCTCGATGGCGGCGCGGATGCCGGGGACAAACACGCAGTCGCCGGGCTGATAATCGAAGGGCGTGCCCTGGTCGATGGTGAAGGGCAGAATGCCCCAGTTGATGCAGTTGCTGCGATAGCGCTTGGTGGCGTACTCATAGCAGATGTTGGCGAAGCCGCCCAGCACCTTCTGGCAGGAGGCGGCCTGCTCACGGGCGGAGCCGTCGCCGGGCTTGTTGGCGAACACGCAGGAGCCGAACTGGGTGGTCTGGGCCAGGGCCTGGGCATCGCCCACGCGGCCCAGGGTCTCCAGCAGGGAGGCGGGGACCTGACCGCTGCGGCGCTGGGCCTCCCGGGCGGCTACATCCTTGGCCCGGGGCACATACTCCGGCACCCGGCGGGACAGGGTGAACTCCGCCAGGCGCAGGGGGTTGGAGCGATAGGAGGAGGTCTCACCGGAGGGGATCAGCTCGTCGGTGGTGGTGACGGGATCGTGGATCACGGCGGCCAGCTCCACCAGCAGGTTCTCGGTGAGATCGTACATCTTGGGCCAGTCGGTGATGTTGGGGCCCATGACCAGCTCCACGCTGGGATCGGCCTTGCCGAAGCCGTAGTACAGGCGGTTGTCATACACTTCCTTGTCGAAGTGGTACTCGTGATGAATGGGGGTGTATTCCACGTCGGTGGCGGCGGTGATGCGTCCGCCGTTGGCGGCGGTGGCGGCGATGGACCGGGCATCCATCAGGCACACGGCGGCAAACTGGCCCTCGCCGGGCTTGGAGCCCTCGCGGTTGGGGAAGTTGCGGGTGGTGTGCCGCAGGGACAGGCCGTTGTTGGCGGGCACGTCGCCTGCGCCGAAGCAGGGGCCGCAGAAGCTGGGCTTGATGATGGCGCCGGAGGCCAGCAGGTCGGCGGTGGAGCCCACCTTCATCAGCTCCAGGGACACGGGCACGGAGGTGGGGTACACGTCGAAGCTAAAGGCGCCGGAGCCGGTATAGTGGCCCCGGACGATATCCGCCGCCTCGGTGATGTTGTCAAACAGACCGCCGGAACAGCCGGCGATGACGCCCTGGTCGGCCCAGACGGCGCCGTCGTGGATCTTATCGGTGAGCTGGGGATTGGCCTTGGGGAAGCGGCGCTTGGCGTCGGCCTCCACCTTGGCCAGCAGCTCCGGGGCATTTTCCAGGAACTCGTGGATGGTCCAGGCGTTGGAGGGATGGAAGGGCAGGGCGATCATGGACTCCATCTTGGACAGGTCGATGGTGATCATCTTGTCATAATAGGCGTCCTGGCCCGGGTGCAGGGGCTTGTAGTCCTCGGGCCGCTTGTGGGCCTCATAGAAGCCCCGGGTGACCTCGTCGGTCTCCCAGATGGAGGACAGACACGTGGTCTCGGTGGTCATCACGTCGATGCCATTGCGGTAGTCGATGGGCAGGCTCTTGATACCGGGGCCTGCAAACTCCAGAACGCAGTTGTTGACAAAGCCGCTTTCAAAGGTGGCCTTCACCAGGGCGATGGCCACGTCGTGGGGGCCGATGCCCTGCCGGGGCTTGCCGGTGAGATACACCAGCACCACCTTGGGCATGGGGGTGTCCCAGGTGTTCTTCAGCAGCTGCTTGGCCAGCTCCGGGCCGCCCTCGCCCACAGCCATGGTGCCCAGGGCGCCGTAGCGGGTGTGGGAGTCGGAGCCCAGGATCATGGAGCCGCACTTGGCCATCTGCTCCCGGGCGTAGGAGTGGATCACGCTCTGGTTGGCGGGGACGTAGATGCCGCCGTACTTCTTGGCGGCGGACAGACCGAACATATGGTCGTCCTCGTTGATGGTGCCGCCCACGGCGCACAGGCTGTTGTGACAGTTGGTCAGGGCATAGGGAATGGGAAATTCCTTCATGCCGGAGGCCCGTGCCTGCTGGATGATGCCCACATAGGTGATGTCGTGGGACACCATGGCGTCAAACCGGATGCGCAGCTGCATGGGATCCGGGGACTCGTTGTGGGCCTGCAGGATCTGCCAGGCCATGGTCCGGCGGCGGGCTTCCTCCCGGTCGGTGGCTGCCGTCTCCTGGGGGACGCCGTTTACCAGGTACATGCCGTGGTCGGTGAGCTGGATCATAATGGATATACCTCCTACACATTTCCTCTGCGGCGGGCGCAGAGTCCTTCTTTTTCTGGTCCATGTTAAATGTAGCACACCCGCCCGGGGTTGTGAATCGGTTTTCCGCAAAAATCCCGCCCGGGGCGCATTTTCTCCATTAAGCACATGAAAACACCGAATGGTTTGGTAAAAATGCGTTCCGTGCAGGGCAGACTTGCAAAATGTTTCGTCAGAATAGAATCTGTAGCCCGGTTTACAAAATCACAAGGCGGGCGTCCGGTTTCATACTGCAAAACCGGCAAGGGAAATTGCACTAATTTTCCGTCTCTAGGACAAACTTGCGACACTTGTGCGTATATGACAAACAAAAAGAGGGGGAATACACGATTCCACGCTTTAACTTGACAAAGGGATTGGCGTATGATAAACTGATAGAAGTTTACAACACGTCAACTATATAAAGGAGGTCATTTGATATGCGTGTTCGCGATATGGAGATCGGTGAGGTGCAGGAGCGGTTTGCCAACCTGGTGTGGGACCATGAGCCCATCCCCTCCGGCCAGCTGGTGAAGCTGTGCGAGCAGGAGCTGAACTGGAAAAAGCCTACCACCTATACGGTGCTGCGGAAGCTGTGCGAAAAGGGGCTGTTCCGGAATGTGAACGGAGTGGTGTCCTCGGTGATGAGCCGGGAGCAGTTTGCCTCCCGCCGCAGCGAGCAGTTTGTGGACAACGCCTTCCACGGCTCCCTGCCGGCCTTTGTGGCGGCCTTTACCGCCCAGAAGGGCCTGTCTGCCCAGGAGGCGGAGGAAATTCAGCAGATGATCGACAAATTCCGGAAGGAGGAGTGACCGTGCTGAGCCGGATCTTCCTGGCGGTGGCGGGCATGAGCGCCAACGCCGGACTTCTGGTGCTGGCCATCCTGGCGGTGCGGCTGGTGACCCGGCGGCGGATGCCCAAGTGGGGCAACTGCCTGCTGTGGGGGCTGGTGGCGGTGTGCCTGATGTGCCCGGTGCTGCCGGAAAGCGTTCTCAGCGTCCGGCCCCAGCCGGGGCAGGCGGCGCTTCCCGCCGCCGCGGCCATAGAGACGGCCTCCCCCGGAGCGGGGATTCCCCTGACGGACCTGGCCTGGGTATGGCTGGTGGGCATGGCGGCGGTGCTGGGCTGGGCGGCTGTGAGCTA
>ERZ1673740.2356-NODE-2356-length-10987-cov-5.065770_pt1 | contig 10987 bp, 11 predicted proteins | sample MGYA00580221_ERZ1673740 | MGnify/ENA primary metagenome ERZ1673740 (study PRJEB41218, sample SAMN15661786) | gut metagenome | host: Homo sapiens | place: Canada: London | collected 2015-08-20/2019-03-30 | study: EMG produced TPA metagenomics assembly of...
TCGGTTATGTAGCACAAGCAACAAGTATAGTTCCTGTTTTGATGGTAATCTCTATTATCCCTGCGGTGTCTTCAAGACTAGTTAAATACTTATTCCAAGAACAAGAATAAGTTTATGTATTATTAAATAATTAATCCAAAATAAAAATAATTAAGAAACAACGTCAATGTGTTTTTTAGACTTAGTTGTATCTGGTTTTGGCATCATGAAAGATTTAATAGTTTTAGAAATCTTTTTTAGAAGATTATCTTGAGGTTTAGCAGGTAAAGCTTCTTTGTAGTTCCCAAAAAATTCATTTGGACTGGCAGAAGATCTAGATTGTGATTTGTTACTATTATTCTCTACCCCATATAAATTATTAGAATTCGCATCGAAATATCCAATTCCGGAAACTAACATTTACTCAACCCCAGTTATTTGTACCGCCAGATAATCTTATAACAAAATTTGTAATATTGCAAGGGTAATTTATAATTTTTTCTAAAAAAATCTTGTTAAAATTTTTACTTGAAAAAAAAATATTTTCGTGTAAGAATAGTCACATACGGTTTAGCGGTTGCAAAAATCGTTAGGTATGGCAAGGTAGCTCAGCTGGCTAGAGCGTTCGGCTCATACCCGAGAGGTCGAGAGTTCGAGTCTCTCCCTTGCTAATAAAAAAGAGGGTTTCAAGACCCTCTTTTTTAATGCGTAATTCTGTGGGTAATGTGTGGTAATTGCAACTTAAATTTAAAGCATTAATATGTTTAATCTTGCGAAATTTTTCATGCTATATTAACTAAAAAAGGAGAGGTTTAGGATGAAGATTGGTATTATTGGTTTAGGTTTAATTGGCGGATCTATTTATAGAGATTTAATTAAACTCAATTATGATGTAATTGCGGTTTCGCAATCTCAAAATGGTAATGGAATTTATAAAGATTATTCTGTTTTGAAAACTTGTGATATCGTTTTTGTTTGTTCTCCAATGAATAGAACTCTTCAAATTTTAGATGAGTTAGAAAATATTCTATTATCCGATACAATTGTAACGGATGTTTGTTCCTTGAAACAGTTTGTATCTCAGAAAAAACGTCCATATAAATTTATTCCTTCTCATCCTATGGCTGGGACTGAACACCAAGGGTTTGAAAATTCTATGGAAGGTTTGTTTAGTGGTAAAAAATGGGTCGTTACTCCTGTTTGGGGAAATAATGAAATTCTAATGGAGATAATTGAAAAACTTGGGGCAATTCCTGTTATTACGACCCCTGAAAAACATGATGAGGCTGTTGCATTAATTTCTCATATGCCGATGTTGATTTCTCAAGCGATTTTCAAAACGGCGAGCGAAAATGAATTAGCACTAAAGATTGCATCATCCGGATTTAGGGATATGACAAGACTCGCTTTGTCTAATGTGGAGATGGCAAATGATATGATTTCAATGAATTCGGAAAATATCCAAACAAGCGTATTGAAGCTATATAAATCAATTGGCGATCTAACTAACTCAGATTATCTTTCTCAGATAAAAGAGATTAAATTAAATCGCCAATCGATGTTTTTATAAAGTTGGGAAATTATTTATGTCTATTTGGGGTTTAGAAGCCTAGCATATCGTCGAATCCTGTATGGTGAAACATATCGTCTATACTTGAGTTGTGTAGCATATCATCTACTCCGAGAGAATTGTGGAACATGTCATCGCACGCTGCAGATTGAAGTATTAAATCATCAAAGTCTTGTTCGTGTCTTCTTTTTAATGCCGCATCTATTTCCTTTTTTTGTTTTTCAATCATTTCCTCCACTTCTTGCAATCTTTGTTGGCTGATTCTTGTAGCATCAGCTTCGCTTTGTGCAATCATTTCATCAAATGCTCTGCTTTCGTTTGCAGCTGCTTGAGTTGGAGCTTTTGTTTTCGGTAATTTTTCCGCAACTGTTTCGCCTTGTTTTCTAGCCAAGATTTCTTCTGCAGTTGGGACGTTTGATTGTGTAAATTCTTGCCAAGCTGCATTCATTTCTTGTTGCTTTTTAACAGAAGGTTTTTTAGGCGCAACAGTTTCTGTTGCAGGAGCTGGAGCAGCTGGTGTTGCTGGAACTTTAGGAGCCTTTGGAGTTGATGCTGGTGTCAATTTTGATAAATCAATACCGTGTTTGTGTTCATATTTTGCGATGTTCAATTTTTTTGTAATTGCTCTGCCGTCAGGTGTTTGAATCTTAACGATTTTACCATCTTTAAGAGTTAATTTAGCACCGTTGCATTCAAATAATCCATTTAAGCTAGTGTTAACGCCTGTCATACCTCGTTGTGCTTTTTCTAATGCTTGAGCACTTTCAGTGGACACTAAGTTTTGAATTTGATGGGCTTCTGCAGTTGCTTGAGCTGCTGCTGAATTGTTTAATGCAATTGCAGCTTTTTGTTCTGCATTTGGGGCTACATATCTGATTGATTCATTGTATGCTGCTTGTTGAGCTTTTGTTGGGGTGTCTTTGATTGCTTGTTCTACAGCTTTTCTTGCACTTGAATTTGCTGTGCTAGTTTCAATGTTTCTTACTACTTCTTCAGCTGGTTTTGCAGGTGTGTTTACTTTGATTTTAGTCCCAGGAGCAATGTAATCTTTTCCTGGTTTAAATTCAATTGCTTTTCTTCCTGCTGTTTCTGCGGTTTTAGCACCTTCTCCTGCAACTTTACTTCCTTTGTTGAAGAATCCTTTAATTTTGTTTAAAATGGTTTTTCCATGTTTTTTAAGCAGTACAGCAGTACCAATTACTGCAGCAGTGACTAAAACGGTTTTTAGTACTGAATGTTTTTTCTTTTTTTCGTTTTTGTTTTCTGGCATTATTAACCCTGGTTGAAAATCTTCTGTTCCGCGATAGGGCTTCGCCTTAAAAGAGGTTACTTGTGGTTGATAATTGTAACCAATAGCACCTAAATTCGAAATTGACATAATAATTTCCTTTCCACTTTCTATATAGTAGTTTTCCACCTATGTATTTATAAAGTTTTTTTTAAGTTTAGAATTGCCCTCTTTGTAATTATTTGTGGATTTAGTGTTTTCTATAATTCTCTCTTGGCAAGGTTTTTAGCTCTTGTAGATGTGTTCTTAACATGTCGTTACAAATTTCAAAACACATTGACAGAATATACTTTGCTTGCTACAATGATAGCAGGAGTGTATATGGTAGTAAATTTGGCTTCAAAACAAGAGATTATTAATAGAAATTATAATCACATTTACGCACATGAGATGGCTCACAAGTCTGCTGGTGGGGTCTTTGCGGGTGCAATTTCAATTGAACGAAATGCTGATGGTATCCCTGTTTCTGGACATGTGCCTATTCAGATGCCTGTTTTGAATAAAAAGAATCCTCAACAAACAATTGACCATGCTAATACTGTAATTCGTGCCGCTTTAGCTCCTTCTGATCCGTCTGGTCAAGATTATAAAGTTGCAAATCAAGCAAATCAGATTAAAATGAAAGCTCAAGCTCTAAAATCAAAATCTCAAGGGAATAAATTGGATTTACAAGCCTAGATATTGGAAAAATTTCTGTTGCACTCTTTTTTGAATATTATTACAAAATATTCAAATACGTGAAATGTAAATTTTTTAGTATATAATATAAATAAAAAATGAAACGTAGGAGGTACAATGGATAATATAGTTTCAAATTATGATAATAATAATCAAAGATCGAATATAAATCCTACCAGAATCAAGGTTATTGGTGTCGGCGGTGGCGGCGGAAATGCTGTAAACCGTATGATTAAAGCAAAACTTGCAGGCGTTGAATTCTGGTTGATGAATACAGATTTACAAGTTTTGACATATAGTAATGTTCCAAACAAATTGCAATTAGGTGTTGCAACAACAAAAGGTTTGGGTTCAGGTGGAGATCCTTCAACTGGTGAAAAAGCTGCAACAGAAATGAAAGACGATATCACAAGAGCTTTAGATGGTGCCGATATGGTGTTCATTACTGCTGGTATGGGTGGCGGAACAGGTACTGGTGCCGCTCCAATCGTGGCTCAAATTGCTAGAGATTTAGGAATTTTGACTATTGCATTTGTTACAAAACCTTTCTCTTGGGAAGGTAAAAAGAGAATGGCTCAAGCAGAGGCTGGTATTGAAAAACTTAAAAAATATGTTGATGCTATTCTTGTTGTTCCTAATGATAAGTTGCTTCAAGTTGTTGAACGTCAAATCGGTTTGAGAGAAGCTTTCTGTGTAACAGATGAAGTTCTATACCGTGGTATTCAAGGCTTGTCAGATATTATTACTATTCCAGGTATGATTAACATTGACTTTGCCGATGTAAGAAAGGTTGTAAAAGATTCTGGTACAGCGTTGATGGGTATTGGTAGAGCTCAAGGTGAAGGAAGAGCTATCAAAGCTGCTGAAATGGCTATCAATTCTCAATTATTGGAATCTTCAATTGATGGTGCTTCTGGTATTATTGTTAATATTACTGGTAGTTCAAATATGACTTTGTATGAAATCAATGATGCAACAACAATTATCAATAATGTTGTTAAAGATGATGCGGATGTAATCATTGGTACTGCAATTAATGAAGCTTTCCAAAATGAAATTCAAATTACTGTTATTGCAACAGGCTTTTCTGAAAAACCTAACCAAAGTTCAATTAACACTCCGCAATTGTCAGCTGCTGAGTATTTTCAAGGTAAATCAAATTCTAATTTAGGAACTTCTGCTTTATCTACAAATTCAGCATTTCCTCAAATGCCACAGATGAAATTAGACGTTCCTGATTTCTTGAAAAAAGACTAGGTTGAAGAAGAATGCAAATTATAAAAAGGGTAGGTTCTAATTTAGGATTTACTCTTTTTTAATAATTGTGATAGATTGGAGTTATAGTATAGAAGAGAGGGAAAGATTATGTCAGATAAACCAGAAGTAATTCAATATAAAACGGTTGGTACTTGTTGCCAATTAATGCAAGTGGCTATTCAAGATGGAAAAGTTGTAGATGCTGAATTTTTTGGCGGGTGTAATGGGAATTTGAAAGGAATTAAGAGTTTAATTAAAGGAATGTCAATAGATGACGTTATTGAAAAACTACAAGGAATTACTTGTAATTCAAAGCCAACAAGTTGTCCCGATCAATTGGCAAAATGTTTGATTGAGTATAAGACCAAAAATCTTTCAACTGCAAAAAGTGAATAAGATTGTTGGAGTTGAAAATCTATAAATCTTTAAAAAACACTTTGTAATCTCTTATGTTTCAATGATGTCAAGAGTTAAACTTACCCAAGTGGCTATCCGTATTTTTACGTAAGTAAAAATACGGATGTTTACAAAAACTCAAATCGTATTGTATATTAGGAACATCGGTTAAGGCTCACACCCGAGAGAAATAAAAACTCTTAAAAGTGTAACTTTTTGATGGTAAAGTTGTTTGCCGATTTGTAAGGGATAATTGTATTAATTTTGTCGATAAATTAAATCATTGACAGTTACATTTAATGAACTTGCAATTGTAAAAAGTATGTAAATACTTGGGTTAACTTTTTCGTTTTCAATTTTACAAATGTATTGTTGGCTAATTCCGCTTTTTTCGGCTAATTCGTCTTGGGAAATACGATTTTTTGCTCGTATTTGGCGGAGATTATCAGCAATATTTCTATTTAAGTCCTTTAATTCCATAAAGTCATTTTATATTATTTGACAATTAAATTTTATACATGATAGTATCTATTTTATAATCGATAGTGTATAACTGAGGCTTTATTATGAGATTTAGGTTTTTAAAAAGTGGATTTACTTTGGCAGAAGTTCTGGTAACACTGGGTATAATTGGCATTGTTGCTTCAATGACAATACCAACACTTGCTACAAAAATTCAACACAAAATATTGCAAAATGAATTCAAAAAAATGTATGCAGATTTAAATGTTGCGTCTAGATTATTCTATGCGACTGAAGAAATGTCTGTTCATGATTATGATGTAATGACGGTGACAAGTTCTAGGGGAGATACTGTTTTAGCAAAGTATATGTCGTATTTTAAAGGTACAACAAAATCGTCAGAAAAAAGGTATGATTATTTTGATTTTAGTCATAATATTAAACAAAAATCTCTTGCTGGATATACATCTCTAGGATATACCTGTGATGAATCAAACGTAATACAAGATGTAAATGGGAGAATTTTTAATATGGATAATTCTTCTTATAACATGCCGTTTGGTCCAAAAATTTGTGTAGATATAAATGGTACAAAACGTCCAAACAGGCTGGGATATGATAGATTTGTATTTGTATTTGCCGAAGACAATTCTGTTGTTCCCTACACCGGTTCTAGTTTTTGGGGGCTAAGTGAGAATGAAACAGATTTAGAAGAAATTAAAAAAAGGTGTAATTATAGTACTGGTACAAACGGAAATTCTTGTGCATATTTTGCAGTCCGTAATCAGAGCCCAACAGGAAATGGGGATTATTGGAATGATTTTTTGAAATAATTTTCTACTTTTATTATTTTATTCTCCGTGATAAAATCTATGTATGGATAGATTTGAATTTATTAAAGCAAAACGTATCGTTTTCAAATTAGGAACTAATGTATTAAGAAATGATGATGGCTATGTATCTTTGCCACGAGTGTACACATTTATTGAAGATATTGCTCGTCTTGTAAAATCAGGTAAAGAGGTTATTATTGTAACTTCTGGTGCTGTTGGGCTTGGTAAAAAAAGGCTTGGGCTTGAAGATACAAGCGGGACTGCTTTAAAACAAGCTTGTGCTGCAATTGGGCAAGGTAAATTGATGTCAATCTATGAAAATGGTTTTGATACATATGGTTTGACGGCTGCACAAATTCTTTTAACTGAAGATGATTTTTCAATTCGTCAAAGATATTTGAGTTTAAGAACTACTTTTAACAAATTGCTTGAATTAGGTGTAATTCCTGTAATTAATCAGAATGATACTGTTTCAACTCTTGATGTTGCACTACGTTATGTTAAGGATGATATGCAAGTTTGTTTTTCTGACAATGACAAACTTTCGGCTCTTGTTGCGAGTGAACTGGATGCAGATTTATTGGTAATTTTATCCGATATTAACGGTTTATATGATGATAACCCAAAGTCTAATCCAAATGCTAAACTGATTAAATCCGTGAAAGAAGTTAATGATGATATTTTAGCCTTAGCTTCAGGTGTTTCTGATGGCGGAAGAGGCGGGATGGAAACAAAACTAAAAGCTGCAAGGCTTGTTACTCGATTTGGAGGTAAAGTTCTTATCGCAAATGGTAAACAACCTTATATTATTAAGAGAATTTTTGAAGGTGAAGATCTAGGAACAATGTTTTTGCCGTCAGACGAAAATCTTTCTGATAAAAAACGCTGGATTGGTTATGCAACAAATATTGTCGGTAAAATTATTGTTAATAATGGTGCAAAACACGCATTGATTTCTAAAGAAAAGAGTTTACTGCCAATTGGCGTAATAGGGGTTAAAAATCATTTCCAAAAAGGAGATGTAATTTCTATTCTAGATGAAGACAAACATGAATTTGCCCGTGGTATTGTCAACTACGATTCAGAATCTTGTAAAAAAGTTATTGGTTCACATTCTGATAATATTGCAGATATTCTCGGTTTCAAAAACTACGATGCAATTATTACTCGTGACAACATAACAATTTTATAGTCGCAAAAATTAGGAGAGAAGATTTGGAAAAGAATTTTATCGAAATTGCAAAGCAAGCAAAACAAGCATCATTAAAAATAGCTGAATTAAATACAGAAATTAAAAATTCTGCACTTAATAAAATTGCAGATTTTTTTGAGACTTGTAAAAACGAAATTTTTGAAGCAAATAAAAAAGATTTAGAAGAAGCTGAAAAATTAGTTAAAGATGGTGAAATTACAAAATCTACATTTAACCGTTTGAAGCTTGATGAAAATAAAATGCGTGATATGATTCAAGGCGTTCGTGATATTGCAAGTCTTGAAGACCCAATTGGTAAAACTTTATTACAAAGAGAGTTGGATGAAGATTTAACTTTATACAAAATATCTTGTCCAATCGGGGTATTGGGGATAATATTTGAAGCTAGACCAGATGTGATTTCACAAATTTCATCTTTAGCGATAAAATCTTCAAATGCTGTAATTTTAAAGGGTGGCAAAGAATCAAAACATACAAACGAAAAAATCATGGAAGTGATTAACTCTGCTCTTTCTGAGGTTGCGGAATTTCCTAAAAATGTTGTACAACAAGTTTTCACTAGAGAAGATGTTGCAGAGATGCTTAAATGTGATAATTATATAAATTTAATTATTCCACGTGGTGGAAATAATTTGGTTAGATTTATAAAAGAAAATACAAAAATTCCTGTTTTAGGACATGCAAGTGGTATTTGTCATATTTTTATTGATGAGTCTGCAGATATTGATATGGCATCTCGTGTTGTAATTGATGCAAAAACTCAGTACCCTAGTGCGTGTAATGCAGTCGAAACTCTTTTAATCCATAAAGATTTTCCAAAAGCTAATGATCTTTTGGCATCTTTACAACTTGCTGAAATTAAGCTAGTTGTAAATCCTGATGATTGGTCAACAGAATATGGGGATAAAATTTTGTCTTACAAATTTGTGGATTCTGTTGATGAAGCTATTGAACATATAAATACATATGGTTCAGGACATACAGATAGTATTATAACAAAAAATGCTGAAAATGCTGAAAAATTTATGAATAATGTTGATTCTGCAGGTGTTTATATGAACGCCTCAACTCGTTTTGCGGATGGCTTCCGATATGGATTTGGTGCGGAAGTTGGAATTTCAACCAATAAAACTCACGCTAGAGGTCCTGTAGGACTTGAAGGTTTGACTATATATAAATATAAGCTTATTGGAAATGGAAATATTGTGGATGATTATGTTAAAGGAGCAAAACATTTTCACCACAAAGATATTGTTTAGGTTTTAGTACGAGAGCGTCTGTGCTTTTCAATGACTTTAAGATGTTTACAAAAACTCAGCCTTCCCTATGTAATGGGAGGGCTGAGTTTAATGATTAAAATTTATTCCTCATTTGAAATTGTCATACCATGTTCTAGGTGCAAAATATCTATCATTTTGTTCAACCTAGTGAATACTTCTTTGAATTGAGGAATAGATAAACTTTGTTTCCCATCACTTAGAGCGGTTGCTGGGTTGTGGTGTACTTCTACCATCACTCCATCTGCACCTACAACCAATCCGGCTTTTGCCATTGGTTCTATCAAATATCTTTGACCCGTTCCGTGACTTGGGTCAACAATAATTGGTAAGTGTGACAATTTTTTGATAACAGGAACAGCTGAAATATCCATTAAGTTTCTTGTAAATACATTATCAAAACTTTTTAAACCTCTTTCGCAAAGAATTACTTGTTCATTCCCGTTATACAGAATATGCTCTGCGGCTAGTAAAAATTCTCGGATTGTACTTGCTGGTCCACGTTTTAGAACTACTGGTTTGTTACATTTGCCCACTGCTTTAAGTAGTCGGAAGTTTTGCATATTTCTAGCTCCAACTTGAATTACATCAGCATAATCGCAAACTAAATCTAGGTCTTCAACATCCATAAGTTCTGTAACAACAAGCAGTCCCGTTTCTTCTCTTGCTTGAGCCAAATATTTAAGAGCTTTTTCCCCTAAACCATCAAAATCATAAGGAGAAGTTCTTGGCTTGAAAGCTCCACCTCTTAAAAATTGGCAGCCTAATTCTTTAGCAGCAGTTGCGACTTCCAAAAGTCCTTCATAATCTTCTTCAACCGAACAAGGTCCAACCATAAATACTGGTCTATTTGCACCTCCAACTTTCACCCCATTAGAAAACTCAATAATAGTATCATCTGATTTTCTATCTCTTGAAGCTAATCTAAATGGTTCACGGATGAATTTAATTTTCATGACTCCATCCATTGCATCAATTCGGTTTGGAGAAAGGGTTGTTTTATCACCTAATGCGTCAATTACAGTATGCACATCTCCCTCGTGAACGATTACACGAAATTCGTGTTCTTTCAATAAATCAGTTACAGCTTTTATATTTTCAGCCGTAGCATCACGTTCCATAATTATAATCATTGCTATTCATTCCTCATTTTGCATTAAGTACAATTATTAAAATTATAAAAAATAAAAAAAAATAATCAATTTATAATTTGGATGAAAAAAATAAAAGAGTTCGTTTCCCCTAACGCATTTAGTAAGAGATGCTTCGCTCAATATGACGAAATCCCACACGGCCATTCCCAACTGATTTCGGAATCTCTATCTAAACGCAACAGCTAGAAGTATTAAATGCTGATAAACCCAAAAATGTTGCAGATGAACCCAAAATTTCCTCGATTTTTAAAAGTCTATTATATTTAGCAATCCTCTCCCCTCGAGAAAGTGAACCTGTTTTAATTAGACCACTATTAACCCCGACAGATAAATCTGCAATAAATGTGTCTTCCGTTTCTCCAGAGCGATGAGAAATTACAGTTGTATAACCATTTGATTTTGAGAATTTTATTGCATCCAAAGTTTCAGAAAGTGTCCCAATTTGATTAGGTTTAATCAAAACAGAATTAGCACAACATTTTTCTACACCCATTTTTATTCGTCGTAAATTTGTCACAAATAAATCATCCCCAACAAGTTGACACCTATTTCCTAACTGTTTTGTCAAAAATTCCCAACCAGCCCAATCTTCTTGTGATAGTCCATCTTCTATCGAAACAATAGGAAATTCCTCTACCAATTTTGACAAAATTTCAACAAATTCTTCACTTGAATATCCTTGCCCACGAATATAGTATTTATTTCCATTAAAAAATTCACTTGATGCCACATCTAGGCAAATTTTCACACTATCAGTTGAATAACCAGCAGTTAAAATTGCATCAATTAAAAGATCAATAGCGTCAATATTAGTTTCGAGTTCTGGGGCAAAACCACCCTCATCTCCGCCTATGATATCGTTTATCAACATGAACATCTT
>ERZ1673740.2363-NODE-2363-length-10968-cov-4.448914_pt1 | contig 10968 bp, 10 predicted proteins | sample MGYA00580221_ERZ1673740 | MGnify/ENA primary metagenome ERZ1673740 (study PRJEB41218, sample SAMN15661786) | gut metagenome | host: Homo sapiens | place: Canada: London | collected 2015-08-20/2019-03-30 | study: EMG produced TPA metagenomics assembly of...
ATCGTCCTCTTCACTGATAAGCACTATGCGGTCCGGGTAATATGAACCAGGTGCGGTATTTATCGACAGCTTATTGGCTATCAGCGTTGCACCCTGCAGGCCTTTTCTGCCAAGACCCAGCGAAGTATTACTCCTCAGATAATAAAAGCGGGCGCTGAGGCCGTTTTCCTCCGTAGTCCTTTTGTTCAGCGAAGCAGCGCATTTATTCTGCAGAAAGCTAATCTGCGGCAGCCTTACTTCTTCTGTGCTTGTATATAACGCTGCCTGCTGCAGATATTCACTTCCTGTCAGCGAACGTCCCGCAAGCACGCTCTTAGCTGCCAGCTTCCGCATCTCCGGACTGAAGTTCACCCTAAGCCTGTGCAGCCGCTGTACTGCGCCAACATGATTAGCGGCTACGGCAGACACCTTCAGGTAATCTATCTGCCCATCCGAGCTGTAACTGCTTTCGCTTGTCACTTTTACCGGTTCGCTTCCCGGCTGCAGCTCGCCCTCATAGCAAAGCTGCTCACCCGCAGGCTGCGGTTTTTGACCTATAGCCTGCAATACGGAGCCGCACAACAGCCGCAGCTGCTGCCCCCGTAAAAAATCCTTTTCCGCCTCATAGCCCTTTACTGCATAAAGCAGGCAAAGCTGGGCGCTGAGTGCCAGCAAGAGTGCTGCCAGCAGGCACGGAAGCGATATACTTCCCTTTGCGCTATGCATCATCTGTTATCCTCGCACTATAACAAATAAGATACTGCGTCACCCGCAGGCTGCTGCCGTTACGGTAAAGATCGAAGCTTACGCACAGCATTTGCGGCGAGCAGCGTCGCACCTGCCATCCGAAAACGCCTACCTCCTCCAGCGACACCGGATTCACACCCGTGCCTTTATTGGTACGCGTCCTCTGGTATATGCCCTGCTTATCGCTGTAAACAGTCACCTGCTTACACCCCTCAAGCATCCTGCAGCTTATTTTGCCGTCAGCCTGCAGACGCACGCTCTGTGCATCATAGCAGACTGTCTTTTCCAGCTGCGCCAAAATATGCCGTCTGGCCTCCTGCAGCTGCAGCTCATCCTGCAGGCGCTCAAAACTGCGACCGGCGGTGCCTGTTGCCTTAAAAACCAATGTCACCAGCACTGCTGCCAGCAGTAATCCCAACAGCAGCTCCGTCAGCAAATATCCCTTCTGCCGTCGGCAGCGCACGGATAAGCGTAACCCTGACCTTGCCATAAGCAGCCTGCACCTCCTGTACCGCTAAGCCGTCTGTGCTGCCGGAGCTAATCCTTTGCGTCACAGCAAAGCGGCCGCTATATTCTTCGCCCGCCAGCACCTGCTGTGCGACCTGCACCGCCTGCTGCAGTTCAAGGCTTTGATTCAGCAGATAATTGCTGCGGTAAAAGCCCTGTATCGCTGTCGCCAGCAGCACTGCCGTAAGGCAGAAGCACACCAGCTCCTGTACTAGGCAAAAACCTCTGCTATTTTTCATAAACAGTCACCCTGCCTGTAACCGGCTGCACCGTCAGCCGGCAGTACATATCAGGCAGCTGTCTATGCTCTAGCCTGTAACCGCCAATGGCTGTCGGATTGCCGTTTTCATTATAGCTGAGATTCTTAATCGCTTTTTCGCACGTCAGGCTGATGTCAGCATCGAGCCTTACACGCTTCCAGATTTTATGCGCGCGCTCAATTCTGTAACTATGCTTATCCTTATCGCTGACTTTAAGCGTGTACATATAATTTTCCGGCTGAAACAGCGTCTGCTGCTGCATCTGTCTGATATCCGCCGCCAAAAGATATGCTGTATAGCGCAACTGCTGCCTGTAATACTGCCGCTGCAGCGTCTTGCTTCCGGGATACAGCATTACTGCCGCAAGTCCCAGGCACCCAAGTGCCAGCAGCAGCTCCAACAGCAGATAGCCTGCTGTCTTATTGTTCACCGGCGTTAGCTTTACTGCCCGGTGAGGTTACTGCCGCACCCTTGCTGTTTTTGCCGCTGAGGGTATAGGTGCCGTCGGTTGTATTGGGTGTATAGGTAAGTGCCTCGCCCTTGGCATCCTTGAATTCCAGCTTACCGCCCAGATATTCGCTGTCCAATATAGTAAGCTCTGCCGGCACAGTGCCTGCATCCATCTTATACAGCTGAATTGCCTGGTCGATAGTCACCAGATCGTTTTGCAGACGGGCATTCTTCACTCTGTCGTTAGCACCCGAAAGCGAAGGCAACAGCATGGTAGCCATAATGCCAATCAGCGCCGCCGCTGCTACTACCTCGATTAAAGTAAAGCCTCCCTGTTTACGCATTGTTTTTAACATAATCGCACCTCCTGAATTTACTCCGGCATTGCCGAAAGCATCTCAAATAGCGGACCGATAACTATGCAGACGATTCCCGCTATGATAATCGCTGCCACTAAAAGCAGCAAGGGCACCAGCAGCTCCTGCAGCCTGCCAAGCTGCTGCTGCAGACGCTGCTCACCGGCCGTTACTGCTTCCTGCAGCATTTGCGGCAGATAGCCTGTAGATGCACCTACGCATACAAGCTCCAGCATCAGCGGCGAAAAAAGCTCCTTCGCGCCGCCTGCAGCCTGTTCAATCGCAATGCCTCGCTTTAGCCTGCTGTTCAGCAGGCGCAGCTGCCCGGCATACTGCTCATCATCCATGGTATCCGTCACAATCGCCACCGCTCTTGTTATGCCTACACCGCTTTCCAAAAGCAAGGCAAGCAATCTGCAAAAGCGTACTTCTAATAAAAGGCCATGAAAATTTCCGCTTAACCGGCTGCGTAAAAAACAGCGCAGCAGCCTGCGTCCCAGCAAAAAAAGTGCAGCTGCTACGCCTGCCGTCAACGCCAGCGCTGCCAACGGCTGCTGCAGCAAAGCATCCTTCAGCGTCAGCAGCAAAGCCAATGTACCCATCGGCAGCACGCCCATAGCGCTGTAGGTATCCGCCAGTACCGGCAGGATGTACAGTAAAAACAGCAGCAGCACGCAAAACGATGCCAGCAGCAAAAATGCCGGATAAGTTACAGCCCTCTGCACAAAACGCCGCAGCTTAAGCTGGCGGCTGTAATAATCTGCCAGCTGCTCCAGCAACGTGGCCAGCTCACCGCTTTCTTCCCCCACAGCCACCAAAGTAACTGCCAGCTGAGTACAGCAATCCGCTTCCGCTGCCAAGGCCTGTGCCAGGCTGCTGCCACGGCGCAGCCTTTGCTGCAGACGATAGCAGAGCAGCATCTGCTTAGCGCTGCCATGCTTTTGCAATAGCTGCAGCGCATTCAGCAACGGCAGGCCGCTGCGCAGGATAACCGCCAGCTGCCTGTAGAAGCTAATCTGCTCCGCCAGGCTTACGCCACCTCTAAGCTTAATTTTCATCACCTCCACATGGCCGATTATAGACTATTTGCGAATTTTCTGTCTAATTTTATTTGTCACATATGTGAAATCTATGTGACATAAAAAATCTTTTTTTCCGCAAGCAAAAGAAAAAACTCTGAAAGCCTCATATTACAAGACTTACAGAGTTTTTCTTAACCGATTAATTTCCTGAAAATTATCTGCAATTATAACGTTCTAAGCAGTCTAAGCAACAATATTTTGCTCATGACCATGACGAAGCCAAACGCAAGCGCTGATGCCGAAAAGAATCACGCCGGCTACTACAAAAAGACTTTGCAACGGCGCAAATGTAGCAATAGCTCCGCCAAGTACAGGACCTACCATGGAACCGAACTGCTGCGCACTGAACATAAAGCCAAAAACGCGTCCGCGCTGGTCGGTAGTTGTATTGCTGGCCAACACCGCACTCAGCGAAGGCTGAATACCGGCACAGCACAAGCCATAGCAAAAATTGCAGACACAGAACAAAAGCAGTGTCTGTGGCATTGCCGTCACCGCACTCATCAAGCCGGAAAGCAGCGTAGCAGCGCACAACGCTTTATAAAAGCCGTGCTCCTGTCCGAAGCGTCCCCAGCTCGGCGCAGTAATAGCACTGGCAATGCCTACGAGCGAAAAGGCCACGCCGGAAAGAAACATAATGTTGCCCTCACCATGATTCAGCTCTGCCACATAAAGGCTCAAAATCGGCTGAATCAGCAGGATAACCATCTGAGCTACAGCAATGTAAATCAGCGTTTCACGAATTACAGGTTGCTGTAAAAGCTGTACCTGCGGCTTGGCCGCAAGCTTTTTCGGTTCCGCCTTCGGCGGCTCGGGAATGTAGAACATAAATACCAGCGTAATAATCGTCAGTAACCCACCTGCAACGAAGAATGAGGCACGCATGCCAAACAGCGTTGCCAATGAACCGCCTACAAGCGGACCAATGACGTTGCCGCAGGTCAGTCCTGCCTGCATAATGCCCAGGCTTACGCCCAGCTTTTCCATCGGCACCAGGCTGGTAGCAATAGCCAGGCACGCACTCCACAATCCGGCAGCAAAGCCCTGCAGCACACGCACACCGAACATCTGCTCCGGCGTAGTTACTATGCCGCCCAAAAAGTACGACAGAGCCAGGCCTGCACCCGCACGCACCGCCATCATTTTTTTGCCGCGCGTATCAGCCATTTTACCCCAGATAGGCGCCATGATACCGCCAATCAGAAAGGTTATGGAAAAAATCGCACCATTCCACATTTTTACATCGTCTGCGCTCACTCCCAGCTCGTTCATCAGATACATTGGCAAAAAGGGAATAAGCATGGTATAGCCTGCAGCCATCAATACGACATTAGCCGTGAGGATAGCCAGAATAAGCTTCCAGTTTTTCATAAAATTCCACCTCAAAATAAAACAAAATCATACAACAGTAATAAATTATTATAACGCTAAGGCCGTTTTTGTGCAAATAAAAAATCTGCAATACAGCCTTAATTACATAATATAATTACACTTAGGGAAATATGCTCTGCCGCAACAGAAGCATATATAAAACTGTACCAAAATAATGCCAACACAACAAAACAGAACGCCGAAACCCGCTTGCCTAACGGATTTTCAGCGTTCTGTCTGTTTTTGGAGGAGAAAATATGAATTTGCTTAAAAAGCAAATAGCAGCTTGTTTAAAAGTAGAGGAGCTAACCAATGCACTTAAGGAAATTGTCAAGGTCAAAGGTCAAGGCTGCAATGCAAAATCAGGAAGGGACGATATACATTGGTTAGCCATCACTAACTTCATGATTATTGTAGCACATATTTTTACAGTTAGCAATAGCTAATTTTAATTTTTTTATTTTTTTCTGCGATTAACGCTGCGTGCAAAAAAAACAACGCAGTCACGTTGCCGTTTTACGGAATACGTAACTGCGTTTAAGCTTGCACTTATTTTATACTTCCGGCTTGTTCTCGCCGGCAGCTTCCTTAGCCTGCTCCTGCTGCAGCAAAGCCATAAACTGCTCGCCGGTAATAGTTTCCTTCTCAAGCAGGTACTGTGCCAGTACATCCAGCTTATCTCTGTTATCCTGCAAAATCGTGCGTGCCTTTTCGTGAGCCTCCTTTATCAACGCCAAAACCTTGGCATCAATCTTGCCGGCTGTAGTTTCACTGCACTGCAGGGCAGCGTCACCGCCCAGATAACGGTTGGCCACAACCTCGGTAGCCATCATATCAAATTCTTCCGTCATACCCAGACGCGTTACCATGCTGCGTGCCAGCTTGGTTGCCTGCTCGATATCATTGGAAGCGCCGCTGGTAATGCTGCCGAAAACAACCTCCTCGGCACTGCGGCCGCCGGTCATGGTTACAATCTTGTTGAACAGCTCTTCCTTGGTCATCAGCACGCTGTCATTTTCGCTGATTTGCATGGTGTAGCCTAAAGCGCCGTTGGTACGCGGAATAATAGTGATCTTATGAACCGGAGCACTGTGCTTCTGCATAGCAGCAACAAGTGCATGGCCAATTTCGTGGTAGGCAATAACCTTTTTCTCTGCGGGAGAAATTACCGCACCCTTACGCTGATAACCGGCGATAACGGTTTCAATGGATTCCTCCAGATCTTCCTGCTCCACCACGTTACGATGCATTTTTACAGCTCGCAGCGCACCCTCATTGATAATATTGGCAAGCTCTGCACCGCTGGCTCCGGCTGTTGCCCGCGCCAACGTGCCATAGTCGATATTGTCTGCCATACGCACGTTACGTGCATGAACCTTCAGGATAGCCTCACGGCCCTTAAGATCAGGCAGCTCAACCGGAATGCGACGGTCAAAGCGTCCCGGACGCAAAAGCGCCTTATCCAAGGATTCCGGACGGTTAGTAGCCGCTAAGATTACTACGCCCTTGCTGCCGTCAAAGCCGTCCATTTCGCTCAGCAGCTGATTTAAAGTCTGCTCGCGTTCATCATTGCCGCCGAACTGGCCGTTATCACGGCGTTTGCCGATGGCATCGATTTCATCGATAAATACTATGCAAGGTGCCTTTTCCTGCGCCTGCTTGAACAAATCGCGCACACGGGCAGCGCCCATGCCGACGAACATTTCTACAAATTCACTGCCGCTGATGCTGAAGAACGGCACCTTGGCTTCGCCTGCTACCGCACGCGCCAGCAAGGTTTTACCTGTACCAGGAGGGCCTACCAGCAATGCACCCTTCGGCATATTAGCACCGATATCCTTGTACTTGCCGGGATTATGCAGAAAATCCACCAGCTCCATCAGTGCTTCCTTAGCCTCGTCCTGACCTGCTACATCGGCAAAGCTTTTGCCAGTCTGCGCTTCCACATAGACCTTGGCATTGCTCTTGCCGAAGCTCATAGCGTTACCGCCCATACGCTTGCCCATGAAGTACATAAATAGCTGTCCCAAGCCAAAGAAAATCAAAATCGGCAGTACCCAATTGGTGAAAAAGGTTACCAGAGGACTTTGTTCCTTAGGCACAACCTGCGTAAATTCTACCTTACTCTTCATCAGGCGGTTGGCCAGCTCCGGGTCCTCCACCCTGCCGGTAACATAAATTTCCTTTTCGTTGTTCTTATCAACCGCAGCCAGACGCTTATCGGTAATTTCTACCTTAGATACCTTGCCTTCATCCACCATCTGAAGAAAATTATTATAGGAAACCTCCTTCATTTTCGGGTTGAAGAACATTGGCATGATTACGGAATTGAATACCAGAATCAAAACCAGCATCAGCATATAATAATACGTCAATGGCCGTTTTTTATCATTGTTATCGTTCATCATTTCATCTCCTCGCTATGCTTTATAAGTATTATTGTATACCTATTTATAGCAATAAACAAACGAAAAAAATGTGAAGCTGATTGTATCGTCAACACAAAAAGTGTTAAAAAATCACACTCTCCCCGTCCCCTGCAAGAATACTTGTATACATGCGTCCTATCCCTTGAATTTACATGCCGTTTTCTATACAATTAGCATGTAACTATCTAAGGAGGTCAAACTTATGCCTAAAATTAATACAGTTTTAGTTGCTAACCGCGGCGAAATCGCCATCCGCGTTTTCCGCGCCTGCAACGAATTAGGAATCCGTACTGTTGCTATATATTCCAAGGAGGACACCCTGTCCCTGCATCGCAACAAAGCCGACGAGGCCTACATGGTAGGCGAAGGCAAAAGTCCGACCGACGCTTATCTTGATATCGAAGACATTCTGCGCGTAGCCAAGGAGCATGACGTAGATGCCATCCATCCCGGTTATGGCTTTTTATCCGAAAACAGTAATTTAGCACGCCGCTGTGCTGAGGAAGGCCTGATTTTCATCGGCCCGCGTCTGGAACACCTGGTAATGTTCGGCGACAAAATCAACGCCCGTAAGCAAGCCGAGCTGGCAGGCATCCCCATGATTCCCGGCAGCAAGGGTACGGTAAACAGCCTCGACGAGGTACTGGCCTTTGGCGAAAAATGCGGTTATCCTATCATCATTAAAGCAGTCAACGGCGGCGGCGGCCGCGGTATGCGCGTTGTTCACAGCGCCGAAGAAGCCATAACTGCCTACGACATGGCTAAAAGCGAAGCTAAAAAAGCCTTTGGCAATGATGAAATATATCTTGAAAAATATCTGCAAAATCCGAAACACATTGAAGTACAGATTATCGGCGATACCCACGGCAATTTAATGCATCTGTTTGAGCGCGACTGCTCCGTACAGCGCCGCCACCAGAAGCTGGTTGAAATTGCTCCGGCCTTCGCTCTGCCTATAGAACAGCGCAAAGCCATCTGCGAGGCTGCTGTCAAGCTGATGAAAAATGTTGATTACATCAGCGCCGGCACCGTAGAATTTTTGGCTACTCCCGACGGCAAGTTCTACTTCATCGAGGTTAACCCCCGCATTCAGGTTGAGCACACCGTTACCGAGCAGATTACCGGTATCGACATTGTACAGACACAAATCAAGATTGCCGAGGGCTACAACCTGCACGGCCCGGAAATCGCCCTGCCGCAGCAGGAGGATTTGAAAACCATCGGCCATGCTATCCAATGCCGTATTACCACCGAGGACCCGTCCAATAACTTTATGCCCGATACCGGCAAGCTGATTACCTACCGCAGCGGCGGCGGCTTCGGCATCCGTCTGGACGGCGGCAACGCCTTCACCGGTTCCGTCATCACTCCGTATTACGATTCTCTGCTGGTTAAGGCTACCACCTGGGGCCTCACTCACCAGATTGCAATTACCAAGATGCTGCGCTGCTTAAAAGAATTCCGTATCCGCGGCGTCAAAACCAATATCCAGTTTTTGGAAAACGTACTGCAGAACCCGCACTTCATCAAGGGCGATTATACTACCGACTTTGTTGATAATACACCGGAGCTGTTTGTCTTCCAGAAAACCTTGGACCGCGGCAACAAGTTGCTGAACTACATCGCTGACATTACCGTCAACGGTTATTCCAACGTCGGCGTACAGCCGAAGCCTGACTTTGCACCGCTGAATATGCCCAAACCCTACAACGGCATTCTGGCGCTGGGTGCTAAGCACGTTCTTGATACCCGCGGACCTGAAGGTCTGGCTGAATGGGTACTGGCACAGCAGGAGGTTCTGCTCACAGACACCACCTTCCGTGATGCGCATCAGTCCCTCTTCGCAACTCGTCTGCGTACTGCCGATATGCTGCGCGTTATGCGCGATACCGCCGGCAAGCTTCCCGGACTCTTCTCCTTTGAATGCTGGGGCGGCGCTACCTTTGACGTAGCCTATCGCTTCCTCGACGAAAGTCCCTGGCAGCGTCTGGCACAATTCCGTCAGGCTGCTCCGAACATTCTCTTCCAGATGCTGCTGCGCGGTGCCAACGCTGTAGGCTACACCAGCTATCCGGATAATGTTGTTAAGCAGTTCATCAAGCTGGCAGCCAAGAACGGTATCGACGTTTTCCGTATCTTCGACAGCCTCAACGGTCTGGACAATATGCGCCTGTCGATTGACACAGTCCGCGAATGCGGCAAGGTAGCAGAGGCAGCACTGTGCTACACCGGTGATATTCTCGACCCCAACCGCGATAAATACGATTTACATTACTACATCAATATGGCTAAGGAGCTGGAAAAAGCCGGTGCCAACATTATCGCCATCAAGGATATGGCAGGCCTGCTTAAGCCGGAAGCAGCTTACCGCCTTGTAAGCAGCCTCAAATCCTACGTCAACGTACCTATCCATCTGCACACCCACGAGGGCAGCGGCAACGCTATCTACACCTACGCGCGTGCTATCGATGCCGGCGTTGATATTGTCGATACTGCTATGAGCGCTATGAGCAGCGGCACCTCCCAGCCCAGCGGCAGCAGCCTGTACTACGCTCTCAGCGGCCATCCGCGTCAACCGCGTCTTGATGTAGACGCTATGAACGAGCTGTCCCGCTATTGGGAAACTGTACGCCCCTACTACAAGGCTGCCGACAGAACTGAAAACTTCCCCAATCACGAGGTTTACGTACATGAAATGCCCGGCGGACAATATACCAACCTCAAACAGCAGGCACAGGCTCTGGGCCTCATCCATCGCTGGGAGGAAATCAAGGATATGTATCACCGCGTATCCATGATGTTCGGCGATTTAATCAAGGTTACTCCATCCTCCAAGGTTGTCGGTGATATGGCACTCTTCATGGTGCAGAACGACCTGACGGAAGAAGATGTTTACGCTAAGGGCGATATTCTGGACTTCCCGGCCTCCGTTGTGGAATTCTTCGAAGGACGCATCGGCACTCCGTACCAGGGCTTCCCCGAAAAGCTGCAGAAGCTGGTGCTCAAAGGACGCGCACCTATCAGCGAACGTCCGGGTGCTGTACTGCCTCCGGTAGATTTTGAGGATGTGCGTGCTAAGCTCAAAGAGCTGGAAGCACCTACCACGGACGAAGCAGTAAGCGCTTACTGCCTCTATCCGAAGGTATTCACCGACTGGGTAAACCGTTACAACCAATTCGGCGATGTATCCGTTCTCGATACTCCTACCTTCTTCTTCGGCATGACTCCGGGCGAGGTTATCAAGGTTGAGATTGAACAGGGCAAAGTGCTCGTTATCAAGCTGGACCACATCTCCGAAGCCAATGCTGCCGGTATGCGTACCGTCTTCTTCGAATTCAACGGCCTGCCGCGTGAAATCGAAATCAAGGACCGCAACGCCAAGACCACCACTGTTACCCGCAAGAAAGCAGAAAAAGGCAACATGGGTGAAATCGGCGCTTCTCTTTCCGGCTCCGTTGTCAAGGTGCTGGTAGAAAACGGCCAGTCCGTTACCAAGGGCACTCCGCTGATTGTTACCGAAGCTATGAAGATGGAAACCACGCTTTCGGCACCGATTTCCGGCATCGTCAGCGCTATCCATGTAGCTGCAGGCGAACGCGTAGAAAGCGGCGACTGCCTTCTGGAAATCAAAACTCAAATGTAAATTGCATACGCTTAAACTTAAGGCTGCTGCCATGGCGGATTTCCGCTGCTACAGCAGCCTTACTTTTTTTGCTGGTCATTATTTTTCCTCTATGTTATGATATAGTTACTCTTTGCTTTTTTAAAAACAGCATTATTTGCTGCA
>ERZ1673740.2365-NODE-2365-length-10962-cov-6.110938_pt1 | contig 10962 bp, 10 predicted proteins | sample MGYA00580221_ERZ1673740 | MGnify/ENA primary metagenome ERZ1673740 (study PRJEB41218, sample SAMN15661786) | gut metagenome | host: Homo sapiens | place: Canada: London | collected 2015-08-20/2019-03-30 | study: EMG produced TPA metagenomics assembly of...
TTGAAAAAAGCGGAATAAATGTTACTATAAGAAGGGAAATGGGCTCTGATATTGATGGGGCCTGCGGTCAGCTCAGACGCAGCTATGTAAAGGCGGATGTGGCAGAAGGAGAAGAAGTATGAGGACATTTTCAATAACGGATGTCGGAATGGTACGACAGGTGAATCAGGATTACGTTTTTGAAGGAGGAAGACCACTTGGTATCCTTCGGAATCTGTTTGTGGTGGCAGACGGAATGGGCGGACATCAGGCAGGCGACTATGCTTCCAAGTATACCGTGGAAGTATTGCAGCGTGAGCTGGAGAAAAGCCAGGGCGAAGATATCGAGAGAGTCCTTGTAAATGCTATTAAGACGGCAAACCGGGAGATCATCCGGGAGGCATCGAAGGACGAACATCTCAAGGGGATGGGAACAACGGTCGTAGCAGCTACGATCATGAATCAGATGATGTATTTTGCGAATGTGGGAGACAGTCGTCTCTATCTGATCAATCACGGAATACAGCAGTTGACGAAAGACCATTCACTGGTAGAAGAGATGGTACGTCTGGGCGGTATCAAACCGGAAGAAGCAAAGCATCACCCGGATAAGAATATTATTACCAGGGCGATCGGGGCAAAAGCAGATGTCGATGTAGATTTTTACGAGCATCGTCTGAAAAGGGGAGATATTATACTGATGTGTACAGACGGTCTGAGCAATATGGTGGAAGATGAAGAACTTTTCCATATTGTACAGGGAGCAAGAGACATTGTAGAAGCAGGGCAGAACCTTGTGAATGCTGCCAAAGAGAACGGCGGTACAGATAATATTGGAATCGTTCTGATCGAACCATTTGCAGATGAGGTGAGTATATGATTAAAGAAGGAGTTTTCTTAGGAAAGCGGTACGAGATACTCGGCCGTATCGGTTCCGGAGGTATGGCAGATGTATATAAAGGAAAAGACCATAAGCTGAACCGTTTTGTTGCGATTAAGGTTCTCAAGAGCGATTACCGTTCGGACGAGACATTTATTAAGAAGTTTTTGAGCGAAGCACAGGCGGCTGCAGGACTGATGCATCCGAATGTGGTGAACGTTTATGATGTAGGACAGGATCGTGGCTTATATTATATGGTCATGGAACTGGTTGAAGGAATTACGCTGAAAGATTATATCGAGAAAAAAGGAAAGCTTTCAGCCAAGGAGACCATCAGCATTGCAATTCAGATGGTGACGGGGATTCAGGCGGCACATAACTGTCATATTATTCACAGGGATATCAAGCCTCAGAATATTATTATTTCGAAAGAAGGAAAAGTAAAGGTAACAGATTTCGGTATTGCACGGGCGACTACGTCTACGCAAACGATCAGCACCAGTGTAATGGGATCCGTTCACTATACATCACCGGAGCAGGCAAGAGGCGGAATTGTCGATGAGAAGAGTGATCTTTATTCTGCCGGCATTACCATGTATGAGATGATCACCGGTCATGTTCCGTTTGATGGGGATTCTACTGTGACAGTGGCGTTGAAGCACCTGCAGGAGGAAATCAAGTCTCCGGCGGAAGAAGTACCGGATATCCCGTACAGTCTGGAATGTATCATTATGAAATGTACGCAGAAAAATCCGGCGATGCGATATCAGAGCTGCGATGAGCTGTTACAGGATCTGAAGCACTCGCTGGTTGACCCGGAAGGCGATTTTGTTGTCCTTGGGGGCAGACGGAGAAGTGACCGGACTGTTGTTATGTCACCGGAAGAAGTAGAACGTCTTCAGCGGGAGCGTGGTTATGACGAGGACGATGAGTATGATGAAGACTATGATGATGAAGACGACGAGTATGATGATGACTACGACGATGAAGACGACGAGTATGATGATGACTATGACGATGAAGATGACGAGGATGAACGTGACCGCCGTTCTTCAGGAAGAGGAAAAAAGAAGGATGTAAATCCTGATACAAAGAAGATCATGCGGATTCTGATGATTGTGGCAGGTGTAGTGATCGCACTGCTGATCCTGTTCCTTGTCGGAAATGCAGTCGGAATCTTTAAAGGTTCGGGGAATGCGACCGTCACTCAGTCGGAGAAGGTCAAAGTGCCTGATGTCCGTGGCATGACAGTAGAAGAAGCTACAAAAGAGCTGAAAAAGTATGATCTTGGAATCGATGTAGTAGATAAAAAGCCATCGAATGAATATAAAAAGAATCAGATCATGAGTCAGTCACCGGGGAAAGGGGAGAAGGTGAAGCGGCATAGTACCGTGGAAGTTGTTCTCAGTACCGGTGAGGAGGCAAAGAGTACCAAAGTTCCGTCTGTCATCGGACAAGATGAATCGGATGCAGAGGCCGCCATCAAAGCAGCGAATCTTGTTGTTGTAAAAGGAGACCCGCAGTACAGTGATTCAGTGGAAGAAGGAAAAGTTATTTCAGTAGAACCGGGTGAGGGTACAGAAGTGGATGAAGGATCAGAAGTTACGATCGTTGTCAGTCTTGGTTCACAGCCGGCAACTGTTCCGTCCATTGAAGGAAAGAGCCAGTCAGAAGCTGAGTCAGCACTTGCAGCGGCAGGACTTCAGGGAAGTGCCAGTGAAGAATATAGTGATTCTGTAGCAGCGGGAATAGTCATTTCACAGGGAACGGCATCCGGAAAGCAGGTATCAAAAGGAGCAACGGTCAGCTATGTGGTAAGTAAAGGACCAAAGCTGAAAGTGACTACAGTACCGAATATCCTTTCTTCTAATAAGACGACGGCAGAGAAGTTGCTCCAGCAGGCAGGTCTTACAGCCGAATATCTTGGAGAAGACTACAGTGATGATTATCCGAAAGGACAGGTATTTTACCAGTCTGTCAGTGCAGGAACCCAGGTGGAAGAGGGAACTTCCATTCAGTATATGGTAAGTAAAGGACCACAGCCATCGGATCCATCCGGTGAAGACGGTACAGAGTAAAGCAGAGAGCAGTAATATATGCAGGGAAAGATTATAAAAGGAATTGCCGGATTCTACTACGTGAATGTAGTAGAATCCGGTCTTTATGAATGTAAAGCAAAGGGGTCATTCAGGAAGAATGGCATTAAACCACTGGTTGGAGATGAAGTGGAGCTGGAAGTCCTGGATGAAGAAGAAAAAATCGGAAATGTAACGAAAATCCTGCCGAGGAAAAATGAACTGATCCGTCCGGCAGTGGCCAATATAGATCAGGCACTGGTCGTATTTGCGGTAACGGAACCAAAGCCGCACTACAATCTGCTGGATCGATTTCTGGTTATGATGGAGCGGAAAGAGATTCCGGTCATTTTGTGTTTTAATAAGACCGATCTTGCAGAACATCCTGAGATTGCAGAATTGGAGGAAGTTTATGCGTCCTGTGGCTATCCGGTGCTGTTTACCAGTGCAAAGAAAGAAGAAAATATAGAAAAATTAAAGCAGATGCTGAAAGGAAAGACGACTTCCATCGCAGGTCCGTCAGGAGTAGGAAAGTCCTCTCTGATCAATCTGCTCCAGTCAGGCGTACAGATGGAAACCGGAAGTATCAGCAGAAAAATTGCAAGAGGAAAGCATACCACGAGGCATTCCGAACTGATCATGATCAGTCCGGATTCCTATATTATGGATACACCGGGATTCAGTTCCCTTTATGTGAATGATTTTGAAAAAGAAGAACTGAAATATTATTTTCCGGAATTTTCTCCGTATGAAGGAAAATGCAGGTTTAACGGCTGCGACCACATTCATGAACCGGGATGTGCAGTGAAAGAAGCAGTAGAGAGCGGAGCAATCCATAAGATACGCTATGAAGATTATACAGAGATGTATCGTGAATTAAAAGAAAAGAAGAGGTATTAGAAATGAAGAATGTGTTAGCACCATCGATCCTTTCTGCGGATTTTAAAGTCCTCGGAGAGCAGCTTAAAGTGACAGAGGCAGCAGGAGCAGAATATATTCATTTTGATGTAATGGATGGGATTTTTGTACCAAGTATTTCTTTTGGAATGCCGGTACTTTCCTGTATCAAAGGATATACTTCGCAGATACTGGATGCACATCTGATGATCACAGAACCGATCCGCTATGTGGAAGAATTTGCAAAAGCAGGAGCGGATATCATCACGGTTCATTTAGAGGCATGTGAAGATCTGCAGGCGACGATCGACAAGATCCATGCAGCAGGTGTGAAGGCGGGGATTTCGATTAAGCCAAAAACTCCGGTGGAGGCATTTGTTCCGTATCTGGATCAGGCTGATATGTTCCTGGTCATGTCAGTAGAGCCGGGCTTTGGAGGCCAGGCGTTTATTCCGGAATCACTGGATCGTATCAGGGAACTGAGAAAAATGCTGGATGAAAAGGGATTGAAGACAGATATTGAAGTGGATGGCGGTATCTACCATGCAAATGTTGCGGAAGTATTGGATGCAGGAGCAAATATTATGGTTTCCGGTTCAGGCATATTTAAGGGAGACATCAGAAAAAATACAGAAGAATTTATGGAGATATTAAAGAGTCATGAGTAAGAGAACTGTGATCGTGAGCGGAGGAATCCTGGAAAAAGAATTTGTACTTCCGATCCTTCAGTCAGAGGAGACAGAGTTTATTATCGGGGTAGATAAAGGACTTCAGTTTTTATACGAAAATGAGATCAAACCGGATTATATTGTCGGAGATTTCGACAGCGTCCCAAGAGAGATCGTGGAATATTACCGGACAGAGGAAAATGTACCAATTCGGGAGTTTAATCCTGTAAAAGATGCTTCTGATACAGAAATCGCACTCCGGTTATGCCTGGGACTTAGAAGAAAGGAAATTTATATCCTTGGAGGAACAGGAAACCGGATCGATCATCTCTGGGCGAATATCCAGTGCCTGAATATTGCACTGGCAGCAGGTTCAGAGGCAATGATCCTGGACAGTCATAACCGGATCCGGATTTTAGAGCATGGGATCACGCTGACGAGAGCGGAAGCTTTTGGAAAATATTTTTCCGTATTTCCACTGGAACTTCCTGTAGAAGATTTCAGTATCAGCGGAGCAAAATACCCGTTGCAGAATCATCTGCTTTCTGCAGGGGACAGTCTGTGTGTGAGTAATGAATTTGCAGAAGATGAAGTGAAGATTTCTTTTGTATGTGGAAAAGTGATTCTGATGGAGACCAGGGATTAGTCGAGGCGAGGCAACTTTTTACAAAAACAATCTTGACAGTGGCATTGAAAGCTGTATAATAACATTAACAGAACCCACCACGCCTCTGATTTTTCATGCGCAACCCGGTGGGACTTTCTTATTTATGGGGTGTTTTATGTATCAATATCCAAAACAAATATTAACAATAGAACAGCAGGTGCAATCTTATGTGGATGCAGGAATGAAGATTACATCTCAAGAAGATGTAGAGAAGGCATTGAAGTCAATTGGATTTTATCGTTTGAGAGGTTATTCGTTTCAATTATATGATAATGCTGCAAAGAAGTATGTTTCGGGAACAAAGTTTGAAGATATTATAAAATTGTATCAATTTGATCAGGAATTATCTGCTTTGGTTTTTCCAATGATTTCTAAGATTGAGGTTGCTTTGAGAGTGCGATGGGTGGAAGCATTGCTTATACACGGAGAACCACTTGTTTTGCAAGATTCATCGATTTTTAAAGAGAAAAAACGGTATTGGCAGAATATGGCTACTGTAGCATCAGAAATTGCTCGTTCTAATGATGTGTTCATCAAACATAATTTTGACAATCATGATGGAGAAGTACCTGTATGGGCGGCCGTTGAAGTTCTTTCGTTCGGTACATTATCGAAGATAATTAAGAATTTGAAAACAGGTACCGGAAGTTCATATTCTATCTTGGCGTCAAATTATCAGTATAGATCGAAAAAAGGAAATTTGGTAAAACCATCACAGAAAATGCTTGCTTCATGGATACAGGGTGTTTCAGTATTGCGTAATATGTGTGCTCATAATTCCAGAATTTATAATCGTACAATTCATACGACACCGGAAATTCTGGATGCAGATAAAATTACGCCGCCACCAGCACATAATGGCTTGTATCAAATCTTACTGGCGATGAAGTACCTGCGTTCATCCGATGAAGAGTGGACAGTATTTGTAAATGCTTTCGATAAGTTGATTCAAAATAATAGTGATGTGGTCAGTTTCGCAGCAATGAATCTTCCGGCGGATTGGAAAGAACATTTAAGTGTATAAATGCAGTGAAATTGCATAAAATAATAAAGCAGACCTAACCAAGCATTTAGCTCAAATCGGTTAGGCTTTCGGCGAAGTGTTACGATAAGCACTTCGCCATTTTTTAAAAGAATTATGATCAAGCGTGAGTTGTTCGGCAAGTGGCTGGATCAGCAGACGGTTATTTAAACTGCATGAGATGTGGCCATTCCCTTAGCCAAAAAGAACTTCTATTTCGGATTCCGCATCATAGATGGTCATTCCGTCAAAAATGGTAGCTTTCTCAAATTGCTCAAAGCACTCTCGGAAATCTTTTCCATGACAGCGAAAAACATAGTTCTCATCGTCTTGCGAATGAAGAATTTTCTGATTTTGAGGATTGCTTACAAATGGAATGTGCAAAGAGTTATGGGGCGGAATATATTGTTACAAGAAATGTGTCGGATTATTCTACATCAGATATGAAGGCAATTTTACCAAGTGAATACTTAAGACTGTAATAAATAAAGCACCAACGGAAAGAAGCAGATCTTTCTGAAGGTGCTATTTTTAATTTTCAGTCTGAATATAACTCTATATAAATGATGTCGGGGGCAAAAGCCCCCGACTTTGATGCCTACGGATTGCTCCGTGCTACGCACTCCCACAATCCTACCCAATATTCGCATATCGTGGGATTATCATCCCACTTTTATGCTCATATCGGGGCGGGTTCTAAGGTCTTTCACCCACCTATGAGCAAGCTCATGTGGGCTTAGACCTTTTGAACCTGGCATCATATAAATTCATATAAGTTTTTGAAAAATGAAACTGAATATTCACAAAGATAACAGGCTGTGGTATAATACAAGGTACTGTATTGAGGCTTCTGACAGAAGAAGTAGTTGCTATACTAAAACTAAAAAGAATAAGAGAATTTCAGAAATTTCAACAGGATGGGAAGAGAATCCCTTGAAATCAAAGGATTTATAGGAGGAATATAGAAAGATGAAACTTGGTATCGTGGGTTTACCAAATGTAGGAAAAAGTACATTATTTAATTCGCTGACAAAGGCAGGAGCAGAGTCAGCCAATTATCCATTCTGTACGATCGACCCGAACGTGGGAGTTGTAACAGTGCCGGACAAGCGTCTTGATGTGCTGGGAGAGATGTATCATACAAAGAAGATCATCCCTGCAGCCATCGAGTTTGTAGATATCGCAGGTCTTGTAAAAGGTGCATCAAAAGGAGAGGGTCTTGGAAATCAGTTCCTTGCCAATATCCGGGAGGTAGATGCAATCGTTCATGTAGTAAGATGCTTTGAAAATACAAATATCGTCCATGTAGATGGAAGTATTGATCCGCTCCGAGATATTGAGACGATCAATCTGGAACTGATCTTCTCTGATCTCGAAGTTCTTGAGAGAAGAATTGCGAAGACGGTGAAATTGTCAAGAAATGATAAGACAGCAGCCAAAGAACTGGATTTTCTGCAGCGTCTGAAAGCACATCTGGAAGATAATAAGATGGCAAAAAGCTTTACGACAGATGATGAGGACGAGCAGGCATGGCTTGCTGAATATAACCTTCTGACAGCAAAACCGGTTATTTTTGCTGCCAATGTTTCAGAAGATGACCTGGCAGATGACGGAGCATCAAATGAAGGCGTGCAGGCAGTCCGGGAGTATGCAAAAGAAGAGGACTGTGAAGTGTTCGTTGTATGTGCAGAAATCGAGGAAGAAATCTCTCAGTTAGATGAGGATGAGAAGAAAATGTTCCTGGATGATCTCGGACTGGAAGAGTCCGGTCTTGAAAAGCTGATCAAGGCAAGTTATCATCTGCTTGGACTGATCAGTTACCTGACAGCCGGTGAACCGGAAGTACGTGCATGGACGATCAAAAGAGGCACCAAAGCACCTCAGGCAGCAGGAAAGATCCATACAGACTTTGAGCGTGGATTTATCCGTGCGGAAGTTGTAAGCTATGATGATCTGATTGCATGCGGTTCTCATACAGCAGCGAAAGAAAAAGGGCTGATCCGTCTGGAAGGAAAAGACTATGTAGTACAGGACGGCGATATCATGCTGTTCAGATTTAATGTATAAAAATTAGACAGAGAATGTCAGAAGTGGCACCATTTGCAGCAGAAGAAAGAAGAAAGTGCATATGGTGCCTTATTTATTTGATGTCGGGGTCAAAAGCCCCCGACTATGATACCTACGGATTGTTACGCACTACGTGCTCCCACAATCCTACCCAACATTCGCATATCGTGGTGCTTACGCCCCACTTTTATGCTCATATTGGGGCGGGTCACAAGGTCATTCTACCACTCGTGTGCGAGCACACGTGGTGTCAGACCTTTTGACCCTGGTATCTTTATTTTAGTTGGCAGAAAGAAAGGGGATGGAGTTATGCATTATGATATTAGTTTTCCACATTTGGGAATTACGTTAGATCATGTAGGAAAGAGTGTGGACCTTTTTGGAGTTTCTATTGCATACTACGGAATTATTATAGGAATGGCGATTCTGATCGGATTTGCAATCGCCACATCAGAAGCAAAAAGACCTAGGCAGAACCCGGAAGATTATCTCGATATGGGAATTATCGGGGTAATTGCGGGGATTGCCGGAGCAAGACTCTATTATGTGATTTTTTCCTGGGATATGTATAAAGATGATCTGCTGGATATTTTTAACCTCAGAGAAGGCGGTCTTGCAATTTATGGTGGTGTGATCGCAGCGGTTATTTCTGTTTTTGTCCTTGCAAAAGTGAAGCATCTTTCTCCGTTTCAGATCTTTGACACGATTGCAATGGCATTGCTGAACGGACAGATGCTGGGACGCTGGGGAAACTTTTTTAATAGAGAAGCATTTGGTGAGTACACGGATCGCTTATTTGCCATGCGTCTTCCGGTGGATGCAGTCAGATCAGGAGATATTACGGAGAAGATGCGGGAGCATATGGAGCGGATCAATGGAGTGAGCTATATCCAGGTACATCCGACATTTTTATATGAGTCCCTGTGGTGTGCTGTATTGCTGATCATTTTGGTTCTTTACAGAAAGCATAAAAAATATGAGGGAGAGCTTTTCCTGTTGTATCTGTTCGGATATGGTCTTGGAAGAGTCTGGATCGAAGGACTCCGCACAGATCAGCTTCTTCTTCCGGAAATTGGATTACCGGTATCTCAGTTACTTGCGGGAGCATTGGTGATCGGAACAGGAATTGCCCTGCTCTATCTTGGCAGGCATCATAAAAACAGTCCGATGCATCGGAGCGTAACGAAGTATGAACCGATGCCGGAAAAGATCAAAGGGAAGAAACCACCGAAGTGGAATGAGCGGTTATTTAAAAATATGAAATAAAATCAAAGGGGGGGAAAGAAGAAAATGAGAGATTATCTGGAAGGATGGAAGGACGAGAGGGAATGCGAAATACCTCCGATAAGGAAGGCCGGATTTAAGGAAGAAGTACTGATCAGGAGCCAGGTACCATTGAAAAGAACCAGAAAGGAGATGCGAGATGTCAAGAAGAACTTTAACAATTATTGATACAACCAGTGAAATGAGAGAAATTAATCTGGATCGCATCGGAAAAAGAGAACTGTTATTGGGGCGAAATGCCGAACAGTGTGAGGTGGTGCTTGCGGATCCGATCATATCCAAAGTTCAGGGAAAGTTCTTAATGAAAAAAGATTCTGTTGCATATGAAGATCAGGACAGCAGTAATGGAACGTTTGTTGCCAATATGGGAGAAAACCGGCTTTTGAGTAAGAAAGACGGATATGTAGAGCTGTCGGATAAAAGTGTGCTGAGAATTGGAAATATCCATCAGCCGGATCAGATGGTATTGCTGTTGTACAGGGATTCTGAAGAAACTGAAAAGTGGAAAAGGCAGGCGTTTGGATCACAGCCTATATCGATTGGACGAGACGGCAGTAATCAGATCGTACTTCACAGTCCCGGAGTTTCAAAAGTACATTGCACTATTTGCAGACAAAATGGCAAAATGATGTTGTATGACAGAAATAGTGTGAACGGAGTGCTTGTGAATGGCCAGCCGGTCAGAGGAATGACAGCATTACAGGACAAAGATCTAATACAGATTCTGGATTTTCAGATGTTCTATACCAATGGTTATATTTACTATAGAAGTGCAACTTCAGGTATTTCCTTATACGCTAAAAATATCAACAAGATTGTAGGACGCGGGAAGAAAAAGAAGAAGATTTTGAATAACGTAAATTGTGAGATCAGACCCAATGAGTTTGTTGCGATTATTGGAGGATCGGGTGCCGGAAAGACCACTCTGATGAGTGCAATCAGTGGATTTGACAAAGAATTTACCGGAGCAGTTTACTGTAATGGAGTGAACCTGATCGAACAGTTCCATTCACTGAAAAGCATTATAGGATTTGTGCCGCAGCAGGATATTATTTATGAAAATCTGACATTGAAAAGAATGCTTTTATATACTGCGAAATTAAAAATGCCAAAAGATACGCAGAGACAGGAGATGGAGCAGCGGATTCATGCAGTGTTGAAAATGGTGGATTTAGAGGAGCATCAGAATACCTATATCAGAAAACTTTCGGGAGGACAGAAAAAAAGAGCAAGTATTGCTGTTGAATTACTGGCAGATCCCAAATTGTTCTTCCTGGATGAACCAACATCAGGACTCGACCCGGGAACAGAAAAAAATCTGATGATGACGTTGAGCAAATTGTCAAAAGAACAGAATAAGACGATCGTAATGGTAACACATACGACGCAGAATCTTCATCTCTGCGACAAAATCATCTTTATGG
>ERZ1673740.2374-NODE-2374-length-10924-cov-4.313644_pt1 | contig 10924 bp, 14 predicted proteins | sample MGYA00580221_ERZ1673740 | MGnify/ENA primary metagenome ERZ1673740 (study PRJEB41218, sample SAMN15661786) | gut metagenome | host: Homo sapiens | place: Canada: London | collected 2015-08-20/2019-03-30 | study: EMG produced TPA metagenomics assembly of...
CATTAATTCTACCCCTTCTCTTACAGTATCAATACTTGGATCTGGTTCAACATCAAAGAATAATTCGATATCTACATGATTACGTCTTCTTCTAATAACGTCTTCGATTTTTTCAACATAACCAAGATTTACCATACTTCTATCAGTAACAATCATGGCTTTTTCCATATGTTTCATATCTCTTAAGTATCTAATTGAATTCTTTTCAAAGTATACTTTTGGAGGAAGTTTAACCCATTGCATATTGTTATTACGTCTCCCTATTCTCTTAATATTGATTAAGTTAACAGCACTTACGTTGTTAGATACTGAGTTATGTCCGTAAGAACCACAACCTAATGTTAATGATGGAATGAATGCATTATATACTGATCCAATACCACCGAATGTTGATGGAGCGTTTTCAATGATACGGATTGCTTTACATGCATGTCCGAATTTTTTAGAAATTTCATGATCTTCTGTATGAATTGCAGCAGAGTGACCTAAACCGTTAAATTCAACCATTGCAGCTGCTTTAGCAATACCATCATCAGTGCTTTTAGCTTTTAAGATAGCTAATACTGGAGATAATTTTTCTCTAGTTAATGGTTCATTTGGTCCTACTTCTTTACATTCTGCACAGATAATTTGTGTTTCAGCAGGAACTTTGAATCCAGCTTGTTCAGCAATCCATTCAGCAGGTTTACCTACAACATTAGGATTTAATTTAGCTTGAGCAACATTGTCTGAATAAGCTTCTGCACCAAACATGAATTTTTCAAGTTTAGCTTTTTCTTCTTTGTTTACAAAGTAAACATGGAATCTTTTAATTTCTTTCATGAAATCACTGTAGATTTCTTGGTCTACGATTGCAGCTTGTTCAGAAGCACAAATCATACCATTGTCGAAAGATTTTGATAATACGATATCATTTACAGCTCTTGGTAATACACATGTTTTTTCAACATATGCAGGTACGTTACCAGCACCTACACCTAAAGCAGGTTTACCACATGAATATGCAGCTTTAACCATTGCGTTACCACCAGTTGCTAAAATAGTTGCAACACCTGGGTGATTCATTAATGCATTAGTTGCATACATAGATTTAATAGATAACCATTGAATACAGTTTTCTGGTGCACCAGCAGCGATAGCAGCATCTCTAATAACGATTGCAGCTTGTTTTGAACTTTCATGAGCGCTTGGGTGGAACGAGAAAATGATTGGGTTTCTTGTTTTTAAAGCGATTAATGATTTGAAAATTACTGTTGAAGTTGGGTTAGTTGTTGGAACGATACCACAAACAACACCTACTGGTTCAGCAATTTCAGTAATTCCAGTTAATGGATCTTCATTGATGATTCCTACTGTTTTTAAATGACGTAAATTGTTAGTAACATATTCACATGCAAATAAGTTTTTAACAGCTTTATCTTCAAATACTCCACGTCCTGTTTCGTTAACTGCAGCTTCAGCTAAAATACCATGATGGTCTAACCCAGCTACAGAACATTTAGCAACGATGTAGTCTACTTGTTCTTGTGTAAAATCTTCAAATTCTTCTAAAGCTTTTAAAGCTTTGTTTACAAGGTCATCAACATGAGCATCAGTTTCTGCTTCAGTTGGGACAGCTTGTTGTACAGGTTTTTTTTCTGCCATTTTATTTCCTCCATATTTATTGTGAAATTTTTCATTTGTACATCAACATCTTACATGAAAAACATGCAAAAAACAAGTATTATCGCACGTTTGATGTGAAAAAAATAACGTAAGCGATTACATTTTTAACTTCTTGAAATTCTTGTTCGCTATGACAATATTTACACCTTTTTCCTTAAAATATCCATAACGAAAACGATTTGTTACACCCCATGTATTAATATCTAAACCATGTTTTAAATAAAGTGCAATTTCATCTTCATCTAAATAATCTTCTCGTACATGGACATGTAATTTTTGTGTTAAACATAATTGTTTATTCTTTTCATAATCATCTTCAAAAAGATATCCTAAATATAAAGATGAATCAATCGCTCTTAATTTATAAAGAGATTCAATAGAAAAACTTGAAAACAATACTTGATCTAACATTCCCATCTCTTTAATCATTTGATAACTTTCTAATTCTATTCCTGAATATTGAATCTTATTTGTTTTAATTTCTAAATTAATTTTTACTTTTTTGCCTTTACATAATTCTAAAAGTTCTTTCAACACAGGAATTCTTTGAGGATTTTCCTTTGTTCCAAAATTATAAGCACAAAGTTCATCATAAGTCATATCTTTAATATAACCTTTTCCATTACTTGTTCGATTTATTTTTTCATCATGACATAAAACAAGAACGCCATCTTTTGTTTTATGAACATCTGTTTCAATTCCATCAAAGCCACTTTCAATAGCTTTTGAAAAAGCTAACATTGTATTTTCAGGATATTGATCACTATAGCCTCTATGTCCAAACAACAACATAGTCTCACCTCCTAAAGACATTTTACTCTTTTATTGTTAAGAATACACCAAAAATATGTTATATAAAAAGCAGACTTTTGTTAAGAAGCCTACTTTTCATACATTATTTTAAAAGAGTCTAAATAATAAAGTACTACTTCTTGATCACATTCTAAAGAACTCCATTCACTAAAAATCACTATATCATCTAAATGATCAACTTTTAAATGTCTTTGTTTACGTCCATATCCTACTTTCATTAAAAGACTCTTTTCGTTCTCTAAAGTAAAATCACTTCATAACAGTTTTAAAGAAAGTTGATCTTGGATTTTTGAAATGTGTAATTCAAAAATATTATTTTCTATTGTTGGAATCGTATAATCGACATCAGAAACCTTATCCAACCAATGAGTATTCTTCTTCCTTTTTCATCTAAGAAAGATTGAGCTGCATAGATATCAAAACCATTATCAATTTCTCCAAAAGCTTTGCCATAGTCTTCATTAAAATAACGAGAAACTGTAGTTTTTCCAAAGCCAGCCATTTCCACAATGTCTTTCATTATAATTTTTTCTTTCATATCATCACCGCATCCAGTATAACAAAAAAAGAACACTTTAAATAAAGTCGTGTTCCTCCAACCATAGTGTAATTCCATCATCGATAACATCTTGGCATATTTCATTTGCTACCGCTTTTGCTTCTGGAACTGCATTTCCCATAGCAACACCGGTATTTACTTCTTCCAACATTTCTAAGTCATTTCTTCCATCACCAAAAGCAATCGTATCTTGCATATCTTTATTTAAAGCTTCTACAAGTTTTTTAATTCCTACCGCTTTTGAAACACCTTTTAAAGTCAAATCAAAAGAATAACCTGTTTGATGTCTTTGGATATCAAAATAAGGTGATAGCGTTTCTACTAAAACCGGAATATCCTCTTTAGAATTGATAACAATCATACCAATATAAGCTTCTATTTCTTGTGGATCAAAATCATCAATAATGGTTTCATCTTTCATTCCCCAATTTTTCGCAAATTCAACATGTCTTGGTTCATTTCGATCTAAAACATAAATAAAATCATTGCTTTCAAAATAAAAACTAAAATGATGTTCTTTTGATAATTTAATAGTTTCTTCAATTGCTTTTGCTGGAACAATTGCTTTATAAAGAGCTTTTCCTTTATATTCTACATAACCCCCATTACATGTGACATAACCACTAAACGGATAATTCATAACTCCATCTGTTATAAAACATTTACATCTTCCTGTTGCCAAAAAGACATCATGTCCTTTTTCTTTTAAGACATCAAACGATTGTCTATTTGTTTTTGATATTTCATAAAGACCTTTATTACATTCAATTAATGTTCCATCAATATCAAAGAAAAATAATTTAGACATTTTCTTCCTCCTAATAAAAAGACAAATGTATAAAACATTTGTCCTAGAATGCTTTTTCTAATGCAACTAATTCAATTTCCATAGGTGTTTGATTACCTAAAAAATCAATAAGAACTTTTGCATTTTCTTTTTCAAAATCAATTGATTCAACTGTTCCACTTTTACCAGCAAAAGGTCCTGAAATAACATTAACTTCATCACCAACAGCATAATCAATTTCAACAGCTGATGTAGAAATACCCATTTTCTTTAAAATAGGATCTAATTCATGTTTTTGAAGTGGGAAAGGTTTTGCTCCACCACCTGAAGAACCAATAAATCCAGATACTCCTGATGTATTACGTACAACGTACCACGCTTCATCAGTCATAACCATTTCTACAAGAACATATCCTGGGAACATGTTTGTTACTTTATTAATTTTTTTACCATCTTTAATAATTGTTTCAACATGTTCTGGGATAATAATATTATATAAACAATCTTGTAATCCCATTGATTCAATACGTTTTTCTAAGTTTTCTTTTACTTTGTTTTCATGACCATTGTATGTACAAACGACATACCATTGTCTACCTTCATCATTCATTCCTGCCATAATCTAATCCATCCCCAATGCTTTTAAAATAAATGCAATAACGGCATCTCCCCCGAAGAAGAATAATCCCATTACAAAAGTAAATACTAATACAACTACTGAATTATTAAATAATTCTTTTTTTGTTAACCAATGAACTTTTTTAATTTCTTCACGAATACCTTTTAAATTAAACCATTCTTTAAAACGTAATTCATGTTCTACTTCTTCAACTACTTCTGTCTCAGCTTTTTTACCAAACACGAGGTAACCTCCTTATTTCGTTTCTTTATGTAAAGTATGTTTACCACATCGTTTACAATATTTATTTAATTCTAATCTGTTTACATTTAATCTTTTATTTTTTGTCATTGTATAGTTTCTTGATAAACATTCACTACACACTAAAATGACTTTTTCCTTCATAATATCAACTCATTTCTATGCTACTATAATTTAGCATAAAAGAAATTCATAGTCAATCTTATTTACAACGTACTTTTTTTCGCAAGCGATAATGCGCATTATAAATACATTTAATATCGACACCAAGTATTTCTGCTATTTCCTTAAACTTATAGCCTAGTTGTAAATAATAAACAATCTCTTTTTCTAAAGGCGAAGCTTTCTTTTCTAAAACATCTAAAGATATTTGCTCTCGATTTTGAATTTCTAATTGACATTCTGGTCGATACGTTTCTTTGGTATCTGCAATGACATTTTCTACTTTTATACTTGTTCCATAGATATCTTGATCTAAAGAAATTTTCTTTTTATTATCAAGATAACGAATTTTCCGATAGACCATTCTTTTTTTAGTACTTAACGAGGCTTTAATTACATAAAAAAAGTAAGTACGCATAGAAGTATTTTTGTCAATGCGATAAGCTTCAAAAGCGTGAGAAAGTGAAATCATCATTTCTTGAAGCGAATCTTCTGAATATTCAATACCACTATCATAGCGATTTGCATAAGCATAAATAAATTTTCGATATTCACTTAATAATATTTCATAGGCCCTTATTGAACCCAAATGATATAAATAAATTAATTCTTGTTCATTGTACGCTATCATAGTTTATCCCCTTTCTTTTTATAAAGGGTGTCTTGAATTATATACTTGATAGAGAAGAACAGATGCAGCCACTGAAGCATTCAAGGAATTAACATGTCCTTCCATTGGTAAAACAACATTGATATCACAACTTTTCTTAACAAGACGTGACATACCAAAACCTTCTGAACCAATGACTAAAACAGTTGGCATATTGTAATCCACACTACGATAGTCTTGGCTGTTTTCAAGTTCACAACCTACGACCCAGAATGACTTTTTCTTTAAATCTTCTAAAGTCCTTGTAAGATTTGTGACTTGTGTCACTTTGACATGATGAATCGCCCCTGTAGATACTTTAGCAACCGTTGCATTTAAACCTACGCTTCGATTTTTTCCAATAATGACACCATCAACACCAACAGCATCACATGTTCTTAATATTGCACCTAAATTGTGTGGATCTTCTAAACCATCAAGCATTAATAATAATGGTTGTTTCCCTGGTTGAATAGAATTTAAGATTTCATCTATAGAGTAATAACGATAATTTTCAATATAAGCCATTACCCCTTGATGAACAACTTTTCCAACTTTTTTATCAAATTCTTTTTTATCCACAAACTCTAAAGGAATTTGATTTCGTTTACATAAGTCAAAAATCTTTTGATCTTTATGTCCATTCAACATATAAATCTTATAAACACTCGCACCCTTTAATGCTTCCATGATAGGATTTTTTCCATATATATATTGTTTCATATTTTTCTCCATTTTTTGTCTCAAATTTGTGTCAAATTTCTTCATTTTCGAGTTCATTCACACGTTTTTTAAACTCATTAAAGATTTCGTAGATTCTCTCTTGTTGATTATTTAAATATAAATAACCAATTAGACATTCAAATCCTGTTGAATAACGATGTTCTTTCGAATCTCTTTTATTGGTTTTTGTATTTCTTCCCCTTTTAAAAATACCAACTTCTTTTTCTGTTAGAAAGTTTTGTTCTAAAATATACAAGATAAAATCTTCATGAGCTTTACTACTTACATAGTGTGTTGCTTTTTGATAGAGCTCATTTACTTTTTGTAGATCATTTTTAATAAGATACTCTCTTACCAAAAGTTCTAAAACACTATCACCTAAATAAGCAAGAACAAGCGGATTTATAAAGTCTGGATTCATTAAATAATTCCTTTCTTAATTAAAATATCACGATATTGATCTGCTTTTTCAAAGTCTTTTTCAGCTTTTGCATCTAACCATTTTTTATAAGTAGCTAATTCTTCATCATCTAATTGTTTTGGTTTGAAAACAAAACCAATCACATCACACATTTTTAATAAAGTTTGATATTCTTTTGAAATAACAGTTGCATCTTTTTCTTTAACACGCATTACTTGATTTAATACTTTAACTTGATTTAAGATTTCAGTTAACGCTAAAGAAGTGTTTAAATCATCAGATAAAGCGTTCACCATACAATCTACTGTTTCTTTATTATAATCACTTTCTTCTAGATGATTAACTTGTAAATAAAGAGAAGTTTGTTTTAAAACATTTTCTACTTTAGCGACTTCTTTTTTAACTCCTTCAATAATTTCATTCGTCATATTTAAAGGATTACGATAATGACTTGATAACATAAACCATTTATACACATTACAACCAAGTTCTTTAATTAAATCTTTAGCCCAAATAACATTACCTAAAGATTTAGACATCTTTTCATTATTAATATTAATCATTTGATTATGCATCCATGTATCAGCAATTGGATGACCGTTAAGCGCTCTTGATTGTGCAATTTCATTTTCATGATGTGGGAATTTTAAATCTTGTCCTCCACCATGAATATCAATTCTACCATTTTCAAAAATATCATTGATCATAACAACACATTCTGTATGCCATCCTGGTCTACCTTTTGACCAAGGACTATCAAATTGAATACCTTCATCAGTCTTTTTCCATAAGGCGAAATCTGTAGATTCTTCTTTAACACCCTTATCTTCTACACGTTCACTTGCCCCTGCTACAAGGTCTTCAATTTTAATTCCTGAAAGTTCACCGTATTCTTTTACTTTAGAAACTCTAAAATAAACATCTCCCTCTACTTCATAGGCATATCCTTTTTCTACAAGTTTTTCAATAAACGCAATAATTTGATCCATTGTTTCTGTAACACGTGGCGCATAAGTAGGAAATTCTAAGTTTAAATCTCTTCGTACATCTTCATAAGCTTTGATATATTTATCTGTTAATTCTTTTTCACTGATCCCTTCTTGTTTTGCGGCTTTAATGATTTTATCATCAACATCAGTAAAGTTAGAAACAAATGTTACTTTATTTCCTTGATATTCAAACGTTCTTCTTAAAACATCAAAAACAATCATTGGTCTTGTATTTCCAATATGAACATAGTTATATACTGTTGGTCCACATACATAAATACTTACTTCACCTTCTTTTAAAGGTTTAAACTCTTCTTTTTTATTTGTTAGTGTATTAAATAATTTCATAAGCTCCTCCTTCTAACAAAAAAAGCATTCACTATCTAGACACTAACGTGTTCTTCCACCAGATAGATGATGCTTTATGACGATTTTAACGCAATCAACGTTCTTTCTTTTCAAAAGACTCAAGTAAGTGCATTTCTATAAATTCATTTAGACAATTTCCACCATCATGTCCTCTCTAAAAAATATCCTCTATATACTTCTCTTACCTATAATTTATTTTTATTGACTTCATTCTATCACAAAATAACAATTTTACAATCCTGATGTTTTCGCAAAAGATTCTAAATAAACAATCATTCTCTTATAATTCTTTTTAAAATCTTTACTGTTCGCTTCATATCCATAAATATAGGTATTTTGATCATCAAAATACACTAAATGAATAAACTTCAAACCACTTTCCACATAATTTCCTTTATATTCATAACATTTTAAGCCACTTTCTAAAGCCGGTGTCTTTACTTCTAAAGAAGAAACACCTGCAGATTCTAATTCTCCTTTATAAAGTTCTGAAAGTTGAGTTGTATCATTATCATACTCATTCTTTCCAACTTTATAAAACAAAACTTGATTTTCCTTTACAAAGCGTATTACCCCATCACTTTTATCTGTTTCGGATAATTGAAAATCATTAGGATAATAAAACGAAACACCTACCCCTGCTTCATATAACGTTCCATCTTTATTTGTAGAAACCGTTTCATCCTTTTTCCCACAAGCAACTAATGAAACAACACAAATAAATACCATCATTACTTTTATTATGTTTTTCATGTCATCACCTCTTTTTAACATTTTACACAAGTTTTTCTCCTTTGACAACACCAGTCCAAGCCCAATTTGTTCCAAAAGAAAAAATCAGCCTTTATAAGCTGACTTATTCACTAAGTTTTTTAATAACATTCCATATTTCTGAATAACTTCCACCATTTTGACAAAGGTTACCATAAGCATAACCATAACACATTGTAACACGAGCATCTTCATTCTTGCTATCTTTTACATTTCTCATTCTGTTATATCCATCTTTAGTATACATAGCACGTGTTGCATCTTCACCAGGTTTTGCACTATCTTTATTCCACAAATATCGATGTGACCATTTTTTACCATCATAATACCATGGTTTACTATCTTTATCTTTTTGCTAAATTATACAGTAAACATTACTTGCCTCTTTAGAGGTTCCACCATAATAACTCGGTGTACCAATTCCATAAATCAAAACATAAGGCTTTGTATCTAAGTATTTTTGAATACTTTCACTTTGATTATCAGTAAGGTAGTAATTCTTACTACCTGTTTCATTGTTGACAATATTCCCAATTTCACCAAAAGCAGCCGATTTTACAAATGTCACCTGTGCTGCAATTAACGATTCTCTTAACTTTGCTAGTTCTCTCGCTTCTTTAGCATCATCTACATAACCAAGCGTTGTTGGAATGGCTATGGCTGCAAGGATAGCAAGTATGACAAGTACAACAATAATTTCCACTAATGTAAATCCTCTTTTATTTCTTTTCATAAATGCCTCCTTATATTTTATATGTATCATAGCTTATTATTGATTTTCATTCAAGAAAAAAGTATCGGTTTTACCGACACTTTTCATCTTAAAGCAACGAAGCAAATAAACGAATATATTGTTCTGCACTAGCATCCCAATCAAGTTTTTCTGCCATTGCTCTTTGAACCATGGCATCCCATGCTTCTGGGCAATCATAGAATGTATGCAATGCATAATCTATCGTATCCATCATTTCATGAGCATTGTAGTTATAGAAACTAAATCCTGTTCCTGTTCCTTCGAATTCATTATATGGTTGAACACTGTCAGCTAAACCACCTGTTTCTCTTACAATAGGAATTGTTCCATATTTTAATGACATCATTTGTGATAAACCACATGGTTCAAACAGTGAAGGCATTAAGAACATGTCGCATCCAGCATAAATACGATTCGATAAAACAAAGTCATATTTACATTGGAAAGAAACTTTATCTTGGTGTTCCCAAGCAACACCTTTTAAAGCATCTTCATACATACGATCTCCTGATCCTAAGATAATAATTTGAACTCGTCTTTGACACATTGCTTCAAATTGATTAATAATTAAATCAAGTCCTTTTTGTTCTGTAAGTCTTGTAACAATACCGATTAAAGCAACTTCAGAATCTTCAGGTAATCCAACTTGTCTTTGTAAAGCAAGTTTATTTTCTAATTTACCTGTTTTTACAGAACGTGGTGAATATTTTTTCACAATTGTTTGATCCTTACTTGGATTGATCACATCGTAATCAACACCATTTAAAATACCATAAAGATCATGTTTTCTCATTTCAAGAATCGATTGTAAACCTTCACCATATTGATCTGTCAATATTTCCCTTGCATAAGTAGGGGAAACTGTCGTAATAACATCACTATAGAAAATTGCCGCTTTCATCATATTTAAACATCCATCATTACGACAGTTACCGTTATAATAAAGATAGCTATCAAGCGCGAAAAACTCTTCTAAAATATGTGGATCAGCTTTACCTTGGAATAAAATATTGTGAATTGTGAATACAAGTTTAATATTTTGATAATAATCATAATAACAATATCTTTCCTTATAAAGCATCGCAATCATTGCTGTTTGCCAATCATTTAATTGTAAAACATCAGGTTTAATATTTAAATGACTGATTAATTCTAAGACTGCAAAATCAAAGAAAGCAAATCTTTCATAATCATCATCATATCCATATAAACCAGGTCTACCAAAATATTGTTCATTATCAATGAAGTAGAAAGTGACACCATCAACTTCTGCTTTGAAAATACCACAATAACGTTTACGCCATCCCATATAGATATCAAAATTTGTTACGTATTCAATTTGATCAACAAATTTCATATCTTGGTATTTAGGAATAAAAACA
>ERZ1673740.2375-NODE-2375-length-10923-cov-4.619157_pt1 | contig 10923 bp, 9 predicted proteins | sample MGYA00580221_ERZ1673740 | MGnify/ENA primary metagenome ERZ1673740 (study PRJEB41218, sample SAMN15661786) | gut metagenome | host: Homo sapiens | place: Canada: London | collected 2015-08-20/2019-03-30 | study: EMG produced TPA metagenomics assembly of...
TGTAAATGTAAATTTATGGTGTTTGGCTTCCACCATTATGCCAGAAGCCTCATAATATGTTCCATTTTCATCATAAAATGAATTTACACATGCGTCAAGCAATATGGGATGGGGTGTCTTGCATAAATAGGAAAAGTCTGATATTATCAGAAACGAAAGACTGGAATTTATGTGCAGACCATACTGCAGGAAAGAGGAGTATATGAGTTGGGAGAATAAGGTACGTAAGGTTGTCCCCTATGTAGCAGGAGAGCAGCCACAGAATCAGAATGTAATCAAGTTAAATACCAATGAATGCCCATATCCACCGGCACCGGGCGTAGAAGAAGTGCTTCATCATTTTGATGGCAATGTATTACGCAAATATCCGGACCCGGATGTGACTTTGCTCAGAAATGCACTGGCAAAGAGATACCAAGTAGCACCGGAACAGGTCTTTGTCGGAGTAGGCTCGGATGATGTGCTTGCAATGGCTTTTCTTACGTTCTTCCATTCAGACAAGCCGGTACTTTTCCCTGATATTACATATTCTTTCTATGACGTATGGGCAGATTTATACAGAATCCCGTATGAGTGTCAGCCACTGGATGAGGATTTCAACTGGAAGAAAGAAGATTACCTGAAGGAAAATGGCGGTATTGTGCTGGCTAATCCCAATGCACCCACAGGAATCGCAGTACCTGCAGCACAGATAGAAGAAGTGATTGCAGCCAATCAGGACAGCGTTGTAATCGTGGATGAGGCATATGTAGACTTTGGTGCAGAAAGCTGCGTGCCATTGGTTGATAAGTATGAGAATCTGCTGGTTACACAGACTTTTTCCAAATCCCGCTCTCTGGCAGGCATGAGAATCGGATTTGCCATTGGCAGTAAAAAGCTCATAAAATACTTAAATGATGCCAAATTCTCCTTTAATTCCTATACCATGAATGCGCCTACGATAGCAGCAGGTGTAGCTTCTGTGGAGGATGAGGAGTATTTCCAAAAGACCGTAGCCAGAGTCGTAGCGACCAGGGAGGCTGCCAAGAAAGAACTGACAAGACTGGGATTTACTTTTCCTGATTCCAGAACGAATTTCATTTTCGCAGCACATAAAGATATACCGGGAGAAGAAATCTTCCGGGCATTACGTGAACATGACATTTATGTAAGACACTGGAACAAGCCAAGAATCGCAGACAGTCTGCGTATTTCTATCGGAACAGATGAAGAGATGCACCAAATGATTGCATTTTTAGAGGATTATTTAGAAAGAAGAGGAAACTAAAGTGAAGGAATTTATCATTAATATTTTAAAAGGCATGGTGATCGGTCTTGCCAATATCATCCCCGGTGTCAGCGGCGGTACTATGATGGTATCTATGGGAATCTATGACAGACTGATTCTGTTATTGACCCATTTTGTAAAGAAATTCAAGGAAGCAATGAAGCTTCTGATTCCTATCGTAATCGGCATGTTACTGGCAATTGCCCTGTTATCCAAGGTCATTACCAAGATGTTTGATGCCATCCCTTTGCAGACAACGCTGCTTTTTGTAGGAATGATCATCGGTGGACTTCCTGTGATTTTCAAGAAAGTAAAGGGTAAGAAGGTAGGCGTTGCACAGATTATTGGCTTTGCAGTGTTCTTTGTACTGGTAATCGGATTATCCCTGATAGGTGAGGATGACAGCAGAACAGCAGATGTATCTTTAAATTTTGTGAACATCCTGAAGCTGTTCCTTGCAGGGGCACTTGCAGCAGGTACTATGGTCATTCCCGGTGTCAGCGGGTCCATGGTCATGATGATCATTGGATATTACACCGTTATCATCGGTACGATCAGCGGATTGATTGACGCCCTGCATCCATTTGATATGGCGGGGATTCTCGCAGCATGTGGTGTATTGGTTCCTTTTGGTATCGGCGTTCTGGTTGGTATCGTAGTGATTGCCAAGCTGATTGAATTTGTATTAAAGAAATACAGCCAGACTGCATACTGGTCCATTATCGGACTGATTGTGGCGTCACCTTTTGCCATTCTGATCATGATGGGCAGCGTAACAATTAATGTAGTAAATATTCTGACTGGTATTATTATGTTGGCAATAGGATTCCTCATTGCAATGAAGCTTGGCGGGGAGTAGGAAGGTGTGATGTGACATGGAGGCATATACAGATTTTGCCAGTGTGTATGATGAATTGATGGATAACACACCCTATGGACAGTGGTGTGATAATATCGTTAAAGTACTGGGAGAATATGGGATTAATGATGGTCTGGTGCTGGATCTTGGGTGTGGTACAGGTAGTCTGACACAGCTTCTGGCGGCAAAAGGCTATGATATGATTGGCGTGGACTATTCAGAAGAAATGTTAAATATTGCCTGCCAGAAACGGGAGAAATCAGGCTGTGATATTCTGTATCTGAATCAGGACATGAGAGAATTTGAACTGTATGGAACGGTGCGTGCTATCGTAAGTATCTGCGATTCCATCAATTATCTTTTGGAGGACGAGGATGTTGTCACCTGTTTCGAGCTGGTGAATAATTATCTGGACCCGAAGGGAATCTTCTTCTTTGACTTTAATACCAATTATAAATATGAAACGATCATCGGAGACAGGGTCATTGCTGAGACAAGGGACGATTGCAGCTTCATCTGGGAGAATTTCTACGATCCGGAAGAGATGATGAATGAGTATGACCTTACTGTCTTTATAAGGGAAAATGAGGAAGAACCTGATACCTTCCGCAGATTCCAGGAGACACATTTCCAGAGAGGCTATACATTGGAAGAGATGCGTGGATTTATCGAAGAAGCAGGACTGGTATTTTTGAAAGCTTATGATGCTGACACGCTGGAAGAAGTAACACCACAAAGCCAGCGTATCTATTGTGTGGCGCAGGAAAATATGAAATGAGGATTAAGATGTCAGATTATATAGTAAGAGCAACAGCTGCCAATGCACAGATTCGTGCTTTTGCGGCGACAACGAGAGAAATGGTAGAGAAGGGACGTCAGGTTCATGAGACAAGTCCTGTTATGACTGCGGCATTGGGCAGATTACTGACTGCCGGTGCAATGATGGGCAGCATGTTAAAGGGTGAGCAGGATGTTCTCACATTGCAGATACGTGGTGATGGACCGGCGAAGGGCATTACAGTGACAGCAGATTCTGCAGCAAATGTAAAAGGATATGTGGTAGAGCCACAGGTTATGCTGCCTCCAAATGAGAAAGGTAAGCTGGATGTGGGCGGAGCTATCGGCAGAGGATATCTTAGTGTGATCAAAGATATGGGGTTAAAAGAGCCTTATACCGGACAGACTGAATTACAGACAGGTGAGATTGCAGAAGATTTGACTTACTATTTTGCAACTTCCGAACAGGTGCCTTCTGCAGTAGGTCTGGGAGTACTGATGGAAAAGGACAATACCGTGAAGCAGGCGGGTGGATTCATCATTCAGCTGATGCCTTTTGCAGAAGAAGAGGTAATTGAGAAGCTGGAGAAGAATCTGGCGCAGGTATCCAGCGTAACGAAGCTGTTAGACGAAGGCAGGACACCGGAGCAGATTCTGGAAGTACTTCTTGGGGATATGGACCTGGAGATTCAGGATACGATTCCAACACAGTATTATTGCAATTGCAGCAAGGAACGTGTGGAGAAGGCGATCGTCAGCATCGGACGTAAGGAAATCAATGATATGATTCAGGATGGCAAGCCTATCGAAGTAAAATGCCATTTCTGCAATACCGCTTATGAATTCAGCATCGAGGATCTCAAACAGATCATCAAGCGTTCAAAATAAGGGAAGGATAGTGTGAAAAAACCATATATGGCAGTTTTTTTCACACACGAGATTTGTGTCTGCGTATACTTGACACAAACTCGATATGCGCAAAGGACGTGCGCAGAAATGAGGATTATTATGAAAGATGGATTTGTGAAAGTAGCTGCGGCTACGCCAAAGATAAAAGTTGCAGATACCCAATACAATGCAGAAGCTATTATCAACGAGGTAAAGGAAGCCTGCTCTAATGGGGCGAAGATTGTAGTATTGCCGGAGCTGTGTATTACCGGATATTCTTGTAGTGATCTGTTCCTACAGGATAAGCTGTTAGCATCAGCCAGGGAACAGTTGGGAGTAATTGCAGACAGAACGGCAGAGTGTGATGCTCTGCTTTTTATTGGAATGCCTTTGGAAAAAGACCATAAGTTGTTCAATGTGGCAGCAGTGGTGCAGCACGGACATGTACTGGCTTTTATTCCAAAGACATATCTGCCTAACTATGGTGAGTTCTATGAAGCAAGACATTTTGCCTCAGGAGAGGGACAGGATGGCTATTGCAGATATCAGGGTGAAGAGATTCCTTTTGGGACGGATATCCTATTTGAATGCGATACCGTGGAAGGACTGGTGGTAGGCTGTGAGATCTGTGAAGATATCTGGACGCCGAATCCTCCTAACACAAGACATGCATTGGCAGGTGCAACAGTCATGGTGAACCTGTCAGCCAGTAATGAACTGGTAGGCAAGGATACGTATCGCGAAGAGCTGGTGAAGCTGACCAGTGCAAGACTGATTGCAGGATATATCTATTCCAGCGCAGGAGATGGAGAGTCCACACAGGATGTAGTCTATGGCGGTCATGACCTGATTGCGGAGAATGGTACACTTCTTGCGCAGAGTACATCTTTTACAACGGGAATTATCTATGCAGATCTGGATATTGCCAAGCTTCGGATGGAACGCAGGAAGATGACTACGTACCTTCCAAGAGAAGATATCCTTCATGATGTGATACCTTTTACATTGAAGGTAGAAGAAACGAAGTTAAGCAGAAAGTTTGACAGAGCGCCGTTCGTGCCATCCGATAAAACGACCAGAGAGAAACGCTGTGAGCAGATTCTCTCTATTCAGGCAAATGGCCTGAAAAAGAGATATGAGCATACAGGCTCTAAGACTGCGGTAATCGGTATCTCCGGCGGTCTGGATTCTACACTTGCCCTGTTGGTGACGGTGAGAGCCTTTGATATGCTGGGATTGCCAAGAGAGAACATCAAGGCAGTGACAATGCCATGCTTTGGGACAACGGACAGAACCTATGACAATGCCTGCAAGCTGACCCATGCCTGTGGAGCACAGTTACAGGAAGTAGATATTAAGGAAGCCGTGAACATTCACTTCAGGGATATCGGACAGGACCCGAATCAGCATGATGTGACTTATGAAAATGGACAGGCAAGAGAAAGAACCCAGATACTGATGGATATTGCCAATAAGAATGGCGGTCTGGTCATTGGTACAGGAGATATGTCTGAGCTTGCGCTCGGCTGGGCAACCTATAATGGTGACCACATGTCCATGTACGGAGTGAACGTAGGAGTACCTAAGACACTGGTGCGTCATCTGGTGCAGTATTATGCAGATACCTGTAATCATGAAGCAATGCGCAATGTATTGCTGGATATTCTGGATACACCGGTCAGCCCGGAGCTTCTTCCACCGGAGGATGGTGTAATTTCACAAAAGACAGAAGATCTCGTAGGACCGTATGAGCTTCATGATTTCTTCTTATATTATATGCTGCGTTGCGGATACACGCCTTCCAAGATATACAGAATCGCAAAACTGTCCTTTGCAGGAGTATATGAGAATGAAGTTATCCTGAAATGGCTGAAGACCTTCTATCGCAGATTCTTTGCACAGCAGTTCAAACGCTCCTGCCTGCCGGACGGACCTAAGGTAGGCAGTGTGGCACTGTCTCCAAGAGGCGACCTGAGAATGCCGTCGGATGCATGCGCACATATCTGGATGCAGGAACTGGACACATTAAGGCCTTAGATAAAAGCACGCTAATGCGTGCTTTTATTGCATTGTGCCAGACACGGGTGCAGATACAGCTGCTTTACTCAGGGACTGGGAGATAGCATTCAGTAATAAAATGGAAGTATATTTGCTTTCCGTGGAATAACTGATGTTCTCCAGTCCCTGATTGTCTATTACTTTGGCAGTCAGCTCATCCAGACACGGCTCCATGAGAGGATACATAGTAGTAACCGCTTCATCCAGATTGATCAATTCAATTGCGTTGATATGATCCGCATCTACGGTGACTTGCAGCTGTGCGGCGGCATTGCCAAGCTGTAATGTAGAAGAATATACACCGGGAACGTATAGGGCAGCAGACTCCTCTGTAGGTGAAGCAGAATCCGAAGGCAGGAATAGAGACAGCAGAACCAGAATGATCAGGATGCCTACGAATAACAGTAAGATCGTATATAACACTTCTCTGGAACGAAGAACAACAATTTTGGTATTGGCACTCATAAAAAGACTCCAAACTCTTTTTCTATACATCATATGAAATAGAGGGGAGGAATATGATGTGTTTTATCGCAACAGTGGTTGACAAAGAACGACATAACTTGTTATTATTTATGAAAAGTTAATAATATATTCTAAAAATAACAGATTATAACGCACAATATATGCACTATAGCGCATTATAATAGGAAGGATATGGAAACAATGCAGAAGTATACAAAACAAGATATCATCAATATGGTAGAAGATGAAGACGTAGAATTTATCCGTATGCAGTTTACGGATATTGAGGGTAATTTTAAGAACGTGGCAATTACGTCAAGCCAGCTGGAGAAGGCACTGAATAATGACTGTATGTTTGATTGTTCGCTGGTAGAAGGCATGCTGCCCACCGACAATGCAGATATGTTTTTGTATCCGGACCTGAATACATTTACGATTTTCCCATGGCGTCCACAGCAGGGCAAGGTAGCCAGGTTTATCTGTGATGTATACCGTGCAGACAGAACGCCTTTTGAAAGTGACTGCAGATATGTCCTGAAGAAGGCAATCAAAGAGGCTGCTAAGATGGGTTACACCTTCGACGTAGGACCTGAGTGCGAGTTCTTCCTTTTCAATGCGGATGAAAATGGCAGACCTACTACAATCACCAACGAGCAGGCGGGATTCTTTGATATGGGACCTCTGGATAATGGTGAAAATGCAAGAAGAGATATCGTGCTGACACTGGAAGACATGGGATTTGTAGTAGAGGCCTCCCACCATGAGAAAGCACCTTCCCAGCATGAAGTGGATTTCAGGTATGACGAGGCACTGACAACAGCGGATAACATTATGACTTTTAAACTGGCTGTAAAGACAATCGCAAAGCATCATGGTTTACATGCGACCTTTATGCCAAAGCCAAGAAAAGAATTCTGCGGTTCCGGTATGCACATCAATATGTCATTGCGTAAAGATGGCAGAAACATATTTGATGACCCAAATGGAGAGAACGGACTCAGCAAAGAGGCTTACTACTTCATGGGCGGCGTGATGAAGCATGTGAAGGGAATCTGCGCAGTAACCAATCCGCTGGTAAATTCTTATAAGAGATTAAAGCCAGGATTCGAGGCACCTGTATATGTGGCATGGAGCACATTAGGAGCCAATACACTGATCCGTGTGCCGAATATGCGCGGAGAGCATACAAGAATTGAATTGAGAAGTCCGGATCCGGCTGCCAATCCATATCTGGCTTTTGCAGCATGTCTCATGGCTGGACTGGATGGAATCAGGAACCAGATTGAGCCACCTGCAGAAGTACAGGACAACATCAATATCCTGTCAGAGGATGAGGCACAGGCAAGAGGGCTGGAGAAGCTTCCTACAGACCTTCTCGATGCCTGCATGGAAATGAAGAAGGATACCCTGCTCAAGGATCTGGTAGGTGACAGAGTATTTGACCAGTACTACGAATCCAAGATTGCAGCATGGAAAGAATATGACAGCCAGGTGACCAACTGGGAAATCGAGTCTTATCTGTACAAATTCTAAACAATGTCAGAGGTAAATGACATGATTAGGAGGTGTATCAGTGACTAATATCATCGTAGCTTTTGCCAAAATAGAAGATGCCAAAAGCATCAAGAATATTCTGGTAAAAAATGGATTCGGAGTGACCGCTGTCTGTACATCGGGCGCCCAGGCATTAAGCTATGCGGATGAATTTCATGATGGAATCATAATCTGTGGTTACAGGCTGGCAGATATGATCTGTTCAGAATTACAGCAGAATGTTCCGGGGGGCTTTGAAATACTGCTTATGGCTCCCCAGAGACTTCTCTCAGAAGTGGAAGGCGGCAATATGATCGGACTGGGTATGCCCCTTAAAGTACATGAACTGATCAGCACCGTAGGCATGATGTCCCAGAATCTGGTGAGACGTAAGAGGAAGCTGAGGGAGAAGCCCAGACAGCGTAATGAGGAAGAAGCAGCAACGATTGCAAAAGCAAAAGAGCTCCTCATGGGCCGGAATAACATGACCGAAGAGGAAGCTCACAGATATCTTCAGAAACATAGTATGGACAACAGTACAAGTATGGTAGAGACAGCGCAGATGGTGCTGTCCATGATGCAGGAATGCTCCTAGTGGGGCATTCTTTTTTTGTTTGCTTTTAATTTGATGAAATCCAGAATATCCTCCTGGTCACGCAGATCCAGCTGGTGATAGTAATTTAACAATTCACTGTCCTGAGGTGAGATTACGGGAGTCGCAGGCGCACAGCCGGCAGACGAGATAGAGGTAAAGTGCCTGCTGCCATTCTCCTTAGTAGACAGATCCTCCATTGCATAGCCAAGCAGGACATCGGAGGAAATATGATACAGCATTGCAAGATTGTATAAAGAATCAACAGGAGGAATGATACGACCTGTTTCATAGTGAGAATAAGTCTGCCTGATAATGTTTAGACTGGAAGCCACAAATTCCTGAGAATAGCCGTTGCATTTGCGTAATGATTTTAAATAAGTACCAAGTGAATTACCAGTCATATGTATATTCCTTCCTAAATTACCAGTATTTAACAATTATAGCGATAAACTTGTAATGCAAGGCTCATTAAAATAGCACATATGATAGTAAAGGTAGCATATTCAAATTATGGCATGATACATAATAAAAACGGCATTAAGTAAATGTTCAAAAAAGAAATATGCATATTGAAAAATAAATACATAAAAGCGAAAGACAAATATTTACTAAAACATGGTAAAATGTACAAAAGTGTCAGATTTTATCGTATTAATAGCGAAAATAAAGAAAAGGCTATCGAAAATAGCATATGAAAAGGTTATAGTATAATTAAATTGGGTTTCCGAGAGAAGACCTGATTGGCAGCTTGGGAAAGGCAGAATAGGCAATGCAATATGGGTACTCACCAGCCCAAAACAAATTATAATTGAGGAGGAATATTCCAATGAAAATGAAGAAAGTACTCGCAGCAACACTTGCTGCAACAATGGTAATGGCATCTGCTGTAACTGCATCTGCAGCTACAACAACAGTATCTGGTGGTAGTGGAGAGACTCAGGAAACACAGGCTGTTCAGACATTTGCAGAGCAGAACTCTAAGGCAGCAGGCGCTGTAATCAAGGTTGGTGGCGTTGAAATGAAGACATCCCTTGAAGGTGTATATGCAGCTAAGTCTGTACAGGGTATCGCAGTTAAGACAGCATTTGCTGATGTTAAAGCAGCACTTGGCTTAACAGGTACACAGAAGCCGGTTGTTATCATCTATGATACAGATGCTAAGAAGAGCTCAGCAGCTATGGTAAGTGTTAATGCAGCAGCAGAAGCACTTGGAGCTAAGGTTGTATCCAGCCTGAACATCGACTTAGGTGCTAAAGAAAAGGGTAAGTGGGTAACATTAAAGGATGGTTCCGTTGCAGTAGCAGCAGGTCTTCCTAAGGACGCTGACACATCCTTAACATACTCTGTAGTATGCGTACAGCCAGGCGGAGAGACAACAATTCTTGAAGATCAGGATACAAATGCTAATACTGTAACATTCGAAGTAAAAGCAGGTCTTGGTACTTATGCAATCGTAGCTAAATAATTTAGCCCAATTGAAATACAGACAGTGAGTGGACAACTGAGGTGACAGTTGTCCACCTACTATATTAAAGAGAAATAACTATAAGAATTCTTGGGGGAGAAGCTTATAGAAATTACGTATGAGGGGACAAGAACTGTGTTCAAAACTAGATGTATACGACATAAATTTTCCGTACTTTTCTTTGTATTTCTAATATGTTATTACGGATATACTATCAGCAGGGCATATGGTTTTACCTTTTTCCCTGATGAATTTGGTTACTGGTCGTATGCAGCCAGAGTGGCAGGCTATGATTGGTCTGATATTACGGCACTCGGCTCCTTTTATTCTTACGGATATAGTCTTATCCTTTTTCCAATTTTTATTTTATTTCATAATGCAGTCACTGCATATCGTGTGGCTGTGACCCTGAATTTCTTATTTCTTGGTGCTGCCTATTGGCTGCTGGTTCATATACAGAATAATCTGAATATACACGCCAGAACGGAGAAGAAAGAATTGTTTGCAGCAATCGCAATGCTTTATCCGACATGGCTGTTCTATGCCAGAAGTACAATGGTAGAAAATGTATTGGTATTCTGCTTTACATTAAGCTGCTATTTATTACAGGAATATAAGAAAAGAAGAGAACTACATTATCTGGCAGGATTCGTTATGACTCTTGCATATATGTATTTCCTACATATGCGTACTGTGGGCGTATTGATTGCGGGTATCATATCGCTCATTGTATTAATGATCCTGAAACCGGTAAAAAGTGAAAACAGAGATAAATTAATCCATATACTTATAATTGCCATTGTAATGGGAATATTACTGGTGCTGGGATATATCATCAAAAAAGTAATAGGACATTCTTTGTATGGAAGTAATACAGAAAATGTCAATATTAATGATTATGCAGGTCAATTTCATAAGATTACATATTTCTTCACAAAGGAAGGAATGTGGAACGGCTTATGTGGATTGGCAGGCAAATTGGTTTATACGGAAATAGCGTCTTATGGACTGGCGTG
>ERZ1673740.2385-NODE-2385-length-10878-cov-4.569435_pt1 | contig 10878 bp, 8 predicted proteins | sample MGYA00580221_ERZ1673740 | MGnify/ENA primary metagenome ERZ1673740 (study PRJEB41218, sample SAMN15661786) | gut metagenome | host: Homo sapiens | place: Canada: London | collected 2015-08-20/2019-03-30 | study: EMG produced TPA metagenomics assembly of...
TCCTGTGCGTCCATGTATGTGTCATTTACACTTAAAATTATGCACTCCAGCGGGCGCTGCCGTACTCCTTCTGCGGCACCAAACGATGGCCGCTGTACTTTATGCAGATGTAAGCAAGCCCCGCCAGCAGAATAGCCCCAACACCGCAGCCCACAGGAATCGGCGCAGGGGATAGTTGCAAGGGATGCAGTACAATTTTGCCAAGATTTACCGCGGCGGCCAGTCTTTGCGTGACCGTTCCGACAGCCGATACATAGAGAAGTCCCACCCGGTTGCCCAGCCAAAAGCAGCCCAGACTTGCAGCAAGACAGATCAGAATTTGCTTTGCGCGCTGTTCCTTCATAGCCGCTCACCTCGCTCCTGCTCTGGCGGTGGACGGTGCTGGTTCAGCTCCTTCGTGCGCTGCATGGCGCGTTCGGACAACTCCTGCAGCAGACTGGTGGGACGTTCCTTGCCGCGCGCAGCAATGCAGTTTTCAATGGCGGTCTGGATGCGGTCCACGTCCTGCCCCTTGAACCACAGGTTCAGCTGCCCGGTGTCTTTGTCCTTGGTAATGGCAAAGTCCACCGAGTATTCCTTGAGCTGCCGCCTGACATAGGGCAGCGTTTTGTCGTTCAGCTCCACCGAAGCGAGAGCTTGCGACTGCCGGTTGAGTGATTGAATTGATTGCTGCCCGTACTGCCGCGCTTGCAGCATACTGGCAACCGCCTGCAATATCCCAAAGATGCCCTGCCCGGCAAGCTTGGCTGCGTTGATTTGCACCCGGATGGTCGTTTCTTCTACCATACGGTATCACCTTCGCTTTCTCTGCAATGAAATTTCAGCCTCACCACGGCAGAGGAGCGCCGGTGCGTCGGGCGTATGCTTCGATTCTTTTTCCCAACCTGTATTGCTGCAAGCGGTCCGGCAGGCTGTATTCCAGTGTGCGGATTTTTACATGGTGCTTCATTGCACACTTGAAAAAGGCGTACAGGTACCGCTCCTTACCGCTGATCTGGCGCATACGGCAGACATACACGCAGTTGACTTTGCCGTCTCTGATACTGTGCAGCATACGCTGATACCCATCGTGCAGCGGGCCGTGCCCTTTATAATCGATGCTGCCGCCGACTACCGTGCAGCCGTCGTCACCGGCCTGCCTGTAGCAGGCATCGTAGCTCGCGCGGGTCGCTGCGCAGTCACCGGGAATACGCGCATACACCCATGCACGGGGAAACTTTTCTTGATTTGGCATTATCTCTCTACCTCCAGCTCTTGGTCATAAAAGCTCAATTGCTCGCCTTCTAAGCGGAACCGCAGGTCCAGCTCGGCAAATGTGAAATTCCGATTGAAGCGTTCCGTCGCCTTATTCGGTGCATCCTGCAATTCCAGCATCAGCTGCCATAAATCAGGATGTGCATGGTACAGATGCCGCAGCTCGGTCATCGATGCGTTGGGACAGAACCAGCACCCGCCGCGGTGGCTGTGCTCATACAGCGGCGACAGCAGCCCCTCCTGCCTGCACATGGCAAATGCATCCTGCTCTGTCACGCCGTACTTTGCCATAAGAGATACCTGGTCAGGCTTTAGCCGCTCCAGTCTGATAGGTTCATCCGCGGCAAGACCTAAATAGGAAACCGTACCCGGCGCCAAACTCTTTTTATAGGCTTCCAGTGGCGGGACCTTGCAATCTCGTTGAATTGCACAGCGCCCAGCCAGCGGAAAAGCGGCAAGCTTTCCCTGTGCATTGCCGCGGCTCACCACATGGTAAAAGCAATCTAGATACGTCTTTTCAGCGTGCAAAACCCTTGTGGGGATGCCGCGCTTTTCAAAGTACGGAATTGCTGTCTCATAGATAAACCGCGCATGCTCGGGCAGCTCGCCGGAAATCTCCTTGCTGAACATGACCTCTGTGTAGATGATTTCGTCCAGCGGTTCGCCATGCTGTAGGGCCAGCAGCGCTGTTGCATTGCTGTCTTTGCCGAAGCTTGAACAGATGATATGTTTCATGTCATTCACCAATAAAAATAGGGCGGCCCGCGAGAGTCGCCCATACCATGTACGTGTTTCATAGATTTTTAGTGCTCGCTCTCATCCAGTTTGGATTTGCGGCGCTTGTATGCAAAAATTCCGAAGCCGACGATAGACCCAAACACCGCCGCCGAAAGCAGCGCAAAGGGGAACCCATCGCTCGTTTGGGGAATGACCGGCATCGGCGCAGGCGTTGCCGTGGGTGTGCTTGCCAGTGCAGGGGTAGGCGCGGGCGTGCTGCCCGGCGTCGGTTGAGGCGTATTGCTCGGGGTGTCCTCATGCGGTGTTTCCTCGGGGATGCGTGCATCTTTCATAACGACAGTCTGAAGCTCACCGGTGGGCTGTACAGTAAAGGTAATGCTTTCTGCAATCTGATAGCCGTTGGGGGCGGTGATCTCGGTCAGCGTGTACTCTCCGGCAGGCAGCTTTTCGATATAGTGGGGCTTGTCCTTGGAAACCCACTGCGCAACCGTGTTGCCGTCCTTATCCTTGATGACCAGCTCCGCGCCGGGCAGCTCTTTACCTGTGGCAATGTCAACCTTGGAGATTTGTACTTTGGTAATGTCATCACGCATGATCACCGTGGCATCGTCCAGCAACTCCCAGTCCTCCCAGGGAATGATCCAGAGCTTCTTTTTATCCTTCAGATAGTAGACGTCTGCCTCGTCCAGTTCATGGCCGTCAGCATCCGTTTTGCGCTCCAGTCGGAAAACAATGTCATCTGCAACGGCATACCCATCAGCAGGCCGCTTTTCTGTCAAAGTGTATTCTTCGTCAAAATGCAGCCCCGTCACACGGTGCGGCGTGTCGGTGGATACCCAGGTGTCCACAATGTTGTCCTTCGTATCTTTGATGATCAGCGTAGCACCGGGCAGTTCCTCGTCGTTGGTCAAATCGCGCTTGCTCACCCACATTTCAGTAGGCTTGTTGGCGCAGGTGCTGTCCAGTACCTGCAGAACCTCGCCGTCATAGGTGAAGGTGACATCCATCTCTGCATCATTGAGATAGTATCCCAGCGGGGCGCGCAGCTCGCGGATAAAGTAATTGCCGCTGTTGGTCGAGGCATCCAGCCGGTCACTCTGGCCGTACCACTCGCCGCGGATGGGAACATCGCAGTTGAAATAGGTGTAGCCGTCCGCAACGGTCTCGGGACTGGTGAAAATCAAATCACCGGCAGAGAACAGCTTGTTGCCGTCCACGTCGTAGATGTCATCGCGGGTGTACAGGTTGAACACAGCACCGGCCAGATAGTTGTCGGTTTCCTGATTGATCTTGTACACACCCACGCGGGCATGCTCACGGTCATTGTAGAAACCAAGGGTCTGCTGTTCAGCCAGTTCCGCAGAGGCTTCCGATGCGCGTACAACATCAAAATGCTGTTCACTGTCGCCATTTTTGACGATGCTCTTTGCCATGACTACATCGTTCAGCTGATTATCCCAAGAAAAAGTCACATCATAGCTGTCCGTAGTACCAACATAGCCATAGGGCGGCTTGGTTTCCTCCACATGGTAGCTGCCCAGTGGCAGGGTAATACTGACCTCGCCGAGCGTGCCGTCGTGAATGACCGACAGAAAATCATAGGTTGCCTTGGTGCGGGACGGCGCAAACACAGCAGTGTCTGCGCTGCCGTCACCGGTGGTAACAACCGCCACCACGTCGCCCTTGGCATACCAGAGCGTGCGGCTGCCGTTGGCATCCAGCTGGCGGTCCTGTGTGTAAATGTCCTCGGCAGCCGTAATGGTGTATTCCGCACCGGCCAGCGGGCGCAGCGTATAGGCAAAGTCGGAATCGGCCTCGCCGGTCATCCAGGGGTCGATCAAATCGTTGGTTTCGATCATTCCTGTCAAGGCATTGCCGGTCTTACGGATGGTCAGCTTGCCCAGCGTTTCCTCATTCCAGTAGTCCTCGCCGATGACCAGCGTGTCCATGCCGTTTTCATTGTCATCACCGGTGGCCTTGTAGATGCGGTCCGTGGAAATATCGAAATCCACATAGTAGTTGCCGCTGTCGGCCCATTCGTTGTAGAAGCCGTCCGGGCCAACAGTCTCCACAATGCGGTATTTACCCAGCGGCAGCTTTTCAGGCAGGGTCAGGATGCCTTCCTCGTTGGTGTAGAAGGTATCCACGTTCTTGGTCAGATGCCCGTTTACCGTGTCCGTCATCGTGACCAGCTTGGGCTTCCCGTTTTCCAGCCGATAGTTGCCGTTGTCATCCAGCCAGTAGATCTGGAAGGCTGTGTTCGGCAGCAGGACCGGTTTGCCGGTTTCCGTATCGAGTTTCGTGATTTTTAAATACACTTCAATCTCCTCATCCAGTACCGTAAATTTCTGATAGGAATCCGATGCTTTCATCACACTGTCCTTCGGCGTGGCCATCGCGCCCCAAGGGTTGTTGTCCTGCTCGGGATCGATGCTGACCAGGAACGGCTCTGCCTGGAACAAATCATGCGGCGTCGTGGTCTCCACGACCAGATAGGTGCCGTAGGGCAGCCCTTGCACACGGATACAGCCGGAGTCATTGCTGAAGATTTCGGCCAACTGATACTCATTGGCACGCCCCGTAGGCTGCCAGCCATCGCCCTTGCCGTTCTTGTTGTCGCCCGCCGCGGTCAGCGTCCTGTTATAGGTGGCAATTTCATTGGCGTTGACCTCGTAGGTCTTGGCAATGGCCTGCGTCTCACCGGAAAAATCCCACTTGGGGTGCTCGTTGTCGTATTCCTTATTGATGTAGGCATCCAGAATGCTTTGCAGTGTGTAGCTTCCGGTGCGAGTCTGATTGAACTGGTCTACCTTGGACAGGTCAGATACCAGATAGAAGGTGAAGCCTGCACCTTCCAGCTCCAGCCCATTGGACTGACCGCTGGAGGATACGACCTTGCTGATCTCCACGTTGCCCTTGGCGATCTGATCCTGACTTTCGGTCAGGCCGTTATCCTTGTGGATATGGTAGTTGCCGTTGTAGGCGGCTGTGTCATTGGCAAAGGTGGTTTTCTCCACATACCAGCCCTCGTCTGCATAGCTGGGCGTGATGTAGTAGTTGTGCTCATCGCAGAGATACCCGGGCGCATAGGACAGGTAATAGGAATCGTAGGTCCAGGTGCCGTCCAGAGCCTTGCTCTTGGAGATGGTGCTGAACTGATTCTTGTATACCCAATCTGTATACTGCCCGTTGCTGGCTGCCAGCGCGGCAACCTGCCCGGTAGCTGCCTTGGTGCGGCTGTCCACCGTAGGATAGGTGCCGGAAACAGCAAGAGCGCCCTCACGCAGCGGAATGACCGTGCCGGTGGAGCGCTCTACTACATAATATTTACCGAGGTACAGGTTGGAGAAGGTCAGCCAGCCGTCCTCGATTTTTGCACTGGCTACGAGATTGTCCTTTTTCAGCACAGGCAGGTAATCGCTGATCCACTGCCCGCTGTTATCACGAATCGTAGTGTGCCAGATGGGATTGCCATTGGCATCTGCGATTTTGGAATAATCCACAACGCCGGTCACACCATCAGGGTGGGTAATATCCTCGGCGGCGTACAGGTCGTACACTGCACCGTCCAGCACGGCATTGCCGTGAGCAGCGTCGCCTGTCACATACCGCTGTGCATCCAAATCAACCTTGGAAATGCTGATTTCGCCCAGCGTGCGGTCATTCTTCATGATTCCGTTTTCTGCCGTGGTGGTGTAGCCGTCCTCGTTGGCTGCCTTGCCGCTGGCATCGGTGGTATAGCTTCGGGAGGCATCCTTGGGGGAGTCATAGATGGTGACTGTGGTTTCTACGCCGCCGCTGGTCACCAGCTTTGTGCCGCCCTTATCGCCAGTGACAATGTCGGCGTTGTAGTCACCATTGCCCAGCCACAGGACGGAATTGTTGTTGTCAGCGGTAATTTCCACATAGTAGGCGCGCTTGCCCAGCGGCGTGCCCGACGTGCCGGGATGGTCAACGTCTGTCCAGTCGCCGAAATACCCCGCGGGTGCCTTCGTCTCCACAACGATGAACCTGCCCTCATTGCGCTGCGTGTAGTACAGTGTATGGCGCATCGTGTCGTTTGTGGCGTAGGCGGCGTTGTTGATGACGGCATAGGTGCCGTCACCCTGGCGCTGAACGCTGTAGGTGTTGTACCCACCCGTGGGCTGGTATTTGCCGGTCACAACGTCCCACTGGTAGATTTCATACCGGGCATCGCCTGCAATCTGGTTGCCTGTCTCGCTGTCCGTTTTTTTGATCTTGATCTGCAGCGACCACTCAGCATTGCGCATCCTGTAGGCGTTGTTGGAGTTGGCCGGTACTGTAATGGTCTGGTGGCTGCCGTTGCTGCCCCAGTAGGATTCAAAACCGTAGGGGATGGTGACTTCGTCATAACGGAACTGTAAAGATGCAAGCTGCGCCTGCGCACTGGCAATAGCATTATTTACAGCGCTCTGTGCTTCTGCCTGAATGGCGGCAACTGCAGAATCTCGCTCGCTGTTGGCGGCTGCGTCTGCAGCTTCTTTCGTAGTATAGGGGCCGACGCTGCCACTGCGGCCATCTACAGTCTTGGATACAGTGTAATGCACAGACCAGCTGGCAGATGCTGCACCGCCGTTATTCTGGTAATTGTCGTCGTTGGTGTGGCCGCTTGTGGTGACAGTCTGCACACCGGCAGGGGAAATGCTCCAGCTGCCGCCGTCAATCGTTCCGGATTTGGTGATAGGCTCGATTTCAATCGTGGCACCGTCCACCTTTTCCAGCGTTTTCAGCTGGATCTTATCTGTGGTGATACCATAGGTCAGATCTACGGTGCCGCTGGCGGACTGTGCAGGGGCTTCCCAACTGGCATAATACTCCTGTACGACAGGCTTCGGCTCTTCCGTTTCCTCCTCACTGATTTCAGGGCCAATCAGGGCAACGGTCTGCCAACCGCTGCGCGCAGGGGTATAAATGTAGGTGTAGTAGCCGCGGGGCTTTGCATAGGCAACAGCGCCGTCCAGCAGGGCCTGCGCGGATTCCAGATAGATTTTTGCAGCAGTGCTCTCAGGGTAGTTCTCAATCAGCCACAGTTGGGTATCGTCGTAAATCGTATAGCAGAAATCCAAAAGAGAGATTTCTTCAGTATCTTCTGCAGAAAAAGCGACGGGTGTATCGGACAGCAAGTCCATAGAAAGCTGGTCCAGACCGCCCCAGATGCGGTATTGGTTGCCATAGTGGTCACCGGGAATGCACTGATCTGCGCTGACCAGAGAAGTGTTCGTATAAGTGTACGGAGGACAGCCTTTGGGCTGGCCGTTGGCACCGTGGGTGCAGCAGTAGGCTTCCTCGTCGTTGAACCAGATCAGCCAGGTGCCGTTGACCTTCTCGACCTTGGTGATTTTACCGCTGGTAACGGCAGGCGTGGGACGCTCGGCGTAGGCGGCAATGTCTGTAGTTTCTGCGAACGGTACGGCCATGGTGCGGCTTCGGTCAATTACAACGTGCAGCACTTTCGTCAGCGTGCTGCCATCCGGGGCGGTGTAAACAAGCTGCGCGGAAAAATCGGCATCTGCCTGTACATACAGTCCCATGACCGCGGCGGATGTTTCGGAATACTCACTGTGCACAAGGCTGCTGCGCGTAGTCTCATCGGCAGGAACACCGTAGAAGTCCAGCACCGTCACCTCGTTAGGAAGCACCACATCCAGATTGCTGCCGTCTGCAGGGTATTCCACCTGTGCCAGAATGGACGCAACGGCATAGTCGGAGCCCTCCAGCAACGGAGCCGTCATCGTCAGGTCGTCGCTGTTCAGGGTGTCCGCACTCAGGTAACTGTCCGTGTTTTCTTCCAACTGGTCATTCGGCCAGGCAGAAATGCCGATTTTTGTTTCACCTGTGGCAACAGGCAAGCCCTGGCTGCCCATATAGGAACCAGTCGGCGTATCCGGTAAGTCTGTGTACAAAACAGCGCCGTCGAAGGTATAGTCGGTGGATGTCTCCACCGGCGCATCCTCGTCGGCGCTTTGGGTAACCATAGAAGTTTCGCTGTCCTCGGGGGTATTTTCACCTGGGTCTGGACCGCTTTCATCAGTTTGCGGTGCATTCGGTGTGACGTTTTCGTTGTCCTGCACCACGATAGGCGTACCATCTGCATCGGGCAGCGGAGCCTCCGCAAACGCCCCAACCGGGAACATTGAGCAGCACATCACAGCCACCATACACAAGGCCGCCACGCGCTGCTTGAGATTGAACCTTTGATTCATTACACACTTTTCCTTCCGTTGTAAAATTTTATCTATATAAAAAAGTGCCTGCCGAACAAACAGCAGACACTTGAGAGTTTGATTTACCTGTAACGCTCAACCGACCTTTCCCTGAAAGAACTCCAAAAATTCCGGCAGCTCCTGGTCCGGCAGCTCGTTCATGACCTGCATAGCCAGGTACTCTGCGCGGCTCACCTTGGGAGCAAATTTGCGAGAGTAGGTCTTGCCGGTTCTCACGTACCCAACATCGTGGATCAGGTCCTTTTCCGAAAGGCTTTTCAGGATGGTAAAGACCGAACGCGGCTTCCAGGTGCAGTTCTGGGTCGGGATCAAATCGGAAACGATCTGGCTGGCGATAGCAGGCTCCTTGGAATCCCAAAGGTAGGTCATGATCTGCATTTCGGATGTAGTCATCCGATACAGGGAGTTTTGCTTTTTCATATCCATTCTCCAATCACTGAAAGGTTACGGTCCAGTAAGTGTACTGGCCCTCGGCGGTGCTGCAGAACCAGCAGCCCACGCCCATGCTGGTGAAGCTGGGCTCCATAATATTGGCATAGTGGGCAGGGCTGCCCTGCCAGTAGGTGCAAACACTGCTGGCAGAGCCAATCGGACCTGCAGCGCAGATTTCGCTGCGGGTCGTCATGCCGCTGTGGTCAAAGGGACCACCTGCCACAAAGCTCTCACAGCGTGCATCGGCGGCAGCACTCAGGCCATTGTCCATCGTCAAAGGGGAAAGACCAGCTGCTGCGCGCATAGCATTGATGTTTTCCTGTACCGCCCAATAGGCACTGTCCGAGCTGTCGATGCTCCACCACTCCTCACTGCCCGCCGCCAGGTCAAAGGGGACAGCACCGTAGCTCATGCTGACCTGTGCAGGCTGACTCTCCGCGGCAACGGGTTCCGTAGCGGGCGCTTCGGTAGGCGCTGCAGTAGGCTCCGGTATGGGAATTTCAGTCGGTGCCGATGTGGCAGTCGGTTCCGGAGTCTGTGTAGGCGCAGGTGCCGGGCTTTCCGTGGCAAGCGGCGCAGGTGTCTCAGCGGCAGTTTCTTCAGTAGCAACGGTAAGTTCTACCAGCGTACTGCTTTCCGGCGTTTGCAAGGTGTTATCGTTCTGCTGTGCGCAGGCGCAGAGTAACACCGTAGCTAAAAGAATGGATAACAGACATTTTTTCATATTATAAATTTCTCCAATCAGTAGTATAAATCATACAGACTACCAGCAAACTCGAGCAGCTTTCTGCCCAGCCAGAACAGCACCTGCGGCGCGCCGTAAGGACTGAGCAAGAATGCCATAACGGCAGACACGGCAGCCTCCTGATAGCATTTGTCAAACAGTGCCAACAAGCAGCCAGACCGCCCAGTGCCGCCAAAAACCTGCCGAAAACTCCGCAGATAGCAAACAGCACGATTGCAATCAGGCCCAGTGCAAGAAGTACCAGAATGACAGGCACGAGACTAATGCGGATACCCCAGGTAAGGAACAGATTTTTACGTTGAATGGGCATAATGGCCACCTCCTACCTCTATGATACATGGTCTGCGAAATAATGCAAGGCTGTCGATTTCAGCGTTCCAGTTCGTTTTCCTCTCTAGGCGTTCGCACAGAATCGTCCTCGTTTACGACCTCAGCCTCACCCTCCAAAACCGGTGCATCATTGCCCACATTCAGCAGGGCATCCAGCTCGGCAAGGCGCGCGCTCTTGTCGTTAAGCTCCTGTTCCTGCAGAAAAGGCTGCTGCAGTTCCTCTTTGGCGCTGTCCAACTGGACGCGCAGCTGCTGTAGATTGTTGCGCAGACCGCTGACCTCCTGCGGCAGGGCAGCAACAACGTTTTGCAGGCGGACCATATTGCCGGCAGCGTCGCTGCCCAGCTCTGTGGTATGGGTGGCCTGGCCAACCAGATGTGCCACAAACACCTTGGAAAGCGGCACATAGACAACCGTGACTTCAAAACCCGCATAGTGCCCCATCAAAACAGGATGGTCAGCCCGCACAGCAGCACCCACCAGCCCGAGCAGTGCCTTACCGGCATCCTCGCGCTTGTCGTAGGACGTGCCGTCCAGCTCAATGCTGAAAACCAGCTTGCCGTCCTTGTCATAGCTCTGACTGTCCTTGGCGGTCTGCATATCCTTCTCAAACGCCTGAATCCGGCATTCGGTGCCGCGGATCTCTCGCAGAAAGATGCCGGTCACGGCGTCCTCCAGTCGGTAGTGCTGGCTGTTGTAGGCGGCCTTCAGCGTGCGAAGCCGTGCAACCTGAATATCAAGGCCCATCTTTTCTTTGATCATCGGGTTTCCAGCAGCCAGTGCCTTTACCTCAGCGTAGGAGAGCGCAGCCTCGTCTAAATCCTCACAGCTTCGGGCAGGGGATTTCGACGTCATGATTTGCGAAATAAACTTCTGTTTATTTTCGACCAACTGATAGCTGTAGGCGTCAAACGTGGCCTCCGTTATATAAATAAAAATCGAAACCTCCTTATTCATATTGCCCTGACGTACCATACGTCCGTTGCGCTGGGCAATGTCGGCAGGCCGCCACGGACAATCTAAGTGGTGGAGTGCGCACAGCCGGGTCTGTACGTTGGTGCCAGCGCCCATCTTCTGGGTGCTGCCCATCAGCACGCGAACCGCACCGCTGCGGACTTTGCCGAACAGCTCTGC
>ERZ1673740.2398-NODE-2398-length-10842-cov-205.182256_pt1 | contig 10842 bp, 7 predicted proteins | sample MGYA00580221_ERZ1673740 | MGnify/ENA primary metagenome ERZ1673740 (study PRJEB41218, sample SAMN15661786) | gut metagenome | host: Homo sapiens | place: Canada: London | collected 2015-08-20/2019-03-30 | study: EMG produced TPA metagenomics assembly of...
TGCGTCGACCGTTGCGGATGTCTGCGTCGACCGTTGCGGATGTCTGCGTCGACCGTTGCGGATGTCTGCGTCGACCGATGCGGATGTCTGCGCCGACCGATGCGGATGACAGTTGTTGTGATTTTTAATTGCGGAACACCAATCCGTTATCATCTGCATCAATCGTGATAGGCTGCTCGCGCTTTACCTCGTCCGAAAGAATCTTCTTCGAGAGGTCGTTGAGCACGCAGCGCTGTATGGCGCGCTTCACGGGGCGTGCACCGAACTCCGGATCGAAGCCCTCGTCGGCGAGGAAGCCGATGGCTGCCGGCGTGACGTTGAGCGTGAAGCCCTGCGGCTCCAGCATCTTCTTCACGGCGTTCATCTGCAGCGTTACAACCTCCGCAATCTCCTCCTTCGTGAGCGGCAGGAACATGATAGTCTCGTCGATACGGTTGAGGAACTCCGGACGTATCGTCTTCTTCAGCATCTCCATCACCTTCTCCTTAGTGTCGCCGATGACATGGTCGCGGTTCTCGGGCGTGATGCCGGCGAACTGAGCCTGTATGTATTGGCTACCAAGGTTTGAAGTCATAATGATGATGGTGTTCTTGAAGTTGACGGTGCGGCCCTTGTTGTCGGTGAGTCGTCCGTCGTCGAGCACCTGCAAGAGGATGTTGAAGACGTCGGGGTGAGCCTTCTCTATCTCGTCGAAGAGTACGACAGAGTAAGGTTTGCGTCGTACAGCCTCCGTCAGCTGACCGCCCTCGTCGTAGCCTACGTATCCTGGAGGCGCACCGATGAGTCGAGACACGCTGAACTTCTCCTGGTACTCGCTCATGTCGATACGCGTCATCATCGTCTCGTCGTTGAACAGGTATTCGGCGAGAGCCTTTGCCAACTCCGTCTTGCCCACACCCGTCGTGCCGAGGAAGATGAACGAAGCGATAGGTCGCTTCGGGTCCTGCAGTCCGGCACGCGAACGTCTTACGGCGTCGCTCACGGCTTTGATAGCCTCGTCCTGTCCGATTACGCGGCGGTGCAGCTCCTCCTCAAGGTGCAGCAGCTTCTCGCGTTCGCTCTGCATCATGCGCGTAACGGGTATTCCCGTCCAGCGGCTTACCACCTCGGCTATGTCGTCGGCTGTCACCTCCTCGCGTATCATGGCGTTGCCGTCCTGCGTCGACTTCAGCTGGTTCTGTATCTGTCGGATGTCCTCTTCAAGAGCCTTCAGTCTGCCGTAGCGTATCTCAGCCACGCGCTCGTAGTTGCCCTCGCGCTCGGCACGCTCCGCCTCGAACTTCAGCTGCTCCATCTGTTGCTTGTCCTGCTGAATCTTGTTCACCAAGCCCTTCTCGCTCTCCCATTTAGCGCGGAACGCCTTCTCCTGGTCGCGCAGTTCGGCGATGTCCTTGTCGAGCTGCTTAATCTTTTCGGTGTCGTTCTCGCGCTTGATAGCCTCGCGCTCAATCTCGAGCTGCTTCAGTCGGCGCGTAATCTCGTCGAGTTCCTCGGGCACAGAGTCGCGCTCCATGCGCAGCTTTGCAGCCGCCTCGTCCATGAGGTCAATAGCCTTGTCGGGCAGGAAGCGGTCGGAGATGTAACGCTCCGAAAGCTTCACGGCAGCTATGCAGGCATCGTCCTGTATACGCACCTTGTGGTGATTCTCGTAGCGTTCCTTCAGACCACGAAGTATGGAGATAGCCGAAAGCTCGTCAGGCTCGTCGACCATTACGGTCTGGAAACGGCGCTCCAGAGCCTTGTCCTTCTCGAAGTACTTCTGATACTCGTTGAGCGTCGTAGCACCGATGCTGCGCAGCTCGCCACGCGCAAGTGCCGGTTTGAGGATGTTGGCAGCGTCCATAGCACCTTCGCCACCGCCTGCACCAACAAGCGTATGAATCTCGTCGATGAAGAGGATGATGCGACCGTCGGCGTTGGTCACCTCCTTGATGACGCTCTTCAGACGCTCCTCGAACTCGCCTTTGTACTTGGCTCCGGCTACGAGTGCGCCCATGTCGAGCGAGTAGAGCTGCTTGTCCTTAAGGTTCTCTGGTACGTCGCCGCGCACGATGCGCTCCGCCAATCCTTCCACGATGGCAGTCTTACCCGTACCCGGCTCACCGATTAATATCGGGTTGTTCTTAGTACGTCGCGAGAGAATCTGCAGCACGCGACGTATCTCCTCGTCACGACCTATAACGGGGTCGAGCTTGCCCTGGCGCGCCTCCTCAACGAGGTTTTTGGCGTACTTCTCGAGGCTCTGGAAGTTCTCGTCAGCCGACTGCGACTGTATCTTCTCGCCCTGACGCAACTCCTGTATAGCTTTCACGGTGTCAGCCTCGGTCATGCCTGCGTCCTTGAGGATGCGACTCGCCGTAGAGTTCACCTGCAAGAGAGCGAGCAGAATAGGCTCTACGCTCGTAAACTCGTCGCCGTTCTTCGTGGCGAAGTCCTGCGCACGCTGCAGCACGGCGTTGGTATCGTTAGAAAGATAAGGCTGTCCGCCCTGAACGCGCGGCAGACGCTGCAGCTCGGCGTCGGCAACGCTCTCCACCTGCATGGCATTCACGCCAAGCTTCTGGAAGATAAAGGTCGTAACGTCCTTAGCCTTCACAAGCAGAGCCTTCAGCAAGTGCATCGGCTCGATGCTCTGCTGACCACTGCGCTGTGCGGTGTTCAATGCCTCTTGAACAACCTCTTGTGCTTTGATTGTGAATTTGTCGAATGTCATATCGTTCTCCTTTCTTTTTGTTTTCTTGTTTTCTATAAACCATTACACAAACTATATTCCACACGTTATATGTGTGACAATATGTCGCTATGAACGGCTGTTTTAGGTGTTTTCGGTGACAAAGTGTCAGCAAACGGGCGTTTTTATTCGGTTTCTGGGCTTTTTGTTTGGTTTAAGTTGCACAGTCTGAGTATTTATTACTATATTTGTAGAAGTGAAAAGACGCAACTAATAAACACAACTAATAAACCAAAAACCAACAAAACTTATGAAAAAAGCAATTAACCTATTGATGTTGCTGCTGCTGTATGTCGTAGCGGCAAGTGCGCAGAAGTACGACGTGAAGTGTCTACGTGGCGACTCTGTTGCTGTATATGATGTTGTGGAGACAATCCGCTCAGAGGACACCTACTACAGTAAGGGCGAGAAACTCGTGTTCTATCTGCACGATGGCGACCAGGTAGAAGGCGTGGATAAGTTCTACTACAAGGGTGTGATTGATACGGGAGGCTCCATTGGATATGCCGTAATACAGAAAGACGGCAAGAAATACTGCACGCTTAGCGAGAACCTCGTGTTCAGTAAGGACAACCCGGAGGGTGTAGAGGACAAGGTGCTGACGAAGTCGGACGAGTTGGCGCATACCATACAGGGCCGCATCTTCAATTCCATTATACCTTATATTATAATAGCGTTGTTGTTCCTCGGCGTTATGGTGCTCAACATCTTGGCTACAAGGAGCAAGAAGATACGCTCGATAGCCGTGGTGGCAATACCCGCATGTATCATGGTTGGCACGCTGCTCGAGATATGGGCTTATAGCGTGTTGGGCACCAATTGCTTCTGGTGGTGCGACAAGAACCGTTATGGCTTCTTTGGTTCGTTGTTGCGCATCATTCCGTTCGGCTTGATAGTGTTCTATCAGGTTATGAGCATCAAGTTCTACGAGCCTGTCATCTTAGGCGAAGCCTTTGATGGCGACGTGCAAGACGGTATCTCCGTAAAACCTGCACTCATAAGTATGCTCGCTGCATTCCCCGTGCTGATAGCTTCTGCTCTCATATGCGAGTTCTTAGGTTTGGGCGGATGGATTGAAACGCTCTTAATACTCGTTTCTTTCCTTTTGGCATTGGGTATTGGCGTCTTTCTCTCGTTGAAGCGCAACATCGATCTGATGAAGAGCAAGAAACTGGGCATACTGCTTACGCTCTTCACTATTGTCTATATACTCGGTTGCATCGTAGCCGTATGGGGTCTGATTGTTGTTATCTTCAAACTGATTATTCAGATTCTAATTATCGGAGTCATTATAGGCTTCGTTCTGTACGCAATGCCCGAGCCTAAAGGTGGTGGAGGTGGCAATGTCACCTATCGCACCGTCTACTACGATGAAGACAGAAAGGCGCACGACTCAGCATACGCCCGTGATAAGGCAAACGAAAAAATTGCAGAGCGTGAGGCTGGAAAGATTAATTAAGCACACGTTCTGTTTTGTCGTGTAGAAAAAAAGTGATACTTTTGCATTGAATAAGATAGGCTGCGCCCCGCATTCAGCTACGGAGTGCAGCCTTAAACTTGAAAAACAAACAACTAAAAACAAATATCTATCAAAAAATGAAAAACAAAAAGTTCTATCCGTGGCTCGTAGTGGCGCTGCTTTGGGTGGTGGCACTGCTCAACTATATGGATCGTCAGATGCTCTCAACCATGCAGGACGCAATGAAGTTCGATATTGTTGAGCTGCAGAAGGCTGAGGCTTTCGGTGCGCTCATGGCTGTGTTCCTCTGGATATACGGCATCGTGAGTCCGTTCGCAGGTGTTGTTGCCGATCGTGTGAGCCGTAAGAAGCTCGTGGTGGGCAGTCTGTTCGTATGGTCAGCCGTAACTTATCTCATGGGTTACGCCTCCGACTTCACCCAGCTCTATTGGTTGCGTGCGCTTATGGGTGTCAGCGAGGCTCTGTATATACCTTCCGCATTGTCGCTCATCGCCGACTGGCATGAGGGCAAGTCGCGCTCTTTAGCTATCGGCATACACATGACGGGTCTGTACGTGGGTCAGGCGGTGGGCGGATTTGGTGCTACTATCGCTGCCACCTTCTCATGGCATAGCACCTTCTACTGGTTCGGCATCATCGGCATCGCTTACTCGGTAGTACTTGCACTGCTTCTGCACGACAAACCGAAGGCTGTGGATGCTGTCGCAGCTTCGCCCGATCCTGCAACGCTGATGAAGAAGGAGAGCCTTTGGCGCGGACTCAGCGTAGTGCTCTCTACATGGGCGTTCTGGGTGATACTCATCTACTTCGCTGTGCCGAGCCTCCCGGGTTGGGCTACTAAGAACTGGCTGCCTACGCTCTTCGCCGACAACCTCGGGCTGGAGATGGCGCAGGCAGGTCCGATGTCTACCATAACCATTGCCGCTTCGTCTTTTGTGGGCGTGCTTCTCGGTGGCGTGATGTCCGACAAGTGGGTGCTGCGCAACATACGCGGACGTATCTATACCAGTGCTATCGGCTTGGGCATGACTATCCCAGCACTCGTTCTGCTCGGCTTCGGCCATAGCGTAGTGGCGGTAGTGGGTGCCGGAATGTTGTTCGGCATTGGCTTCGGCATGTTCGACGCTAACAACATGCCTATACTCTGCCAGATTATCTCGGCTAAGTATCGTGCTACGGCTTACGGCATAATGAATATGGTGGGCGTGTTCGCAGGTGCTGCCGTTACACATCTGCTCGGCAAGTGGACAGATGGTGGCAATCTCGGCATGGGCTTCGCCGTGCTCGGTGGCATCGTCATCGTGGCACTCGTGTTGCAGCTGGCTTGTCTGCGCCCGACATCAGACAATGTTGAATAAATGTTGAGGTGGTGAGATGTTGAGGTGGTGAGAATACTCAATAACTTTTCATCTCTTAATTGAAAACAATAAATTAATAACCAATTAAAATAAACAAGACTATGGAAAAAATCGTAGGACTTATCGACGCACCGTTTACACCGTTCTATGCAAATGGTGACGTTAATCTCGAACCAATCGAAGCTTATGCAAAGATGTTGCAGAAGAATGGCTTGAAGGGCGTGTTCATCAACGGATCGTCTGGCGAGGGATATATGCTCACCACTGAGGAGCGTATGCAGCTGGCAGAGCGTTGGGTGAGTGTTGCTCCCGAGGGCTTCAAGGTTATTGTGCACGTAGGCAGCTGCTGTCTGCGCGAGAGTGTGCGCCTTGCCGAGCACGCTCAGAAGATTGGTGTATGGGGCATCGGCTCGATGGCACCTCCGTTCCCAAAGATTGGTCGTATCGAAGAACTCGTGGAGTACTGCGAGACTATCGCGAACGCTGCTCCGGAGTTGCCGTTCTACTACTATCATATTCCTGCGTTCAACGGCGCATTCCTGCCGATGGTAGACCTCTTGAAGGCTGTCGACGGACGCATCAAGAACTTCGCAGGCATCAAGTACACTTACGAGGCACTCTACGAGTACAACCAGTGCTGTCTCTACGGTGGTGGCAAGTTTGACATGCTCCACGGACAGGACGAGACAATCCTCCCGAGCCTTGCTCAGGGCGGTGCTCGTGGCGGTATCGGCGGCACAACCAACTACAACGGTCGTGAGCTTGTGGGCATCATCGACGCATGGAACCGCGGAGACCTCGAGACAGCTCGTGAGAAGCAGAACTTCTCACAGGAGGTTATCAACGTCATCTGCCACTTCCGCGGTAACATCGTGGGCGGAAAGCGCATCATGAAGCTCCTCGGTTTCGACCTCGGACCTAACCGTGTGCCGTTCCGCAACATGACTGACGAGGAAGAGGCTCAGATGAAGAAGGAACTTGAGGCAATTGGTTTCTTCGAACGTGCTAACCAGTTCTAATGTCAACCCGTTAACATAACAACATATCACCTTTAAGAAAATGAATGTAAAAGAATATATCAAGTCGTGGGCTGAGTCTTACAAGAAAGACCTGACCGAGAATATTATGCCGTTCTGGATGGAGTACGGCTTAGACCGCGAGAACGGTGGCGTGTACACATGCGTCAACCGCGACGGATCGCTGATGGACACAACAAAGTCGGTGTGGTTTCAGGGCCGCTTCGCCTTCATTTGCTCATTCGCTTATAACAATGTAGAGAAGAACCAGGAGTGGCTCGACGCTGCCAAGTCTACACTCGAGTTCATCGAGAAACACTGCTTCGACGAGCAGGGACATATGTACTTCTCTGTGACTGCTGAGGGCAAACCACTGCGCAAGCGCCGCTACGTGTTCTCAGAGACCTTCGCCGCAATTGCGATGTCTGAGTATGCTCTCGCTACAGGCGACCAGCATTGGGCAAAGCGCGCCATTCAGGTGTTTGAAGACACACAGCGCTTCCTCGCTACACCGGGCTTCCTGCCTGCTAAGTTCGAGGCTGACGTGAAGTTGCAGGGTCATAGCATCGTCATGATTCTCATCAACGTAGGCTCTTGCATCCGCAAGGTTGTAGACGATCCGAAACTTACTCAGCAGATTGATGAGTCGATTGAGAAGTTGAAGAAGTACTTCATCCATCCAGAGTTCAAATGCTTGCTTGAAACAGTTGGCGAGAATGGCGAGTTCATCGACACCAACATGACTCGCACCATCAACCCTGGCCACTGCATCGAGACCTCTTGGTTCATCATGGAGGAGGCTAAGCTGCGCGGCTGGGACAAGCCGATGTTCGACCTGGCTCTGCAGGTGTTCGACTGGTCGTGGGACTGGGGCTGGGACAAGCAGTACGGCGGCATCATCAACTTCTGCGACTGCAAGAACCTGCCATCGCAGGACTACTCGCAGGACATGAAGTTCTGGTGGCCGCAGTGCGAGACCATCATCGCTTCGCTCTACGCTTACCTCGGAACCGGCGACGAGAAGTATCTCTACCGTCACGAGCGCATCAGCGAGTGGACATACGCCCACTTCCCCGATGCCGAGTACGGCGAGTGGTACGGCTATCTGCATCGCGACGGAACAGTGGCACAGCCGGCTAAGGGCAACCTCTACAAGGGTCCGTTCCACATTCCGCGTATGATGATCAAGGGCTACATGCTCTGTCAGGAGATTTTGAAAAAGCTCGAAGCATAATCATAGGAGGGTATGGCATCCTGCCATACCCACGCACCCATTTTTGAGGAGGGTGGGTCAAAACTTATGAAATTCTATAGTCTTGCCCCACCTTCCTCCCTTTAATTTCTATTTTTTTATGAACCGACTTCTATCCTTATTTCTTTTTCTTTCTACCGCATTGTCTCTCTCTGCGCAGCACGTGCATAGCGTTGTTGGCTTTCCCTCTGCCGAGCCCGGCTATTCGCTCGGTGTGTCGGCATGTTATGCTGGTCAGATAGGTGATTATCTCGTTATGGCTGGCGGTTGCAACTTCCCCGAAGCAGGTAAGCCGAAAAAGTATTACGCTGGTGTGTATGCAGCACGCATAGACCGCGAGACACTGCAATGGCGCTTGGTGGGTTTCCTGCCCGAGCCGGCTGCGTATGGCGCAACGGTTGCGAGTGGCGACAGTCTGCTATTCATCGGTGGCAACAACAACGACCACTCGCTTGCTTCGGTTTATAGTGTACGCTTGAACGCTGCCGGCACCGGTATTGCGCTTAACCGTCTTGCAGACCTGTCTGCTACGGCGGACAACATGGCTGTGGCACTCGCCGGAACAGACGTATTCGTTGTTGGTGGCAATCAGAATGGTAAGCCGTCTGCCAATGTTCTGCGCTATCAGCTCGACTCAAACGTCACCAACCAAGGCGCAAACTCGATTGCTCAAGTATCTGACACTAATGCGTCTGCCACTCTCCGCGTCCCGGGTGCGCCACGTGTGCAGCCCGTAGTCGTTGCGTATAATAATAAGGTGTATGTTTGGGGAGGTTTCTATGCCCATGGCGAGCAAAGCAAGGTACACACCGATGGCTATGTCTACGACATACGTACGAAGGAGTGGGGCGTTCTGTCTGCTCCGCGCTCTGCTGATGGCGAGGAAATGACACTCTCGGGTGGTATTGCGTGGGCGGACGGCAATCGGTTGTACGCCACAGGCGGCGTGAACCGCACGATATTCCTCGATGCGATAAGCGGTAGATATGAGTGTGTGAAGAAGGACGATTACCTCAAGCAGCCAATCGGCTGGTATAAATTCAGTGGTAATCTTTATGTCTTTGATGCTGTCGTAGGGCAATGGCTCACCACGACATTCGCCAATCAGGCTCTCGCACGAGCAGGGGCACTGGCTGTGCCCACACGGCTCGGCGTTTATTATATCGGTGGCGAGCTGAAGCCTGCACTACGCACACCGCAGATTGTTATAGTTGAGAATTGAGAGTTTTATTCAGTTGAGAATTGAGAGTTGAAAGTTGAGAGTTATGATTACCATTGTAAAACTATGGTTTAAGCGTTAGCAATAAAACATATCATAACTCTCAACTCTCAACTTTCAACTCTCAATTCTCAACTCTCAACTCTCAACTCTCAACTTAAGCAGTTCTCAACAGGAACTGCTTAATTGTATCCAAACTTACTGATATCCTCTTCGTTCGAGTTTGCTTGCTCCGCCAACTTGCGCATGTGCTGCTCGTAAGCCTGCGCCAGTCCGCCCGTACTTGTCTCCTTGTAGAGCGACGGCAGGTCGTGGCCGGTCTGCTTCATCACCTTCACCACGCGGTCGAACGACACGCTGTGTGTTCCGTCGGAGAACGACGCATAGAGGTTGGCATCGAGAGCGCGAGTAGCGGCGAAAGCGTTGCGCTCGATACACGGTATCTGTACCAATCCGCACACCGGGTCGCACGTCATGCCGAGGTGATGCTCCAGTCCCATTTCGGCTGCATATTCTATCTGCGACGGACTGCCACCGAACAGCTGGCAGGCAGCTGCAGAAGCCATGGCGCACGCTACGCCTACCTCGCCCTGGCAGCCTACATCGGCACCCGAGATTGAGGCGTTCTGCTTCACCACGTTGCCGAAGATGCCGGCTGTGGCGAGGGCGTGCAGTATGCGTGTGTCGCTGAACTTGTGTCCCTTTGCAAGGTGGTAGAGCACGGCTGGCAATACGCCGCACGAACCGCAGGTGGGGGCGGTGACGATGGTGCCGCCCGATGCGTTCTCCTCGCTCACCGACAGGGCGTAGGCGTAAACCAAAGCGCGCGACTGCAGTGACTGCTTGTAGCCGCTCGCCTTAACGTAGTAGATAGGACCCTTGCGTGGCAGCTTCAGCGGACCGGGTAGTGCGCCCTCATGGTCGATGCCGCGCTCAACAGCCTCCTGCATGGCATGCCAAACCTCCATCAGATAGTCCCAGATGTCCTCATCCTCGCACTCTTCAACGTACTCCCAGTAGCCGCGACCGTGGTTCTCGCACCACTGCTGTATCTCGTGCAGCGTGTTCTTCTGGTACACGTCGCGCTTGTTGTTGAACCAGCGGCTCTTCTCGCCTTCCGAGAGGGCACCACCGCCCACACTGTAGCAAATCCATTCGTCCATGCGATTGCCTTCAGCATCGAACGCTACGAATTTCATGCCGTTCGGGTGGTAGGGTAGGAACACCTTAGGCTGCCACACGATGCTCAGCGGAGCAATGGGGCGCAGCACCTCGTCGATGGCTACGTCGGTCATGTGACCTCTGCCCGTAGCTGCCAGACTGCCGTATAACGTCACCTCAAACGACTTCGCGTCCTTGTTGTGCGCAGCGAAGGTCTGTGCCGCCTTCTGCGGTCCCATTGTGTGACTGCTCGACGGGCCTTTGCCTATTCTATATAATTCTTTTAACGATTTCATAGTTGTATATGAGTCTTAGGATAAAAACAAGTTGATATATTGTTGCTTACAAAGTTACGATATTTTATTGATAGTCACAAAGCAAAGTCTTGCTTGTTCGGTTCAAATTACGCTTTATTAATTTGAAACATGTTAAATATGTGTTAAATGCGGCGTCCGCATATTTAGAATTTTCCTTTCTTGCGTTATTGTTTATAGAAAGGGTAGGGCGCTGAGGTCTTCTTTCAGCACTTACCTATACATATATATAATGTGCAACTTAAATAGATAGGAGACCCGTTGGCGGAATTAATTTAAGTTGATAAATATGAGTAAAAGGTTGTATATAT
>ERZ1673740.2401-NODE-2401-length-10834-cov-3.699137_pt1 | contig 10834 bp, 12 predicted proteins | sample MGYA00580221_ERZ1673740 | MGnify/ENA primary metagenome ERZ1673740 (study PRJEB41218, sample SAMN15661786) | gut metagenome | host: Homo sapiens | place: Canada: London | collected 2015-08-20/2019-03-30 | study: EMG produced TPA metagenomics assembly of...
GGCTGGTTGAAAGCAAATATGCAGTGATACAGCCTATTATTGACATCAACAGAAAATATTTGTTTCTTTCAATACAAAAACAGTGGGAAGAGTTTTTATATAAATATCAGACTGGTATAAATTTACAGATTGGTGTTTTTGAGCATCTTAAAATATATGTGCACAATAAAGAAACACAGGAATATATAGCGGATGCTTTTGAAACTTTAGAAATAGAAATGCAAAAAGAAATGGAAATGATAAACGAATACAAAAACATGAAAAAATCATATATGGGAAAACTATTTGTTTGAGGTTGGTGAAAAAAGTGACAAAAGAAAAACTACATCAGATACTTGATATAAAAGAAAGTTATCAATTGCCGGAAAAACTTATGAGAGTGCTATCGGATGAAAATGAGAAAGAAAAAGTTTTTGACTTATGCATGATAAATAATGATTGTGATTTAAGTAATGATTGGTTTCAGGAATATTATGAAGAGGAATATAGTGAAAGAAAAAAACTGAAACAGGATTTTACACCTGAGTGTATAGGAAAAATTATTAGTGGAATGTCACAAAGTTTTGCGTCATGTTGTGATGTTTGTGCAGGAATAGGTGGCTTGACGATAAATATGTGGAATTTATGTAAAACTGCTTTTTTTTATTGCGAAGAAATATCTGCTGCAGCACTTCCGATATTGCTTTTTAATATGGCAATACGCAACATAGAAGGACAGATAGTGCATGGTGATTCACTCAGCGGTCAGATATATAAAATTTACACATTACATCATGCAGAAAAATATAGTGAAATAGTTACAGATGAGCCAAAAATAGAAAAGAAGTTTGATATTGTAGTTACAAATCCACCGTATTCAATGAAATGGGATAGAGATAAATATATTCAGGACAAGAGATTTGAACACTTTGGATTAGCACCAGCGTCTAGAGCTGACTATGCTTTTGTGTTGCATGGATTGAGTAAGATTAACGAAAACGGTAAATTACTTGCCATACTTCCGCATGGAGTGCTTTTTAGAGGAAGTCACGAAGGTGTAATAAGACAGAAACTTGCAGAGAAAAATTTAATAAATACAATTGTCGGACTTCCTGAAAAATTATTTTTAAATACAGACATTCCTGTTGTGGTATTGGAACTAAAAAAAGAAAAGAGAGATAATGAAATACTAATAATAGATGCATCAAAAAAATATAAAAAAGTTGCGTCAAAAAATACGATAGAAACAGATGATATAAAAAATATAATTAAAGCACATGAAAAATATGTGCCATGTGAAAAATATTGCAGTTTAGTCAGCAGAAAACAGTTAGAAGAAAATGAATATAATTTAAATATTCCACGCTATGTTGATACATTTGAACCAGAATCACCGATTGATATTTTAAAAACAATAAGTAATATACATAATATAAATGATGAAATAGAAGAATGTGAATGTAAATTGTTAAAATCGCTTGAAAATATGAAAGGAACAAATAAAGATGCAGCAGAAGAACATAAAAAGGTTACAAAGATGTACAGAGAATATATAACGCAAAAATATCCGCAAACACAAAAAAAGCAGGATATAGACGGACAAATAACATTTGAGCTTGAATAAATAAGAGATAACTGAAAAGTTGTCTTTTTTTATTATAAAAACATAAAACAGGAGGTAGAGAATGAATCCAGAGTTATTAAAGTTATTTAATGCGATTAACGCAAAGAAAGAGGAAGTAAAGAAGTTTTGTGCAGAGGACAGACTTGACGAGGCAGAAGTGGCAAAAGAAGAATTAAAGCAGATGCAGAACAAGTTTAATCTTATGTATGACCTTTTCAATGATGAAGAGGAACAGCACAGAAATGAGAGTGAGGATGGCAAAGGGAAAACAGCTAGTGAGCCGGAAAACAAGAAAGATAGTGTTAAGGCATTTACAAATGTTCTGAAAGCTGTAGTAAATGGTCAGCCTGTTGCGACAAAAGACTTGGAAGTTATTGACGCAATGTCTGAGGGAAGTGATCCTGACGGTGGTCTTATCGTTCCTAAAGACATCAGTACAAAGATTAAGGAGTTAAGACGCTCGTTTGATGCACTTGAAATGCTTGTTAATGTTGAAAAGGTCACAACTGAGACAGGCAGCAGGGTTATCGAAAAAGAGGCGGATAGCACACCTTTTGATAATGTTGACGAAGCTGCGGAGTTTGGCGAAATATCAACACCACAGTTTGAAAAGCTTGACTATAAGGTCAAGAAAAAGGGTGGTATATTAAAGGTTACAAGAGAGCTTTTGCAGGATACCGCCGAGAATATCATGTCATATCTTAACAACTGGATTGCCAAGAAGTCTAAGGCAACAAGAAATGCTTTGATATTAAAGGCAGTAAGAGAAAACGCAGCACAGCACACGGTAGAGTCAATAGATGACTTAAAAGATATTTTTAACACAGTGATTGACCCGGCTATAGCAGTAAGTTCGTGCATCGTAACAAACCAGGATGGTTATAACTGGCTTGATAAATTAAAGGACAAGGACGGCAGATACATTATTCAGCCTAATCCTTTAAATAAGACAGAAGGACTTTTATTCGGCAAATATGCGATTAAAGTCGTGTCAAATAAAACACTTAAATCAAATTATCCAGCTACAGGTGGCTATGGTATCCCAATTATTTGCGGGGATTTAAAGGAGTTTGTGACTATCTTTGACAGGGAACAGCTTGCCATTGACATAAACGACAGAGCCGGAGAATACTGGAAGCGTGACGAGACTGCTATGAAAGTCAGGGAGAGGCTTGATATACAGGTTGTTGACAAGGCGGCAGCAGTCGTTGCAGTTGTGCCTGTAAAAGCTGATACGGACAGCAATGGAAAGTATTCCGATGATGAATTAAATGCACTTACAAAAGAACAGATCTTAAATCTTGCTGAAAGTCTTAATTACGAAATGACAAAGACAAAAGCAGATACAAAAGAAGAAATTGTTGCAGAGTTTAAAACTAAGGCAGGGCAGTAAAAAGTGCAGCTAAGTAAAAGGTGTCGGTATAATTCCGATGCCCTTTTGCCCCAGCTTGGGGCAGTATGGAGGTGAGTGATATTGATTTTGTCATTTGATGAAGTAAAAAATTATATCAAGTTTGACTTTGAAGAGGGTGACGAGGACGAGGGCATCCAGGAAGAAATAAAATTTATAAAATTGTGCATGATGGCAGCAGAAACATACTTAAAAAATGCTACCGGGAAAGAATACCCGGAACTGGATGAGGAGGGCAATAAGCCGGATTATTCACTTGAAAAGATTTATTTAGGTATGCTTATAGCTGATATGTACGAAAAGCGGACACCAGTCTGCAACGATAATCAGAGTTTTATAGCAAAATCAATGTTGCTGCAGCTCCAACTGAGTGATTAAGGGGGTGCGTTTTTGGATATAGGAAGAATGAATAAGCGTATCTCTGTTTATGGCTATGTTGACGAGATGAACGAACTTAAACAGAGCAGAAAAGTTTTGAAAAAAATTAAAACTGTCTGGGCGAGTTTTAACCCGGTGCGTGGTCGTGAATACTATGACGCTCAAAAACTCAGGGAGGAAGTAACATATAAGTGTTATATAAGATATATGCCGGGAATAACGGCAGATATGTATCTTAGATATAAGAATGTTACATATAACATTACATCGGTGATAAATGTTAATAACGAAGATAAGATGTTAGAGATTTATTGCGTTGAGAATGTTAAGAAAGTAAGGCAGGTGAATGACGATGGCTGATGTAATAGAGATAAGCGGACTTGATGAACTTGCAGAAGATTTTAGGATTGTTGCGAGAAAATATCCGGACAGGGCAGGCGAAGAACTGAGGAAATCAGCTAGAGCTTTGCGTAAAGACTTAGTTAATCTGGTTATAGAAAAGACACAGGAACATCTTACAGAAGATGGTGAAAAGACAAAACGGTCATTGACTAAATTATCAAGTTATGAAATAAGTCAGGTTCATGGATATAATGAAAGACAGTCCGTTGATATATCTGCAAAGTCACCACATTTTCATTTGATTGAGCATGGTCATGAGCTATTAAGTCATAAAGGGGAACATATTGGATTTGTGGATGGAAAGCATTTAATGGATGCAACACGAAAAGATTATCAGCAGAAACTCCCTGAAAGAATAGAGAAAATGGCAAATAATTTACTGGAGAGTGAGAACTTATGACATTAAGTGAATTATTAAAAGGCTGCAATGAATTATTGCAGGCGGTTTTTCCAGTCGAAGAATATGGTTATTATGGTGTTGATATAGTAGAAGGCTATACGGCACCGTGTTTTTTTGTACGGATAAAACCAACTACAAGTCCGGTCAACAGGTATATAAGAAACAATGAGGTTACATTGTATATTAACTATTTTCAAAGCCGGACGGATGAAGTAGATCTGTTTGAAAAAGCAGACAAGATAAATCAGATTTTCGACAAGTCGGTAAAAATCGGTGACAGATATGTTCATGTTGGAGATGTAGATTTTGACTTTGTAGGAAAAGACAGAAATATATTGCAGGCAACTATTGAATTGCAATATCACACAGCTATTAAACCAAACACCACACAGCCACCTATGACTGAGATGTCAATGAGATATGACAAGGAGGAATAAAAGACATGGGAATGCCTTCAGTACAGATTAGCTTTTCAGAAAAGGCTATCACGGCAGTACAGCGTGGCAACCACGGGATTGTTGCACTATTATTAAAAGACAAAAGCGTACAGAAGATAACAGAGAGTGACAGCGGAGCAACGACAGATGTTGAAGTTGTCGAGATAGAAACGGCAACGGATATTCCGTTGACAATATCCGAAGAAAATCAGAAGCAGATTGCAAACGCTTTAATCGGATATTCTAATCCGCCTAAAGAGGTTGTTGCAGTAATAATAAATAATGAAGCGGCAACTTACACAGAAGCACTAAAGAAACTTGAAACAATTAAATTTAATTATCTTGCTATTCCAACAGTAGAGACGGATGAGCAGACACAGACAGTCGTTACCTGGATAAAAGAGCAGAGAGAAAATGACAGGCTTGTAAAGGCAGTGCTGCCAAATACGGCGGCAGACACGGAAGGAGTTGTGAATTTTGCGACTGAAAAGGTGTATATCAATAATACTGAGTACACGACAGAACAGTATTGTTCACGAATAGCAGGATTGCTTGCAGGTACGGATATGAGCATATCGGCAACATATGCACCACTTCCGGAACTTACTGATTGCACAAGACTATCTAAAAAGGATATGGATAATGCGGTAGATGCAGGAAAATTTATCATATGGCATGATGGCGAAAAAGTTAAAACAGGCAGAGCAGTGAACGCGCTTGTTACAACAAATGCAAAAAAGGGTGACAGCTTTAAAAAGATTAAGATTGTTGACACAATGGATCTTATCAAAGATGACATCAAAAAGACAGCACAGGACAGCTATTTGGGTAAATACCCAAACACATACAATAACAAATGTTTGCTCATGGCGGCAATTCAGACATATTTTGATTCGCTCATTGCATCAAACATATTGGCAAGTGCAACAGTGGATATTGATGTTGCAGCCAACAGAACATATCTGAAAGGGCGTGGCGAAGATGTGTCAAGTATGTCAGATGATGATCTTAAGCAGGCAAACACAGGCTCAACTGTATTTTTAACAGCGAAGATTAGTATTCTTGATGCTATTGAAGATATTGTGTTGCCGATAGAAATTTAATAAAGGATTAGGAGGAAAGTTATGGGTGAAACAAGGAAAAGATATAGGGCAGAAAAAACAATTAACGGAACTTGGGGACAGCTTTGGATTGATGACGAGGAGATGGTAGAGGTCATATCATGCGAAGCTAAGTCGAGTTTAGCAAAAACGGAAGTTAATCAGACCGGAACTTTAAGTAAAGGTTACAAAGTTACCGGAATTGACAATAAGGGAACGATAAAACTTAACAAAGTAACATCGTTCTTTATCAAGAAACTTTCTGATTCGATAAAAGCCGGAAAAACTCCGATATTTACAATCCAGAGTAATCTTGCCGACCCGGATTCGATTGGAGCAGAGCGTGTAATCTTAAAAGGTGTTCAGTTTGACGAGTTATCACTTATTAACTGGGAAGCCGGGAAACTTGGTGAGGAGTCATATGCGTTTACTTTTGCATCTTGGGAAATTAAAGATGTAATTGACCATGAAAAGTTAAAAGATTTCTTAGAAGCAGCCTAAAATCATAAACAGAAAAATTTTGTTCAAATGCATCCGCTTTTTTGGATGCATTTATTTGTAAAAAAGATAAGGAGAAAAACATATTATGAATAATTTAGTTGACAGATTGATGAAAGCAGACAAAGCAAAAGCCGGGGAGATGAGAACAGGAGTATTTAAGTCTCAGAAACTTGCTGAACTTCTCGGAGAGAAAGAGCCAGTCGAGATAAAGATACATGAGTTAAAAGGGCGTAGACTGCACGCATTACAGAGTGAGCAGATGAAAGATAGTGGAGGAATTGATTTTGGAAAGGTATATGATGCACAGCTCAGGATATGCGTTGAGGGAATATCCGAGCCAAATTTAAAAGACAAAGAACTCCAGGAATATTTCGGATGTTCGCTTGCAACTGAATTATGCGAAAAGATTTTTAACTCAGAGGCTTCACTCATTGCGGATGAAATTACAAATCTTGGCATCCAGATAAATGATAAGAAAACGGAGGATGAAATAAAAAACTCATAAAGACGGACTGGCAGGTAAATTTGATGTACCTGCTTTTTCGTTATCATCATAAGCTGCCACATGAGTTCTATGATTTAGAACTTGGTGAGCAGCAGGTTATAAAAGCGTTTATGAGTTATGAAGCAGATGAGCGAAATAAGGAAGCGAAAGAACTAGAAAAAGACGGGGGTGTATGACTTGGCAAATAGGTTTATTGATGTGACACTGAGACTGATTGACAAGGCAACCGCACCTCTGTCAAATGTCGGTGCAAAACTTACTGAGAGCAGCAGGCAGTGGATAAGGGCAGGCAACCAGATACAAAAGACCGGGCAGAAAATAACAAAAACGGGGACGAGTCTGACAACCAAAGTCAGCACTCCGATAGTTGGTCTTGGTGCGGCAGCAGTTAAGACGGCTGCATCGTTTGAAGCTGGGATGAGTAAAGTTCAAGCTACTTCCGGAGCATCTGGCAAACAGTTAGAAAAACTTTCAGCGAAAGCAAAAGAGATGGGTGCTAAGACAAAGTTTAGTGCAACAGAAGCAACGGACGCATTTAATTACATGGCAATGGCAGGCTGGAAAACAGGCGATATGATGAACGGCATAGAACCTATTATGAAACTTGCCGGGGCAACTAACACGGATTTAGCATCCACATCTGATATAGTTACAGATGCGTTGACAGCGTTTGGAAAAACATCTAAAGATACAACGAAACTTACAAACATAATGGCTTCGGCATCTGCAAATGCTAATACAAATGTAACAATGCTTGGAGAGTCATACAAATATGTTGCTCCCGTAGCCGGGTCGCTTGGGTATTCAATGAAAGATACCACAAAAGCACTTGCTTTGATGGCAAATGCAGGCATTAAAGCATCACAAGGCGGTACTTCATTGCGTGCAGTTCTAACAAATATGGCAAAACCGTCAAAAACGGCACAAGGGGCGATGGATGCGTTAGGCTTATCACTTACCGATAGTAAAGGAAAGATGAAACCACTTAATAACCTAATGCTTGAAATGCGTCAGAAATTCAGTGGATTAACAGAAGCACAAAAGGCACAATATGCGGCATCACTTGCGGGCAAGACAGGAATGTCCGGATTGCTTGCAATCGTAAATGCATCAGATAAGGACTGGAAGAAACTTAGCAAGAGTATAACTGATGGAAAAAATGCGTGTGGCAAAATGTATGATGTTTCACAGAACAATCTGAACGGAGCATTAACTATTTTAAAATCAACGGTAGAAAGCATAGCAATAAATTTTGGCGAGAGGCTGACACCGTATGTAAAAAAAGCAACACAATATATCCAAAATCTTGCTGATAAATTTAATTCTTTGAATAAAAAGCAGCAGGACACGGTTATCAAAATCGCATTGCTGGTTGCGGCAGTAGGTCCGGTTATCCTGGTCTTTGGTAAAACAGTCACACTTGTTGGAAAACTTACAAAGACTGTGGGCAAAGCAGGCAAAGCGTTTGTTACATTTAAGAGTAATGCAAGGGCGGCTCAGGGAATATTATCAACCATTCAGATGCCAAAGCTGCATATGCCGAACGCTAAAGTGTTCACGCTAATAAGTGATGGTGCAAAGATGGCTGTATCTCCTGTCAGAAATGCAGGAACGGCAATGGTTAGATTTGCAGCACAGAGCAGGGTGTTAAGCACTGTTTCAATGGCTTCAAGCAAGACTTTTGGAGTGTTTGGCAGAGGATTGAAACTGTTGTATAGTCCGTTGGGAAAAGTTGGCTCATTAGCCGGGACGCTTGGCAAGTCTGTTTTTGCATTGTTGGGACCCGTAGGAACAGCAATACTTGTCATAGGGCTTCTTGTTGCAGCAGGAATCCTTTTGTATAAGAACTGGGATAAAGTCAAAAAGACAGCCGGAAAAGTATTTAACTATGTTAAAAGCGTATTTAATGCGTGTGGTGTTTCAGGGAACAGTCTGAAAAAAGACCTTGCTCCGATAGGGAATAAGTTTACGGAAATAGGAAAGCACGCAAAAAAGTTATGGGTAGCGATAGAGCCTGTGATGACACAGATAGCAAGTACGGCAAAACTTGTATTTGGTACTGTACTTGGTGCTCAGATAGGTGTTGCTATCGGAATATTAAGTTCGTTCTGGAACACGGCGAAAAACATCATATCCGGAATATTAAAGGTTTTTGATGGAATAATAACATTTCTTACTGGTGTGTTTACCGGAAACTGGAAAAAAGCCTGGAGTGGAATAAAAGAGATATTCTCCGGAGTATTCCAGTCACTTGTATCTCTTTGTAAAATGCCTATCAATGCGGTAATAGGAGCTATAAACGGAGCTATCGCAGGCATAAATAAATTGCACCTGAAAATTCCTAAATGGGTGCCGGGGATGGGCGGTAAAGAATTTGGTATTCATATTCCCAAAATCCCACAATTAGCAAAAGGTACATCAAACTGGCAGGGCGGTATCGTTCAGGTACACGAAAAAGGCGGCGAGATTATAGATCTTCCCAAAGGCTCAAGAGTTTACCCGCATGATAAGTCAGTCCGTCAGGCATACAAGGACGGTCAGGCAGCAGGAGGAAGAAAGATTGTAATTCAGATTCCTAAACTGGCAGATACGATTGTAGTGCGTGAAGATGCTGACATTGATAAGATTGTTGAGAAATTAGCAAAGAAACTTGAAGATACGGCAAACAATGTAGGAGGTGGTGACTTTGAATATATATATTAAGTATGATAAAGAAAAGGTGCGGCTTCCTGTGTTGCCGTCAGAGTTTGAAATGTCAGCAACGCAGGGAAACACGACGGTTGTTATACATGATTTCGGAGAAATCAATTTGAAGGGTGACAGAGGGTTGTATAGCATATCCCTGTCATCTTTTTTTCCGAGTGAACACTATTATTTTTGCAAATGCAAACCTAAAACACCATCAAAATATATTAAAATTTTCAAAGAATTATTTGAAAAAAATGAAACGGTGCAGTTGATAATAACAACGACACCTATTAATTTTTTCTGCACAATATCAGACTTTGCATATTCTAAAAATGATGGAACAGGTGACATAAATTTCACAATGAAGTTTACGGAATACCGTGAGTGCAAGAATAAGACCATTAAATCAAAGACCACTAAGGCAAGACCTGCTAAAAAGAAAAAAGGTGGGGGAAAGAAGTACACATATACATGGAAAAAAGGTGATACATGGGCGAAGGTTGCAAAAAAGGAAACAGGCTCATCAAAGAATGCTGCATATTTGAAAAAAATCAATAAAAAATATATACAGGCAGCTAAAAAGATGTATTGCAAAAAACACAATGTAAAAACAGTAAAAGACAGTAGAGCATTAGTGGGATATAATATTTTGATAGATGCGGAGTTGTGACAAGATATGAGTAAAAAAGAAGTATTGAGATGGAACAATTCAAATAAAATTGTTGAATTAAAGTTCAATTCTTTGGAATGGAGTGGAACAGACACACAGGTGTCAAGAGAACTTACTTTTACATTGCCTTACAATCCTTATGATAAAGATTTTTCAAATGCTGGTATTAAGCTGGGAGATCTTATTTATTTTTATTATGGCGGAAAGAAAAAGTTTACCGGGACGGTAACATCAAGAGAAGCAAAAGCAGAGATAGGAACAGTCAGCTATACGGCAAAGGACTTTATGCAGCATCTTTTGAGGTCTAACACGACAATAAAAATCAAAAACATGACCCCGGAGACGGCAACTAAAAAGGTATGCAGTCAGGTGGGCATAAAGACGGTAAATCTTGCAAAGACAAAGGTTAATATATCAAAAATGATATTCAGCGACCAGCCAATCTACGACATTATCATAGCTCTTTACAGGAAAGCTAAGAAAACCACGCATAAAAAATATATGCCGGTGATGAATGGCAGAAATGTGAGTGTAGTAACAAAGGGGACAAGTTCCGGAGTTACGCTGTACCAGGGAAAAGATATAACAAGTGCGACATATCAGGACACGACAGACAATATTGTTGACCGTGTCCTGATTTTTAATGATAAGTATAAAAAACTTGGAAAGATTGAAAATAAAAGCAATATATCAAAATATGGTGTGTATCAGTCAGTCTATACAAAAGAAAAAGGTGTAA
>ERZ1673740.2410-NODE-2410-length-10775-cov-4.787220_pt1 | contig 10775 bp, 7 predicted proteins | sample MGYA00580221_ERZ1673740 | MGnify/ENA primary metagenome ERZ1673740 (study PRJEB41218, sample SAMN15661786) | gut metagenome | host: Homo sapiens | place: Canada: London | collected 2015-08-20/2019-03-30 | study: EMG produced TPA metagenomics assembly of...
AAGGTGCATATCCGATGATGAGTGATGGTCCTGGATAAGCCTCAGCCTCTGCGATAGCCTTAACAGCCTGTGCAGGGTTAGCACCAAGTGCTATCTGAGCAACATATACATAACCATAGCTCATAGCGATTTCAGCAAGACTCTTCTTACCGATTTCTTTACCGGCTGCAGCGAACTGACAAACTTCACCGATGTTTGAAGCCTTAGAAGCCTGTCCACCTGTATTAGAATACATCTCTGTATCAAATACCATTACATTTACATTCTCGCCTGAAGCAAGTACATGGTCAAGACCACCGAAACCGATATCATAAGCCCAACCGTCACCACCGAAGATCCATACAGATTTCTTTCCAAGATAATCTTTCTTGTCAAGAGCTGCTTTTGCATCAGGGCATCCTGCTGCAGCGGCTTTCTCTAATTCAGCGATAAGAGCATTTGTTGGCTCAACATTTGCCTTTGTATCATCTTTTGTCTCAAGGAACTTGTCTACAACAGCCTTAAATTCTGCTGAAGCCTTGTCAGATGCTGCACAAGCCTTAACAGACTCGATAGCCTGGTCACGAAGGTACTTCTGACCTACATACATACCAAGACCGTGCTCTGCATTGTCCTCGAACAATGAGTTAGACCAAGCTGGTCCTTTCTTTGTATCTTTATTTACTGTGTATGGTGCTGTAGCAGCAGGGTTACCCCAGATAGAAGAACATCCTGTTGCATTTGAGATATACATCTGCTCACCAAACAACTGTGTAATAAGACGAGCGTAAGATGTCTCTGCACAACCTGCACATGAACCAGAGAACTCAAGGAGTGGCTGGTTGAACTGGCTTCCCTTAGGTGTTGTGTCAGCAAATCCGCTGTCTTTCTTTCCTACATTTGCAACTAAGTAATCAAATACCGGCTGCTCATCTGCTTCCTCTGCCTGTGGAACCATCTTGATGGCTCCCTCAGAAGCCTTAGGACATACTGTGATACACTCACCACATCCCATACAGTCAAGTGGAGATACGCTCATAGTGAACTTGTACTCTCCAGCCTTTGGCTTAGTATCAGAAAGCTTGATATTTGAAGGTGCTGCCTTAACTTCGTCCTCTGAAAGTAAGAATGGACGGATTGTAGCATGTGAACATACGAACGCACAGTTGTTACACTGGATACAAGTCTCAGCATCCCATGTAGGAACTGTTACAGCTGTACCACGTTTCTCGTATGCAGAAGCACCTGTCTCGAACTGTCCGTCAGGATTGTCAATGAATGCTGAAACAGGAAGGCTGTCTCCATCCATCTTAGAGATTGGCTCAAGAAGATCTTTAACCATCTTAACAACCTCAGGACGACCTGTGATTTCTTTTGCAGCAGCATCAGGAGTCGGATTCTTCCAAGAATCTGGAACCTCAACTTTGTGTACTGCGTCTACACCGGCATCAATAGCCTTGTAGTTCATCTCTACAACTGCATCACCCTTCTTAGAGTAAGATTTCTTAGCAGCAGCTTTCATGAACTCGATAGCGTCATCGATAGGCATAACATCTGCTAATTTGAAGAATGCAGACTGAAGGATAGTGTTTGTACGTTTACCCATACCTATTTCGATAGCCTTGTCGATAGCGTTGATAGTATAAAGCTGGATGTTGTTGTCAGCGATATATTTCTTAGCTTCAGCATTAAGATGCTTATCTAATTCATCATCTGACCACTGGCAGTTAATCATGAATACTCCGCCCGGCTTAACATCCTGAACCATCTTCATTCCCTGTGTTACATATGCAGGGTTGTGACAAGCTACGAAGTCAGCCTGATTGATGTAATATGGGCTTCTGATAGGGTTGTCACCAAAACGAAGGTGAGAAATTGTAACACCACCAGTCTTCTTTGAGTCATACTGGAAGTATGCCTGAACATACTTATCTGTATGGTCACCGATGATCTTGATAGAGTCTTTGTTTGCACCGACTGTACCGTCGCCGCCGAGACCCCAGAACTTGCACTCGATAGTACCCTCTGCCGCGGTAATGGGAGCCGGCTTTTCGGGAAGTGAAAGGTGAGTAACATCATCGTTGATGCCGATTGTGAACTGACGTGCGGGAGTCTCTTCCTTAAGATGCTCGTAAACAGCAAAAATGCTTGCGGGGGGAGTATCCTTGGAACCGAGACCGTAACGGCCGCCGGAAACCTTAAGACCTGTTCTGCCCATCTCGTCAAGAGCTGCGATTGTGTCAAGGAAGAGCGGCTCGCCTATTGAACCGGGCTCCTTGGTTCTGTCAAGAACAGCGATTTTCTTAGCTGTAGCCGGAATAGCCTCAACAAATTTTGCAGCCGAGAACGGTCTGTAAAGACGAACCTTGACAAGACCTACTTTTTCGCCCTTTGCGGTGAGGTAATCGATAACCTCTTCCGCAACATCGCAAACGGAGCCCATAGCTACGATAACTCTCTCTGCATCGGGAGCGCCGTAGTAGTTAAAGAGCTTGTAGTCTGTGCCGATCTTCTCGTTGATCTTGTCCATATACTTTTCAACGATAGCGGGAACAGCGTCATAATATTTATTGCAAGCCTCTCTGTGCTGGAAGAAGATATCGCCGTTTTCGTGCGAACCGCGCATTGTCGGATGCTCGGGGTTGAGAGCACGCTCACGGAACGCCTTAACAGCGTCCATATCTACCATATCCTTGAGGTCTTTGTAATCCCAAACATTGATTTTCTGTATCTCGTGAGAGGTACGGAAACCGTCGAAGAAGTTGATGAACGGAACTCTGCCCTCAATAGCTGCAAGGTGAGCTACCGGTCCCAAGTCCATAACCTCCTGCGGATTTGTCTCGGCAAGCATTGCAAAGCCGGTCTGACGGCAAGCATAAACGTCCGAGTGGTCACCGAAGATGTTGAGTGCATGAGAAGCAACGCAGCGAGCCGATACGTGGAATACGCACGGAAGAAGCTCACCGGCAATCTTATACATATTCGGGATCATAAGAAGAAGTCCCTGTGAAGCGGTGTAAGTCGTAGTGAGAGCGCCTGCTGCAAGAGAACCGTGAACGGTTCCGGCAGCGCCTGCCTCGGACTGCATCTCGGCAACCTTAACTGTGGTTCCGAAAATGTTTTTAAGTCCCTGTGCCGACCACTGGTCAACATAGTCAGCCATAGGGCTTGACGGGGTAATCGGGTAAATACCTGCTACTTCGGTAAACGCATAAGATACGTGAGCAGCGGCATTATTACCGTCCATAGTCTTAGCTTTGCGCTCGACTAAGGCCTTTTTGGTTTCTGCCATTTGATATTTCCTCCTTGAATGGATATTTAACAGAATGGATGTATTGTACATACTCTGTAATTTTAACACTTTTATGAAATTATGTAAACCTCATTTTAATTGAAAAAAAGGGTAAATTCCCAAAAAAATTACATATTTATTTGTGCAAATTTTGTGCTGTGTGTGTAATAACACAAATATTGTCGTAGGTTATCTTTATTTGCCAAAACAATGTGCTTTATGTTATACTGTAACAAAAGTCGGGGTACGGTGATGTTGCTTTGAAGATAGAAGACATAAATTTGCCTCAGGGTTTAATGGGGACGAGAATAAAAGACAGATTAGAGGATGCGTTCGATGTCAATTTCGATGTGTCCGAAATTAAAATAGACACATTCGACGATTTCGGCAGAGTACTGCTGGAGCCTTACAACAGCGGCGAAAAGCTCTATTACCGCGGCGAGAGAATAAAGAGCCGCACGAGAAGGCTCATACCGACTCTTCTGAGAAATGAAGACGTGATAGCGGAAATGAACGGCGGTTCGATTTTTAATATTGACAGTAAAAAGCTTTTTGATTTTTACTGTTCAAGAGAACATTTTATATCGGTATACAAAACTCTCTACGGTGAACCGTCGGAGAACAGTATGTACTATATGACGGCATTTGCGCAGCATTACCTTGACATAAGTCCGTTTGTGGACTTTACAAAATGTATTTATGTAGCTCTCTCGTTTGCCATTAAGGGCAGAGAAACGGCGGACAGCGATATAGTTATATACACAGCCGAGGACATAGGTGACGATGATACCTCGTCAGATATGAACGAGGTCAATGAGTGGCTCGGAAATTATAATGTTAACATAGTAAACACCGATTTCCGCGAAGAGACGATAAAATATTTTACGGAAAAGAGGAAAAACAGGGGGCTTATGCCGAAGCTTTCCCTGAGGGAGGATTTTAAAAAGCTTGAGGAGATTTGCAGCAGTATGTCGCCCGTAGCAAAGCTGATTGACATACCCACAAACGACCTTATGAAATATCAACAGGGCGTTTTTCTCTTGCTCAACAACTTCAGCCTTGTAGATTCCATGTATCTGACAAAATCCGTGCGCCGCGGTTTTGTTATTAAGAAGTATGTAATAAACGGTGCGCTGTGCGGAGAGCTTAAAAGATACCTTGCGGCAAACGCACCGCAGTATCGGTACAAGTGCCTTATGAATATAGCCGAAGCCGTAAAATAGCGGCTTTTGTGAAAAAACTATATATTGTGCAATAAAAAACAAATCTGCCCCGGGAGGATTCCCGAGGCGGATTTTTTATCGGTGAAGATTCGGCTTGTATACGGTCGGATTTTTGCGCGTAAGCGGCCGCGTATGCCGAATCTTCGGCTGTGCCGTTTTACCGATTAGCAGCCGCACCCGCAGCCGCCGCAGCCTGAGTTACCGCAACCGCAGTCATTACCGCAGCCGCAGCCGTTTTTGCCGTAGCTACCGTCCGCAAAGAGCAGGATTATGATGATGACAAGTATCAAAAGACCGTTGTTGCCGCATCCGCCAAAGCAGTTCATCCAATATCCTCCTTTCAGATTTAACGGCAGGTTTTTGCCCGCCTTCAATACATATTATGTAAACGGCAAAGCTTGTGTTAATATTTTTCGCTGTTTCGGCATACAATATATTTTTGTGAGTATAAAAGTCAAAAAAATTTGACCTTTGAGAAAAAATTTGACCTTTAAACTTTCGCGAAACAGGAGGAGGGGAGGCGTGAAATTGACGGTACAGAGGGCTTTTGGGCTCGTTTTTGCCTGAATTATGAGCCAAAGAGTCAGCCTCGGAATGAAAAATGAGCAAAAAGTATAAAAAAAGCAGTAACTTAAAGAAAACAAGAGATAATATGTATTTTTATCTTTGCAAAAACTGAATTTGACCTTTTTTGACCTTTGACAAAAAAGGTGAAAAACATATAATAGAAAATGTCAAAGGTCAAAGATAGTCAAAGTCAAACAGATTAGGCGATGAGCCGGGTACTGTAAAAGTCCTCTGACAATCGGAAAAGACGGAGTGATTAACAAATGAACTTAAGCAAGGAAATAGCCGGTATGATTCTTGATATGCTCTCCGACAGCGGAACTACCGAAATACGCCGCAATGATTTGGCAGAGCAGTTAGGGTGCGTGCCGAGCCAAATAAATTACGTCATTTCGTCACGGTTTACGCCGGAGCACGGCTATATAGTAGAAAGCCGCCGCGGCGGCGGAGGTTATATCAAGATAACCAGAGCCACATACGATCTCAGCACTCTGAAAATGCACCTCATCAATTCGATAGGAAATAATATTGATGAAAGATCCTGTCGCGCACATATCGTGAATTTGCACGACAGAGGGCTTTTGGAGGATAAAGAGGCGGCGGTAATGCTGGCGGCAACCGCCGATAAGTCGTATCACGATGTGCCGCACGAGCTTCGCGATAAGCTTAGGGCGAATATATTTAAGCAAATGTTGATTTCATCTATGAAATAAGGAGTGATTTATATGTTGTGTCAAAACTGTGGTAAATATGAGGCAACTACACATATCAAAAGGATTGTAAACGGCGAGGCCACGGAAGCTCATCTTTGCTCCGATTGTGCACGCGCTCTCGGCTATGACAGCGTCTTCCCGGATTTCGGCTTCAACTTTTCAGATATGCTCGGCTCGTTTTTCAACGAGGCAACGGTCGGCGCTCTCAGCAACGGTATAGTCCGCTGTGAAAAGTGCGGCAGTACGTTTAATGACATCGTAAGAAGCGGCAGAATGGGCTGCGGCGATTGTTACAGTACATTTTACGATAAGCTTCTTCCCTCATTTGAGCGTATCCACGGCAGAACCCATCACGAGGGTAAAAAGGCAAATACTTCTCCGGAAATAAAGAAGCTCAGCAAAACCGAAGAGCTTAAGGAAAATCTTAAGCAGGCGGTTGAGGCTCAGAATTACGAAGAGGCGGCACGCCTTCGCGACGAGATCAAAAAGCTGGAAAGCGAGGATAATCAAAAATGAGTAAGTGGTATATAGGCGCAGGCGAACAAAACGACATCGTTATAAGCACACGCATAAGACTTGCGAGAAATATTGAGGATTATCCTTTTCCCTGCAAGCTTGATACGAAAACGAGAACGGCTCTGAATAAATAAATCGGCGACGCTGTATGCGGCAGAGAGAATCTCGAATTTATCGAGATGAAAACTCTTACTCAACCGCAGATAGTATCGCTTGCCGAAAAGCATCTGATAAGTCCCGAATTTGCATCGTCTTATGACGGCAGAGCGTTGCTTTTATCAGACAGCGAGGGCATAAGCATAATGCTCTGTGAAGAGGACCATATTAAAATACAGGTTATGAAACCCGGTCTTTCACTCGAAACGGCTTATGCCGAGGCAGACAGAATAGATGATGAGCTTAACGAAAAATTTGTTTTCGCATTTGATGACCGTCTCGGCTACCTTACCCAATGTCCGACCAATCTCGGTACGGGTATGAGAGCCTCGGTGCTACTTCATCTTCCGGCGCTTACGGCGTGCGGCCAGATGAGTTCTATCTCTTCAACCGTATCAAAGCTCGGTCTTACCGTGTGCGGCTCTTACGGTGAGGGAAGCGTTCCCATGGGCGATATATACTGCCTCAGTAATCAGGTAACTCTCGGCATCTCCGAAAAAGCCGCTATTGACAATCTCAAAACGGTAACGCTGCAGCTTGCGGCGCAGGAGAGAACAGCGAGAGCGGAAATGGTTAAAAGCATAGAAACCGAGGATGAGATATTCAGAGCCTACGGAATTCTGAAATCGGCGAGGATTCTTCCCGTCAAGGAATTTATGACTCTTGTATCAAAGGTTCGTCTCGGAGCGGTTGCGGGTCTTATAAATGTTAAGCCCGAGACCGTCGATGAGCTTATGATTTCAATGCAGCCCGCAACAATAAACGCGGCGGCGGGCAAAAATCTTGACAGCCGCGAGCGCGACATTGAGCGTGCAAAGCAAGTAAGACAAAGACTTTAATTTTAAAATTTCGCTTTGCGGCGTTAATTTATCAATTAATTAGAAAGGAATGACAGTTATGTTCAAATTCACCGGTTTTACGGAAAAAGCAAATAAGTCCTTGAATGCGGCGGTAAAGGCAGCCGAGGATTTGGGACATACTTACATCGGCAGCGAGCATATATTGCTCGGCCTTCTCTCGGATACATCCACTGTTGCGGGTGCGGTGCTCGCTGCACATAATATAACCTATGCCGACATAGAAGAAGAGCTCAAGAGAAGCATCGGCGTAGGCGTACCTACCGAGCTTCAGCCCGACGACTTTACACCGAGAAGCAAAAACATTCTCGAAACCTCTGTTGCATTCGCAAGGCAGATGGGTCAGCAGCTTGTAGGTACGGAGCACGTATTGCTCGCAATAGCGCGTGAGGGCTCGTGCAGCGCAACGCTTCTTTTAAGTCGCGCCGGAGTCTCCATGCAGGACATTGTAAATGATGTGTCAAAGGCTCTTATGGGCGGTACGGCAAACGCCGGCACCGACAATAAGGACGGCGGCAAGGAAAACGAGAGTATGCTCTCGCAGTTCGGCAGAGATCTTACAAAGCTCGCAAAGGACGGTAAGATTGACCCTGTAATCGGCCGTCAGAAAGAAATAGAGAGGGTTATTCAGATTCTCTCAAGACGTACCAAAAACAATCCTTGCCTTATAGGTGAGCCCGGCGTCGGCAAAACGGCAATCGCCGAGGGTCTTGCTCTTAAAATTGTTTCGGGTGAGGTTCCCGAGCTTTTAAAGGACAAAAAGATATATTCTCTTGACCTTACCGGTATGGTTGCAGGTACAAAATACCGCGGCGATTTTGAAGAGAGAATTAAAAAGGTTATCGACGAGGTTAAAAACGCCAAGGACGTTATCCTCTTCATAGATGAGGTTCACACTCTTATAGGCGCAGGCAGCGCCGAGGGTGCGGCTGACGCAGCCAATATCTTAAAGCCCTCTCTCGCAAGAGGCGAGCTTCAGATAATCGGTGCAACCACTATTGAGGAATACCGTAAGCACATCGAAAAAGATGCCGCTTTGGAGCGTCGCTTCCAACCTGTAATGGTTGATGAACCCTCGCAGGAGGAAGCTATTGAAATACTCAAGGGCATTAAAGATAAATATGAAGCTCATCACAAGGTAAAGATAACCGATGAGGCTATCGAGTCCGCCGTTAAACTCTCTACGAGATATATAGGCGACAGATATTTACCCGATAAAGCCATAGACCTTATCGATGAAGCGGCTTCAAGGGTAAGACTTCGTTCCTATACGGCTCCGTCGGACCTTAAAGAACTCGAAGACAAGAAAAAGAGCGTTGAGGCGGAAAAGCTCTCGGCTGTAAATGCTCAGGAATTTGAGCGTGCTGCAGCTCTTCGTGATGAGGAGCGTAAGCTCGACAAGGAAATTAAGGACAAGAAAGAAAACTGGCACGATATGGCAGGCAAGAGCCATGACGAGGTAACTCCCGCCGACATTGCCGATATAGTATCCTCTTGGACCGGAGTTCCCGTAACTCAGCTTTCTACCGAAGAGCGTGACAGACTTCTTCATATGGAGGATGAGCTTCATCGCCGCATAGTCGGTCAGGATGAAGCGGTCGAGGCTGTTTCAAGAGCTATCCGCCGCGGCAGAGTCGGACTTAAGGACCCGAAAAAGCCCATAGGCTCGTTCATCTTCTTAGGCCCCACGGGCGTCGGCAAAACAGAGCTTTGCAAGGCTTTGGCCGCCGCTATGTTCGGTGACGAAAACGCTATGATAAGACTTGATATGTCTGAGTATATGGAGAAGCACACGGTGTCTCGTCTCATAGGTTCGCCCCCCGGATATGTCGGCTATGACGAGGGCGGTCAGCTTACCGAAAAGGTAAGAAGAAAACCGTACTCCGTTGTACTTTTCGACGAGATTGAAAAGGCACACCCCGACGTGTTCAATATGCTTTTGCAGATACTTGATGACGGTGTTCTGACAGACGGTCAGGGCAGACGCGTTGACTTTAAGAATTGCATCATCATAATGACCTCAAATGTCGGTGCTAAGCTCATTTCGCAGAAGCAAAAGGCGTTCGGTTTTGCCGCAGGCGCAAAAGAGCTTGAGCAGAACGAAAAGGAAATCAAGGACGCTGTAATGGGTGAGCTTCGCAACACCTTCCGTCCCGAATTCCTTAACAGAGTAGACGACATAATAGTATTCCAGCGCCTTACCAAGGAAAACATCAAAGAAATCGCTTCGAGACTTCTCGCTGTTCTCCAGAAACGCGTTGAGGATATGGGTATCGAGGTTACTTTCTCCGATGAAGCTGTCAGCAAGATAGCCGACGCAGGCTTCGACGATGTATACGGTGCAAGACCTTTGAAACGTGCTATCCAGAGCAGAATTGAGGACGCTTTGTCCGAGGAAATGCTCAAGGGCAACGTGAAAAAGGGCGGCAAGTATATCTGCAATGTCAAAGATGACAAATTTGTTTTTGACAAGGCCGAGGAAAAAACCGTAACCGAATAAGCATAGCGGTCCGTAAAGCAATATGACTTTACGGACCGCTTTCTATATCTTCATATAATAGATGTAAAAGAATTACAGCTTTTTTGTATGTAAATCGGTATTGCACTCGGAGCGGCAAAAGTGTAAAATATATCTCGGAAGTGGTATTGTGGCAAACACAAGAAAAAACGAAATTTCAACAATAAACAAAATACGCTTTGACCCGACAAATCCGCGCGAAGACGATATAGACATACGCGACATAGCGCACGCTCTTTCTATGATGACAAGGGCAAACGGTCATTTCACCGAGTTTTATTCGGTGGCAAGACATTCCGTAAACTGCGCGCTTGAGGCAACGGCACGCGGATATTCAAAAAGGGTCGCGCTTTTTTGCCTTTTGCACGACAGCGCCGAAAGCTATATAGGAGATATGACAAGACCTCTGAAAATGCACTTTCCGCTGTTTTCCGAATATGAAAAAAAGCTGCAAAAGGTAATTTTTTCAAAATATGCGACGCTTGATATTGCCGAAGACGAAAAGGAAAAGGTGAAATCCGTAGACGACAGCTTACTGTATCACGAGTTCCTTTGCTACCACGGCGACAAGCTGTTTGACTTTACACCGGAAATACATATAGATGTAAAGGATAACTCAAAAAATATATCCGAGACCGAAAAGGAGTTCCTCTGTATGTACGAGGCTTTAAAGATAAAATAATCCTGAACGGTTAAAAGCAAAACCAAAAACCCATTGCATTTTAAACAGCCTAAAACGACCTAAAGCACTTGTTTTTGTGAGTGCTTTAGGTCGCGGTGTTTTTGAACTGTATTACTGTTTTCGGTAAAAATAAAACCGACAAGTTCAGTTGAAGCTTGTCGGTTTTTGGAGCGATTAAGCAACAGCTTACGAACCATAACGCTCTCTTTCTAAAAATATTATATATGAATTCTTATTGAATTTCAACGGGAACATTGAAAATTTTGTTGTTT
>ERZ1673740.2412-NODE-2412-length-10770-cov-43.631265_pt1 | contig 10770 bp, 5 predicted proteins | sample MGYA00580221_ERZ1673740 | MGnify/ENA primary metagenome ERZ1673740 (study PRJEB41218, sample SAMN15661786) | gut metagenome | host: Homo sapiens | place: Canada: London | collected 2015-08-20/2019-03-30 | study: EMG produced TPA metagenomics assembly of...
GCCGCCGGAGCGGTGCTTAAGCCGTAAGGCGGGAATTGTGCGGTGTTGCCTTATATACTCCGCATATGTCTGGTTCGTTCAATGATTGGGCAAAGCCGCAACACTTTCGTCCTCAATCAATTCAAAAGGAACCACTTCATGCACCGCGCTGCTTCCGTTTTCAATACAGTTGAGCAGAATTTCCGCACCGCGCTGGGCCAGTCGTTCCGAGTTCTGGCGGATGGTGGTCAGCCGCGGGTTGCTGTAGCGCCCCAGCGCAATACCGTCATAGCCCGAAACCGAGATATCCTGCGGCACACGCAGGCCATGGTCATTCAGGGCACGGATCGCGCCCAGGGCCATCAGGTCCGACATGGCAAACACTGCCGTAATATCCGGGCAGTGCTTGAGCAGGTATTCCATGGCGGTATATCCGCTTTGCAGCGAAAACCGGGCATAGGCATACTGCTTTTCCATCTCGAACGGCAGGCCAAGGCGGAACATAGCGCTCTGGCTGCCGGTCAGACGGGACAGACTGGGGCGGGACTGGTCTGGCTTGCCGCCGATCAGCCCGATCTTGCGGTGGCCCTGCGCATACAGGTACTCAATCATCAGGGACGATGCCGAAACATCGTCCACGCTGACGCTGGACAGGTTGGGGATGTTCAGGGTTGCGGCGCTGTTGGTCAGCAGCAGGCATGGAACACGCAGTTCCGCCAGCTGCGGTGTGAAGTATTCCAGGTTAGAACCAAGGAAAGCAATACCATAAGGTTTGCGCTCGGCGCAAATCAGTTCGGCCTGCGCAACTTCGTTGGCTTCTTCATCAATATAATAGACCGTGGAAACATATCCGCGTTCCTCCAGGATAGCCTGCATTTTTTCCAGAATGTCCACAAACAACATGTTCTGGGTGCCCTTTACGATCAGGGCAAGGCCATCGCTGCTTTGCTGTTTCAGGTGTTTGGCGTTGGAGTTTGGCTGATAATTATACCGCTTGATGACCTCAAGAATCTTGGCGCGGGCGGCCGGGCTGACGCTGGGGTTATTGTTGAGCACCCGCGAAACCGTGCCGATGGCATACCCCGATTCTTTTGCAATATCTTTGATGGTCATACACAGAAAACTCCTTCCGGCAACAGGGTGCCGCAGCCATTAGCCCTTTACAGCACCGGCCACCACACCATCAATGATATACTTCTGGCAGATCAGATACAGAATAATGACCGGCAGAATGGTGATCATGATGCAGGCCATCATGGGCGCCATTTCCACCTTGCCGTAACTGCCGCGGAAATACTGAATCGCCATGGGGATGGTGCGGTAGGTTTTGATATCCAGCACCAGGGTGGGCAGCAGATAGTCGTTCCAGACCCACATGGTTTCCAGGATTGCGGTAGAGATCATCGTCGGCTTTAAGATAGGGCAGACCACGCGGAAGAAAATCTGCAGCGGGTTGCAGCCATCGATCATAGCAGCTTCCTCAATTTCAACCGGCATACTCTTCATAAAGCCGGTGAACATGAACACCGCGAGACCGGCACCGAAGCCGAGGTAGATGATGCAGATGTTGTAAGGGTTGTTCAATTTTAAGCTATCCGCTGTTTTGGCCAGGGTAAACATGACCATCTGGAACGGCACCACCATGCTGAACATGCACAAGCCGTACATCAGTTTGGAAAGTTTGCCGTTGACACGGTTGATGAACCATGCGCACATGGAGCAGCACAGCAGAATCAGCACAACGGAACTGACAGTAATGACTAGGCTATACCAGAAGGAAGACAAAAAGTCCATTTCCTGGATGCCGTAAATATAGTTTTTAAGGCCGACAAAGGTTCCGGCCGTGGGCAGCTCAAACGCGCGGGAGGTGGTAATGGCGCGCTCGGTTTTGAGGGAGTTAAAGAAGATCATGACGATGGGGTAGATCCATGCAACGCACAGCACTCCAAGCACCACGCTGAGAATGGCATTGATGCGGCGGTCCGCTTTGCCAACGGTAGGCTTTTCTTCCACCGGTTTTTTGATGGTTTTTTCCATTACTGCTGCACCTCCTTGGACTGGGTCAGCTTTTGCTGGAGTACGGCCAGCACCACAACAAACAGGCAGAACACAACAGCCTTTGCCTGGCCGATGCCCTTCCACTGGGGTCCGGAGCGGGCATAGAAGGTATCATAAATGTTGTAAGCCAGCATCATGGTCTGCTTGGCCGGTTCACCGCCGGTCAGGGACAGGTTCTGGTCAAACAGCTTGAAGGAGTTGGTCAAAGTCAGGAAGGTGCAGATGGTAATGCTGGGCATAACCATGGGGATCGTGATCTTAAACAGGATCTGCTTGGCGTTTGCGCCATCGATCTTGGCGGCTTCGATCAGATCCAGCGGCACGTTCTGCAGGCCAGCAATGTAGATGATCATCATGTAACCGATCTGCTGCCAGCACATCAGAATGACAAGGCCCAAGAAGCCGTACGTGGCGTTCAGGGAAAGCAGCGGTTTTTCGAGTGCGCTGAGTACGCCGTTGAGCAGAATCTGCCAGATATAGCCAAGGATAATGCCGCCGATCAGGTTGGGCATAAAGAAGGTGGTACGGAAGATGTTGGTACCGCGGATGCCGCGGGTAAGCAGCAGCGCAATGCCGAACGCCAGCACATTGATGAGCACCGTGGACACCACAGTAAACACCGCAGTGAACCAGAACGCATGGGTGAAGGTATCATCCAGCCAGATCTTGGCATAGTTGCCGAGACCAACAAAGGTAACATTTTGAACCGTTGTGAATTTGCAGAACGAAAGCGCCACGCCCCAGATAAACGGCCAGATAAAGCCGATGATAAAGGCCAGCAGGGTGGGCAGCACGAACACAGGCCAATAGCGCTGGATCGCTTTTTCCATAACAGTACCCCCTTGAGCACGTACTTGAGCACATAAAAGAGCGGGGCGGGCGAATCATCGCCCGCCCCGCTTTTAACATTCAGGTTTCGCTATTTTGGTTCATATCAGCCTGCATTCAGGGCAGCTTCGGTCTTCCAGCCATCCACAAAGGCGGTCACAACAGCGTTCCAATCGCCAGTGCCGGCTGCGTAAGCAGTCAGAGCAGAGCCAACGCCGTTCTTCCAGTTTTCGGAAGGCATGGTGGAGAAGCACCAGGCAACAGGAGTCTTGCCCTCAGCGGTCAGAGCATTATCAACCTTAACGAAGAGGTTGGGGGATTCCTGAGCATTCTTGAAGGGGATAACAAAGCCCATATCGTTTGCCATGGCCTTGGTGCCCTCATCAGAGCTGACGCACCAGTAGATGAAGTCGAGAGTTGCATCGATATCTGCCTGGTCGGCTTCCTTGTTTACGCACCAGTAGTTCTCGGTGCCGGTGCACAGGCCCTGGTTGGCCTCATCGCCCACGCCAATGTAGACGGGGATCATGGTCAGGTCGTCATCGGTGAAGGGCTTGCCATCGCCGACGAGGTTGGTATATTCCCAAGAACCGTTCTGGAAGAAGACAGCCTCATTGTCCAGGAACTCGTTGCGGCTGTCATCGCCAGTCTTGCCAGCCAGCTCAGTGGGAGCACAGGTGGAGTTGTTGATGTACAGGTCAAACATGTTCTTGTAGTTATCCAGGTAGGTGCCCTTGATGGCATCCGTGGAGCCGATGCCGTCAGCCTGGTACTCAAAGTAGATGGGCAGGTTGGCCAGGTGGGTCTTGAAGCGCCAGTCAGAGGAAGCATCCATACCGGCGGAGGTGAATGCTGCAAAGCCAAGTTCGTCCTTGCGGGCGGTGATGTCCTCGGCAACCTTCTTCAGGTCTGCGAAGCTCTTGATATCATCGGTGGTGTAACCGGCCTTTTCCAGCAGGGTCTTGTTGGTGATCAGGCCGTAGCTCTCGATAACGTAGCCGATGGCCACGGTGGCGTCGCCATCTTTCAGGGCGTAAGAATCGCTGGTCAGGTCGCCCAGGATCTTGGAGCCGGTCAGGTCATAGCAGTAATCCTTCCAGTTGGCCAGGCCGACAGGGCCGTTGACCTGGAACAGGGTGGGCGCATCGCTCTTGGCCATCTCGCTCATCAGGGTGGTCTCGTACTGGCCGGAAGCGGCGGTCACGACGGTGACGGGAACACCGGTCTCCTCGGTGTACTTCTTGGCCAGATCCTGCCAGGCTTCATCCTGCTCGGGCTTGAAGTTCAGGTAGTAGACCTTGCCGGCGGCAGTGGTATCTGCCGGGGCGGCTGCTTCGGAGCTGGCAGCTTCGGAAGAAGCTGCGGTGCTTTCTGCAGCAGAGGAAGCAGTGGAAGATGCGGTGGAGCCGCAGCCTGCCAGCAGGCCGGCAGCCATCATGGATGCCACGGCGAGAGAGATTGTTTGCTTGGATTTCATGGTATTGTCCTCCTTTTTAAGTGGAACCAATTGCACCGTTGCGGAGCGGTGTGGTTCACGGGTTGGTAACGTTTCCAACCTTGCTATGGCTTTATACTACACCCGTGTTTTGCAAAAATCAATCGTTTTTTGGATTTTGAGTGCAAGATTGTAGCCTTGCACGAATCGCAACCGTTTTCCTTGTCGAATATAACAAGAAAGTAGTATTCATTTTGATGAAACGTTTCAATTTCACGGCAAAATGCGACTTTATAAACCAAAAGCAGCCCCGCGGCGGCGGGAGCTGCTTTTGATTGTCATATTTTTGCGCAACTTGTTTCACACCTGCTGGTAAGCGAGCCAGTAGAAAGCGGCGTGGTTGATGCTGGTGGTGCCGTTGGCGGAGGCATACATGCCAACGGTGCAGCCGGTAAAGCCGCCGGTTATCTCGGTGCTCAAAAAGCTCAGGGCAATACCGCATAATTCTAAGTGCCGATACGGCGAGCGAGGTGCGGCAGATGCTAAGCCAAAAGCGCAGATAATACTGGATGCTGCAAAGGTGAGCGCCGCCAGTGGCGGAAACAGCGAACCGAAGCAGGGGCAGCGGTCGCAGAGTGCGAGGGGCTTTTGCCCCCGAAGCACGATGCGGGTACCGCAACCCGACATTATCGAGCATTTTGGCAACGCAGATGCCGTGCCGCAGCCGCCGGAGCGGTGCTTAAGCCGCTAGGCGGGAATTGTGCGGTGTTGCCCTTGCATTCTTTGCGGGTAACACATGGATTTTTCGGTGCATTTTCGGCCCGGCCCTTACACTTTTTTCGTTTCCGCCTGCACCAGGGCGCGGTACAGGGTAAAATCCGGCACGGGGGCCGCCGGGGCACCAGGCAGTGGAGCCTGCCAGGCGGCATAATCCGGCCCGTCCCCGGCCGCGCGGGGAATCGCCATCAGACCGGTCAGAACGCGGGCGGTCAGTGCGCCGTCCAGCATGGTATCGCTGCAAAAGCCGGCCCAGAACCCAGTTTTGGGCTGCAGCAGAGCCGCCATGGCACCAAAATCATCCGCCGCACGGCCCAGGGTGCAAAAGCAGTTCTGCCAGTCCTTATCCAAAAACTGCTCCCGTGCGGTGCAAAAGCGCACCGCCCCGCGCAGGGCGTACAGGTACAGCCGCACGCTGAACACCACCTGCTCCTGCCAGAGCGGCGTGGTGGCCCGCCCGGCGTAAGAACAGCCGGGCAGCAGCGTTTCATAATTTTCCAGCGCGGAAGTGCAGAGCTGCTGATAGGCAGCCAGCTGTTCCGCATAGCTTTCTGCGGGCAGCAGAGCGGCAAGTTCCTGAATCGGGCCCTGCGTTTTGCCGCACAGCCAGGCCGAAGCAAACAGCCGGGTGCTGCGGGTCAGGAACGCTTCGCCCACCGGCTGCGGCGGGCTGCCCGCCTGCACGGCGCTTTCGGCACGGGCGCGCAGGCAGACCGAAAGATCCTCCAGTGCGCTGTCCGTCAGTGCCCAGCCATCCGGCGCACGGTAGGTACAGCGCAGGTAAGCCGTGCGCTGCGCGGCGCAGTCGGTATCCGGGGTACACCACAAAGCACCGGTCAGGTTCAACTCCATCAGGGAGGGGCGCAGGTCCCCGGTGCCAACCATCCAGAAGCTGCGCACCCCGCCGCGCCAGGCTCCCTGCAGCATTCCGTTAACGGCGGTATCGCCGCCGGGGTAGGCGGTCATGGGGTTGCCGGTCAGCTTATCGCGGCGGCAAAGGCTGAACCACAGCCCGTGCTGCGCGCCGGGACCAGGGCCGCCCGCACTGCTGGCACTGGGGGCCGGGGTTAAAACGGGGATAACGCTATCCGGGATTTTGAGTTTTCCCTCCTGGTAGAGCGCAACGGTTTCGCCCTGCAGCAGAATATAGGCAGCGGCACCGGGCACCGTGGCGTTCAGCAGCTGCCATTGCTCTTGCAGCGCCGCAGTGCTGGCTGTGCCATCGGGATCATCCCCCATCCCGTCAATGCCCAGCGCCCAGATGCGCGGGCTGGTTTTGAGAGTGCGGATAGAATCCTGCCAGATTTTATGGCGTTCTTCTGGGTTTTCCGCCGCAGCCTGCTGCGGGGCAGCCCCCAGCGGGGTCTGCGGGTTCTGCACAGGGCGCAGGCCCATGGCGGCGGCAAGATCCGCCTGTTTGTCGGTGCGCACCATATTGCCGCGGTAGCGCAGCAGGGATTCAAAAATCATCTCCCAGCCGTTTTCGGTGGCATCCGCCCAGGCGGACAGCCATGGTGCATCCGAAAGATCCCACCCGCGCAGGCCGACAGCGGCGGCTGGCCCGGTAATGCGGCCCTCCGGCACAGTGGCAAAGGGTTTGGGCTCAAACTGCTGCTGGTTCCAGAACCAGAATGGTGCTACCCCCAGGTAATGACGGCTGATATCCAGCAGGCCGTACACCGCGCCCAAATCATCCGCCGCGCAGAGGGTGAGCTGGTTTTCCGTCACATCCAGCGTATAACTTTCCGGCGGCAGGGCGGGGGCAAGGCAGATCATCAGGCGGTTATCCGGCACAAAACCGGTGGTGGAAAGAGTCATTTCCATATCACGCCAAAAGCGCGCCACGGCATGCTGCACGGGCGCACTGGCCCACTGCGCCGTGACCCGTGTGGCACGGCTGAGCATAAAATCCATTGTTTTCCTGCCTTTCAATACACTCTACCATCATCCCCGCCGTATCGGCGCTTGGATGGATGCAGTATTCCCTTACTGGTCCAAAAATTCGCGGATCTCGGCTTCCACGGCACGCACCTCGCGCTCAAATGCGCGGGCGGATACCCGTAGCGCACCGTTGCCCAGAATAATGATCTGTTCCGCACCATCGGAGCTGACCACCCGCACGCGGTGGTTTTTGGCCAGCTCATGGGTGGCGCGCTCGATGAACATATCGGCGGTTTCGGCTTCGCGGGTATAAATCACATGCAGGTTGTGCCAGGTTTCTTGTTCCCGCCCGGCGCCCTTGACGCGGTAGGCGTCAAACACCAGGATGGGCACACACTTGCGGTAGCCCGCATAGTTGCACAGAATGTCCATCAACCGGCGGCGGGCGGCATCCAGGTTTTCCGCTGCGATCTTCTTTAATTCATCCCACGCAAAAATCACGTTGTAGCCGTCTACCAGCAGGTACTCCGGCCCGCTGGGCGGCGGTGCAGCGGGGGTACGGTTCTGGCTTGGCCCCACACTGCGGAAGGCTTTGCGCGCGGCAAGCTGGTCATGCTGACCTGCGGCTTCCCCCCGGCGCTTGATCGGCCCATAGGTGCGCTCAAAAATCGCCAGCAGCTCTTTGTCCTGCTCCAGTGTGCCGCAGTAAGCGGCAGCACGGCGGCGGGCATCGGATGCTTCATCGGAGGCATCCGCTTCTTCCTGTTTCGCCTGCTGGGCACCGGGCGCGTTGCGCCCCAGGCCGCTGGCCACATGGGCGTGGGCGGGAACTTCGTCCCATTTGACAAGGTAGCCCGCGCCGTGGCTGCAAAATACGGAATCCGCCGGGTTTTCAGTATCGGCATCCGGCTGGTAGCCAATGGCTTCCAGCACGGTTTCGGTGTTGTGGCAGGGCGCATAGCCGCGGGGCATACAGCTCAGGCGGCCCGCACCGCGGGTGTAGGCGGTCACTTCCCGCGCACAGCCCCGCATTTCGGCAACCGGGGCTTTGCCGGTAATGACGGCCAGGCCATCCTCGTTTTCCGGCGTGCTGAATTCCGCGCAGCGGCGCTGCAGATCGGCCATGGCGCGGCCAACACAGTCCTGCGGGACTTCCAGCCGGAAGTCATACCAGGGTTCCAGCAGGACCGCCTGCCCCCGGGTCGCCGCGGTGCGCAGCCCCTGCCGCACGGCGCGGTAGGTTGCCTGGCGAAAGTCCCCGCCCTCGGTGTGCTTGATGTGGGCACGGCCTGCCGTCAGGGTGATTTTCACATCGGTCAGCGGCGCACCGGCCAGCACGCCGGGGTGGCTGCGCTCCGCCAAGTGGGTCAAAATCAACCGCTGCCAGTTCAGGTCCAGCGCATCGGTGCGGCAAATGCTGGCAAACTGCAGGCCGCTGCCCGGCTCGCCGGGTTCCAGCAGCAGATGAACCTCTGCATAATGGCGCAGCGGTTCATAATGGCCCACGCCCTCCACCGGGGCAGAGATGGTCTCTTTGTATAGAATGCCGCCCTCGCCGAAGGCCACTTCCAATCCAAAGCGGCTTTGCAGCACGCTCTGCAAAATTTCCAGTTGAATTTCACCCATCAGCTGCAGGTGGATCTCGCCCAGAGCGGCGTTCCACACCACATGCAGCTGTGGATCCTCGTCCTCCAGGGTGCGCAGGGCCAGAAGGGCACAGTGGGGGTCAGCTCCTTCCGGCAGCTCCACCCGGTAGTTCAGCACCGGTTCCAGCATCGGCTGGCGGGCATCCGGCTGTACGCCAAGGCCCTGTCCGGGATAGGTTTTTGTGGGGCCCAGCACCGCACAGACGGTGCCCGCCGGGGCTTCGCTGACCAGGCGGTATTTGCTGCCGGAGTAGACCCGCAGCTGGTCGGCCTTTTCTTCAAACTCCACACGGGCATCTGGGCGGGATACCAGGTTGGATTTGACTTTCAGCACGCCGTCCGTCACTTTCAGGTAGGTCATGCGCGCGCCGGATTCGTCTGCCCCGATCTTGAAGATGCGCGCGCCAAAGCTGCCGGCGTCCGGCGGCATGCGGGTATCCCGCTGCAGACCATTGAGCAGGTCGTCAATGCCATCCAGCCGCAGAGCCGCGCCAAAATAGCAGGGGAACACCTGCCGCCGCGTGATTGCCGTGATGAGATCCGCTTGCGGCACCGTTCCTGTTGCCAACACGGCTTCCATCAGCGGTTCACTGCACACGCCAAGGGCTTCGGCGCGTTCTTCCGCCGGAACGGTGGGGGTAAAGTCCACACAGCCATCCCCAAAGCGGCCCCGCAGCTCCCGCAGGCGCAGGGCTTTGTCCGCACCGGGCAGATCCATTTTGTTGACATAGATAAAGGTTGGCACATGGTAGCGCTCCAACAGCCGCCACAATGTCATCGTGTGGCTTTGGATGCCGTCCGTGCCGGAAATGACCAGCACCGCATAATCCAGCACCTGCAGCGTGCGCTCGGCCTCCGCCGAAAAGTCCACGTGGCCGGGGGTATCCAGCAGGGTGATCTGGGTCTCTTCCAGCGGGGTGCCCGTCACCGTTCCGGCCGGCAGGGTAAGCACGGCCTGTTTGGCAAAAATGGTAATGCCGCGGGCTTTTTCCAGCGCATCGGTGTCCAAAAATGCATCCCGATGGTCTACGCGCCCCAGCTTGCGGATGCTGCCCGCACGGTAGAGCAGTGCTTCCGAAAGAGTGGTTTTTCCGCTGTCCACGTGTGCCAGAACCCCAACGACCAGACGTTTCATAACTTTCCTAACCTCATTCACAGCGTTCCCGGCTGCTGCGCCAGGGGCACCGTTTATTTTTTGCACCGCCGCCCGCCGGGCAAGGGATATCTGCCGGATTTTGGCGATCCTTTTCTATTATAATAGTACCCGTTTTAACTAGGGGATTCAACCACTAATTTGCGCGGGCTTTTGTTTTTGGGGCAGGATGCAAAAAATATTTTATAAAGGGTATTGACATTGCGGGATGTGGATGCTATACTATTTAGGCACTCAAGAGAGAGCAACTAAATATCGCGGGGTAGAGCAGATGGTAGCTCGTCGGGCTCATAACCCGGAGGTCGCAGGTTCAAGTCCTGTCCCCGCAACCATATGAAGAGCGGTAGAACGTCAGGTTTTACCGCTCTTTTTCTTTTTTCGTGGTAACAAGTCAATTTTTTATTCAGTTTTTATTCAGCCGGTATTTCCGTGGCGGCAAAGCCAATGATGGAATTCATTGCGTTTGCTGCCTGTACCCTCCCATCATTGATAAGATGGGCATAGTAACGGTCAAGGGTTGCAGGGTCATCACCAACAAAGTCCGCCACGGAAATTTTATCAACCCCGTTATGCAACAGCAAAGAAACAACCGTATGCCGGAATTCACATCATGCAGAAGTAAACGAAAACCATAAAACCGGAGGCCGCCGCAAAGCCCCCGGTTTTATGCGTAAACAGCAGCGATTTTCGTTGTATTGCCTGCCCGGCTGCGGTACAATAGCAGTGCTGCGGCAAGGAAATACAACGATGAAAACAACAGCTATGACGGCGGAAGAGCGCGTGCGCTATATGACACAAGCACCGGTGCGCCGCCTGATTTTGGAAATGTCTGCGCCCACAGTTATCAGTATGCTGGTGACAAGCTTTTACAATATGGCCGATGGCGTGGCAAGCGTCGGTGGTGGCCGCCGCGCGGCAGGGATTATTTTTGATCCCGGTCGTCTTTATCCTGCCAAATCTTTTAGGGCAATACCGCATAATTCTAAGTGCCGATACGGCGAGCGAGGTGCGGC
>ERZ1673740.2424-NODE-2424-length-10723-cov-3.067210_pt1 | contig 10723 bp, 6 predicted proteins | sample MGYA00580221_ERZ1673740 | MGnify/ENA primary metagenome ERZ1673740 (study PRJEB41218, sample SAMN15661786) | gut metagenome | host: Homo sapiens | place: Canada: London | collected 2015-08-20/2019-03-30 | study: EMG produced TPA metagenomics assembly of...
TGGCAAAGCCTGCGGTGCCCTTTGGAGGAAAGTTCCGCATCATCGACTTTCCCCTGTCCAACTGCACCAATTCCGGCATCGACACCGTGGGCGTGCTGACCCAGTACCGCCCCCTGGAGCTCAACAGCTATATCGGCAGCGGCCAGCCCTGGGAGCTGGACCGGCTCAACGGCGGCGTCCATATTCTGCCGCCGTACCAGAGCGCCTCCGGCGCCTCCTGGTACAAGGGCACCGCCAACGCCATTTATCAGAACATCGGCTTTGTGGACCTGTACGACCCGGAGTATGTGGCGGTGCTGTCCGGCGACCACATCTATAAGATGGACTATTCCCGGATGCTCCAGCATCACAAGGACGCCGGGGCCGCCTGCACCATTTCCGTGATGGAGGTCCCCTGGTCCGAGGCCAGCCGCTTCGGCATCATGTCCGTGGACGAGCATGACCGCATCACCGCCTTCGCCGAAAAGCCCAAGGAGCCTAAAAGCAACCTGGCCTCCATGGGCATCTATATCTTCACCTGGCAGAAGCTCCGCTCCTATCTGCTGGCCGACGAGGCCGACACCACCTCCGACAACGATTTCGGCAAGAACATCATCCCCGCTATGCTGGACGCCGGAGAGGTCATGTCCGCCTATCGGTTCGAGGGCTACTGGAAGGATGTGGGCACCCTGGACTCCCTGTGGGACGCCAATATGGACATGCTGTCCCCGGGGTCGGGGCTGAACCTGCTGGACAAGAAATGGCCCATCTATTGCCGGACCCCGTCCTGCCCGCCGGCGTTTCTGGGCCCCCACGCCGACGTGGGCAACAGCGCCGTGGCCAAGGGCTGCGGCATCCTGGGCGAGGTGAAAAACAGCGTCCTCAGCTATAATACCCAGGTGGGCCAGGGGGCCAGCGTGTCCTATTCCGTGGTCATGCCCGGGGCCGTCATCGAGGAGGGCGCGGTGGTGCAGTATGCCATCATCGGCGAGCGCTGCCGGGTTGGCCGGGGCGCTCAGGTAGGCGCGCCGCCGGAAACCGCCCAGGACCCCGCCGAGTGGGGCATCGCCGTCCTGGGGCCGGACACCGTCATCGCCCCCGGCGAGGTGGTGCCTGCCAAGGCTCTGCTGGACCGTCATCACGGGGAGGTGGAAGCATGAACGGTATGCACGGCATCATTTTCTCCTATGAGAAGAAAACCGGGCTGCGGGAGCTGATCGAGCACCGCATCCACGGTTCCATCCCCTTCGGGGGCAACTATCGCGTGGTGGACTTTATGCTGTCCAACATGGTGGGCGCCGGCGTCCGGGACGTGGGCGTCATCATGCACGGCAAGTGCCAGAGTATGCTGGACCATCTGGGCACCGGCAAAAGCTGGGACCTGAGCCGCAACCACGGCGGTCTTACCCTGCTGCCGGCCTTCGCCTATGCCGAGCGGCGGGGCGATGCCGGCCGCTTCCGGGGCAAGGTGGAGGCTCTGGGCTGCGTCATGGACTATCTGAAGGACATCCGTCAGGATTATGTGGTGCTGACCGACAGCGACCTGGTCATCAATCTTCCCCTGGACGACGTGCTGCGGGATCATATTGACTCCGGCGCCGACCTGACGGCGGTGTGCACTTCGCTGCCGGGCCTGGAGAGTGACACCTATTTCCAGCTGGATAACTCCGGGCGCATCGTGGACGTGGCCCACGACGTGTTCACCCCCGAGGGCTTCCGCTGCCTGAACATCTTCGTGCTGCGCCGGGATCTGCTGATCCAGCTGGTGACCGACTGCATGGCGCACAATCAGTACAGCTTCCGCCACAATATTCTCCAGGACAGGAAGGATGCCCTGCATTTCCGGGCCTATGTCTGGGACGGCTACGCCGCCCGCATCGACACCATCGAGTCCTACTACCGCCGCAGCATGGAGCTGCTGCGGCCGGAGATCCGCATGGAGCTGTTCATGCCCCAGCGGCCGATCCTGGCCAAGGAGAACGACTCGCCCTCGTCCTATATGGACGGCTCCTGCGTCAACTCCCTGGTGGCCGACGGCTGCGACATCCAGGGCACGGTGAAAAACTGCGTGCTGTTCCGGGGCGTCCGCATTGAGCCCGGCGCCGATGTGGAGGGCTGCATTCTCTTCAAGGGCACCGTGGTCCGCCGGAATGCCGTCCTGCGGGGCGTTATCACAGACAAATACGTCACCGTTCAGGAGGGGCGCACCCTTATGGGTCACGAGAACTACCCCCTGGTGATCGCCCGGGACGTCACGGTCTGAAGCGGAGGTAAGCATATGAATATTCTGTATATCACCAGCGAGGCGGCTCCGTTCTGCAAAACCGGGGGACTTGCGGACGTGCTGGGCAGCCTGCCCTCCGCCGTGGCGGCGGAGGGCGACCGGGTGTCCGTGCTGCTGCCGCTGTACGGCCAGATCGCCCAGCGCTGGCGGGAGAAGATGAACTTCCGCTGCTACATCTATGTGGACCTGGGCTGGCGGCATGAATACTGCGGCCTGTTCTCCCTGGAATACCGGGGCGTCACCTGGTACTTTGTGGACAACGAGCGGTATTTCCTCCGCCGCAGCCTGTACGGCGACATGGACGACGGCGAGCGCTTTGCCTTCTTCTCCAAGGCGGCGGAGGCACTGCTGCCTCACCTGGCGGAGTATCCCAACGTGATCCACTGCAACGACTGGCAGACGGCTCTGGTGCCGGTGTACCTGCGGGACGCCGGAAACGACCTGCCGGTGGTGTTCACCATCCACAACATCGAGTATCAGGGCAAATACGGCCCCGAGACGGTGGAGGACCTGTTCGGTCTGAACCGGGGCTGGTACGACGGCGGCATCCTGCGGATGGACGGCTGCGTGAACCTGATGAAGGCGGCTATGCTCACCGCCAACGCCGTGACCACCGTCAGCCCCACCTATGCCCGCCAGCTTCACGATCCGGCCTATGCCTGCGGCCTGGAGCAGGTGGTGCAGCTCATCGACTACAAGCTCTCCGGCGTGCTCAACGGCCTGGATATGGAGAGCTTCGACTCGGCCCATGACGCCTCCCTGCCCCAGACCTACGACCCCGACCATATGGAGGGCAAGGCCGTGTGCAAGAGGGAGCTGCAGCGGCAGCTGGGTCTGGCCCAGGAGCCGGACACCCCCCTTACCGCCATCGTCAGCCGCCTGGTGGGACACAAGGGCATGGATCTGGTGTGCCAGGGGCTGGGCGGCATCATGGCCACCGGCTGCCAGCTGGTGGTGCTGGGTCAGGGCGAGCCCCAGTTTGAGGACACCTTCCGCTGGGCTCAGAGCCGCTGGCCGGGCCGCGTATCCGCCCAGATCACCTATTCCGACAACCTTTCCCGCCGGGTTTACGGCGCGGCGGACCTGTTTTTGATGCCGTCCCGCAGCGAGCCCTGCGGCCTGAGCCAGCTGATCGCCATGCGCTACGGCGCGGTGCCCATCGTCCGCCAGACCGGCGGCCTCAACGACACCGTCCGCTCCTGCCAGGTGGGTCAGCCTGACGGCAACGGCTATGTATTCTCCGCCTGCACAGCCCATGACCTGTGCCAGACCCTGGGCCAGGCGGTGGGCCTGTACCGGGGCGACCGGCTGGGCTTTGACGCCGTGCGCCGCCGGGGCATGACCGAGGACTTCGGCTGGGGCCGCAGCGCCGGGGCCTACCGGCGTATTTACCAAGATCTATCACGGAGGAACCACTAAATGACGTATTATACCAAGGATGCCCTGAAGGAGGCAATTCAACAGAAGCTGCGCCTGAACTACGGCTGCACCGAAAAGCAGGCCACCGACGGGGAGATCATGAAGGCCTGCGCCCTGGCCCTGCGGGACATTATGGCCGTGCGCAGCGTGGACACCCAGGAGCAGACCCAGGAGCGCCAGGAAAAGCGCGTGCACTATATGTCCCTGGAGTTTCTCATGGGCCGCAGCCTCATGAAAAACGCATACAACCTGGGCATCCTGCCCCAGCTGACCCAGGCCGTGGAGGAGCTGGGCTTTTCCGCCCCGGACATCTTCGACATGGAGCCGGATGCAGGTCTCGGCAACGGCGGTCTGGGCCGCCTGGCCGCCTGCTATCTGGACAGCATGACCACCCTGGACATTCCCGCCACCGGCTATTCCATCTGCTATGAGCTGGGCATCTTCAAGCAGAAGATCGTGGACGGTCAGCAGGTGGAGCTGCCCGACGACTGGCTGAACCTGGGCGATGCATGGCTGATGCCCAAGCCCCAGGAGGCCGAGGAGGTCCATTTCGGCGGCAAGGTCCGCACCCGGTGGGACAACGGGCACCTGATGGTGGTTCACGAGGACTATACCCGGGTGCTGGCCATCCCCTGCGATATGCTGGTGGCCGGGTACAACACGGACCATGTGAATACCCTGCGTCTGTGGGACGCCAAGAGCCCCAAGCCTATCGACATGCAGCTGTTCAGCCAGGGGCAGTATCTGAAGGCCAACGAGGAGCGGGCCATGGCCGACTCCATCAGCACCATTCTCTATCCCGAGGACAACCATTACGAGGGCAAGTCCCTGCGGCTGAAGCAGCAGTATTTCTTCGTGTCCGCCACCCTGCAGTCCATCACGCGCCAGCATATCCAGACCTACGGCACCCTGAAGAACTTCCACGAAAAGAACGTCATCCAGATCAACGATACCCACCCGGCGCTGGTGATCCCGGAGCTGATGCGCATCCTCATCGACGATGCGGGACTGGGCTGGGACGAGGCGTGGGACATCACCCGCCACTCCGTGGCCTATACCAACCACACCGTGCTGGCCGAGGCACTGGAGAGCTGGCCCCAGCGGCTGTTCGAGACGCTGCTGCCCCGCATCTGGCAGATCATGCAGGAGATCGCGCGGCGCTGGCAGCAGAAGGTGGACGATTTCTATCACGACCCCAAAAAGACGGAGAAAATGGCGGTTATCTGGGACGGCGTGGTCCACATGGCCAACCTCTGCATCGCGGGGGGGATGGCCGTTAACGGCGTGTCCGCTCTGCACTCCGACATTCTCCGCCGCGACGTGTTCCGGGACGCCTGCGGCATGGAGCCGGATAAGTTCAAAAACGTCACCAACGGCGTGGACCACCGGCGCTGGATCAGCCAGATCAACCCCGGACTGGACGGCCTGATCCGGGACTGCATCGGCGAGGGCTATCTTACCCACGCCGGATGCCTGTCCGGTCTGGACCGGTTTGCCGGAGACAAGGCCGTGCTGGACCGGCTGGAGGCCATCAAGCACAACAACAAGCTGGCCTTTGCCCGCTGGGCCAAGGGCCAGCAGGGAGTCACTCTGAACACCGACGCCATCTTCAACGTCCAGGTCAAGCGGCTCCATGAGTACAAGCGCCAGCTGCTGAACGTGCTGCACATCATCAGCCTGTACCAGCAGCTCCAGGACAATCCCGACATGGACTTCCGGCCCCAGACCTTCCTGTTCGGGGCAAAGGCCGCCCCGGGCTACGCCGTGGCCAAGCGCATCATCCGGCTGATTAACTCCCTGGCCGACCAGATCAACAGTGACCCCATCTGCCGGGATAAGCTCCAGGTGGTGTTTCTGGAAAATTACCGGGTGTCCATGGCGGAAATGCTGATGCCCGCCAGCGAGGTGAGCCAGCAGATCTCCACCGCCGGCAAGGAGGCCAGCGGCACCGGCAACATGAAGTTTATGATGAACGGTGCGCTGACCCTGGGCACTCTGGACGGTGCCAATGTGGAGATGCACCAGGTGCTGGGCGACGACAACATGTTCCTGTTCGGCCTCACCGCTGACGAGGCCGCCCGCCTGCGCCAGAGCTACGACCCCTATCTGCTGTATACCCGGGACCCGGTGCTGCACCGGGTGCTGGACCAGCTGAAAACCGGCTTCCGGGACGGCGTCAGCTACGAGGACCTGTACCAGCGCCTGCTGTACGGCGCAGACTGCCCGGCAGATCAGTATCTGCTGCTGGCGGACTTCGCCTCCTACTGCGCTGCCTCGCACCGGGTGGTGGATACCTATGCCGACCGGGAGAAGTGGAACCGCATGAGCCTGCACAACATCGCCCGCAGCGGCATCTTCTCCGCCGACCGCTCCATCGCCGACTATGCCGACACCATCTGGCACGTTCCGTATAAGAAATAAGCAAAGCACACAGCCCCTCCGGCCATGCCGGAGGGGCTGTAATCGTTTATGGGGGGATGCGCTCAGCCTTTTTCCAGCTCGGTGTGAACGAACATGACCAAAAAGCTCACCGCCAGCAGGCCGCAGGATACCCAGATTCCCCGGACGGAAAACGCGCCGGACAGCAGGGCACCCAGCCCTGCGCCCAGGGAAAACAGACCGATGACGCCAAAGTACGTCAGGGCATTGCGAAGTGCCTCCAGCTCACGGGTGTGGAAATAGGCGCACAGTGCCTCCGTGCCGTTGCGCATGTTGCCGATGCACATGGTGCTGGCATAGGCGTGGCCGCGGACCTTGCGGAAGGTTTGCAGCTGCATGGCGCAGGAGAAGGACACCAGGGCATTGGCCACGGTGTTCAGCGTCTGGGGCAGAAAGCCCACCACAAACAGCACCGCGATCTCCGCTAAGAGGATCAGCTGCCGCCAGTGGACCTTTTCCATGGCCTTGAACCGGCGGTGGATGCACTCGGCGGCAAAAATGCCCGTCATAAAGGACAGCACCGGGACCAGGTACCGCAGGCACTGGTCCCACGCACCGTCAAACAGATATGCGCTGAACAGCACGATGTTGCCGGTCTGGCCATTGGCAAATACCTTGCCCCTGCAAAGGTAAGTATAGGCGTCCTGGAGGCCGCCGGACAGAATGACAAAGGAAGCAGTCAGCATGGATTCGGACATCTGACCGCGCAGCTTGTGGAAAGGAGACATTTTTGCACCAGTCTTTCTGAAAATAGGCCGCGGTCTGCGGCCGGTAGGCAGCCATGATTATACGACAGGTGCAATAATCCGTCAAGTGCTGCGGCTCATATACCGCGAAATCTTTCCAAAGCACAAATGTCAGACTCTCCGCAGGCCTGTCGTTGACGCAGGCTATAGATCAGCTCCCCGGCATCCGGCAGCAGGCTGGGATGCCGGCACAGCGCAGCAGGCATGAAAACAGGTCCGGCGCACAATGCGCCGGACCTGCTGCTATTATAGGGCTTGTCAGATGAGGCCAAGGCCCCCGGCCACCTTGCCGATGAAGTCCTGGACATTGGTGACCATGGTGGTGGCGGACAGACTGCCGCGGTCCAGCAGCTTATTCACTACGAACTCTGCGGCGTCCACCGCGTACAGGTACACCGGGCGGATGGACCCGTCAGGCATTACCCGGAAGGAGGGGGTCATGTTGCCGGTGGCGATGGTGTGCAGCATGGTGGCCAGGCAGATCACCGTGGTGGACTTGCGCACCAGCTCCCGCATAGCGGACGCGCCCTCGTAGGCGTTGGCATACACCTCCGGCAGAGGACCGTCGTCCCGGATGGAGCCGGTGAGCACAAAGGGAACACGGTTCTTCACACAGCCGTAGATGATGCCGTTGTCAATGTGATACTCCTCGATGAACTTGGGAATGGACCCGCAGCGGCGGACCTTATTCAGCACATCCAGGTGGTTGTAGTGTCCGTTGGGCTGAGACTGCTGGGTGTAGATATCCTGGCCCAGTGCCGTGTGCAGCAGCGCACCCTCCAGATCGTGGGTGCCCAGGGCATTGCCCGCCAGCAGGCCGTGGCAGTAGCCATTGTCGATGAGGGCCTGCATGGCCTTGCGTGCGCCGTCGTCAAAGGCGAAGGCGGGGCCCATGACCCACACGATGTTGCCGTGCTCCTTCTCGTGGCGCAGCAGCTCCACCAGCCGGTCATAATCCTTGGCATAGGAGGTCTCCCGGCTGCGGCCCTGCCGGAACACGAACTGATCCTCCAGCGTCTCGCTTTCCTGGGAGAAGCCGTTGCAGTGCATATAAATGCCGTCCTCGCCGTGCTCGGTGCGGCCCAGCATGACCCGCTGCCCCTTCTTCAGGTTGCGGCTCTCCACCACGGAGAGGGTGCCGTCGTCCTCCAGCACCACGCAGCTGTCCATGCGGCTCTCCTCGGCCAGGGTCCACTTGCCGTTGATCTTGAAATATTCGGGGTACATGGACGTGCTGTGGTATTCCTCCGGAGCCACGCCGTCCTTCTCTGCCGCCTCCCAGCGGGCATCGGGAGCGTTCAGCAGGGCGGGCTGGGTAAAGTCGGGGTGGTGATAGGCGGGGAATTCAAAAGCCATGGGGTGCTCCTTTCTCAGTGCAGGGTGGCGTAGATAACGGCCTTGATGGTGTGCATCCGGTTCTCGGCCTCGTCAAACACCACGGACTGTTTGCTCTCGAACACCTGGTCGGTGACCTCCATCTCGGTGATGCCGAACTTCTTGGCAATGTCGGCGCCGATGGTGGTGCGGGTATCGTGGAAGGAGGGCAGGCAGTGCATGAAGATGGCGCCGGGGGCGGTCATGGACATGACCTTGGCGTTGACCTGATAGGGGGTCAGCAGGCGGATGCGTTCGGCCCACACGCTGTCGGGCTCACCCATGGAGACCCAGATATCCGTGTAGATCACGTCGGCGTTGGTGGCGCCCTGGGTGACATCCTCGGTGAGGGTCACGCTGCCGCCGGTTTCCTGGGCGATGGAGCGGGCCTTTTCCACCAGCCACTCCTCGGGGAACAGCTCCTTGGGCGCGCAGGCGGTGAAGTGCATGCCCATCTTGGCGCAGGCCACCATCAGGGAGTTGCCCATGTTGTTGCGGGCATCGCCGAAATAGGTGAAGCGCACGCCCTTCAGCCGGCCCAGCTTCTCCTCGATGGTCAGCAGGTCCGCCAGCATCTGGGTGGGGTGGAACTGGTCGGTCAGGCCGTTCCACACGGGCACGCCGGCGTAGTCGGACAGCTCCTGCACCAGATCCTGGCTGAAGCCGCGGTACTCGATGCCGTCATACATCCGGCCCAGCACCCGGGCGGTATCGGCAATGGATTCCTTTTTGCCCATCTGGCTGCTGCCGGGCTCCAGATACGTCACACCCATGCCCAGGTCCATAGCAGCCACCTCGAAGGAGCAGCGGGTGCGGGTGGAGGTCTTTTCAAACAGCAGCACGATGTTCTTCCCCTCCAGCCAGCGGTGGGGCACACCGGCGCGCTTCATGTCCTTGAAATTGCGGGACAGGTCCAGCAGATAGCGGATCTCCGCGGGGGTGTAGTCCAGCAGCTTCAAAAAGCTTCTGCCTCTGATATTCACAGCCATAATGATGTTCTCCCTTTCTATTGATAAAATGAAATTTGGATGGATTCAAATCCCGTCACGCCACAGGGGCATGCTCATGCAGCGGGGGCCGCCCCGGCCCCGGGACAGCTCGGCACTGGGCATTTTCAGCACCCGGATGCCGCTGTCCTCCAGGATCTGGTTGGTGACATAGTTCCGGTCGTACACCACCACCACGCCGGGGGCGATGCACAGGGTATTGGAGCCGTCGTTCCATTGCTCCCGCTCGGCTGCGATCTGACTGCTGCCGCCGCAGCGGATCAGCTGCACCCGGTCCAGGCCCAGATATCCGGCCAGTACCCGGTCCACGGAACCGCTGACCTCCCGGGTGGTGACGTTGCCCTGTCCCCGGCCCGTCAGCTCGAAAATGCGCAGGGTGCCCAGGATCCCCGGATGCACCGTGAATTTATCCACGTCCACCTGGGTGAATACCGTGTCCAAATGCATGAACGCCCGGGTGCTGGGGATCTCGAAGGCCAGCACCGTGTCGATCTCGGAGGCTTCGTCGGCAAAAATAGTGGCCGCCAGCTGCTCGATGGCCTCCGGCTGGGTGCGCTGGGAAATGCCCACGCCCAGCACCCGGCGGCTCAGGTTCAGGATATCGCCGCCCTCGATGCAGAAATACTGGTCCGGCGTGTAATACAGGGGCACCTGACCGGCGTAGTCCGGGTGATGCCGCAGCACGTAATCGCCATACAGCGTCTCCCGGTTGCGGGTGGCCGTAAACATATGGTTCAGGCTGACGCCCCGGCCAATGCAGGCAAAGGGGTCCCGGGTGAAATACAGGTTGGGGATCGGCGGCATCAGGAATCGCACGCCGGTATGTACCAGGCTGGACAGCCGTCCCTGCTCATTGGGGAACACATCCTGATACGACACGCCCTCCATGGTCTTGAGCACCAGGCACAGCGGGTCCTGAATGTCCAGCAGATACCGCTCCAGATCTGCCCGGTAGCCCATGGCGGTGCTGCCGGCCCGCCGGATGGTCTCGGCCACAAACTGACGCCGCAGGACCTCGTCGCTGGCCAGCACTTGAGCCGTCAGGTCCTCCAGGTATACCACCTCGGCTCCGTTGTCCCGCAGGATCTGGGCAAAGCAGTCGTGCTCGCGCTGTGCGCCATACAGATAAGGAATATCGTCAAACAGCAGCTGCCCCATGGTATTGGGACTCAGATGCTCCAGCTCCCGGCCGGGCCGCTGCAAAAGCACCCGCTTCAGGGGTCCAATCTCGCTTTTCACGCAAATGGGCATGGAATTTCCTCCTCTCCGATTGCACTCTATTTTACCAGATTTCTGCGCCCTTTTCTCACCATCCGGCGGGCCGATTTTTGTATTTTAACCGGTGTTTTCCTTCTGCACTTTGACACTTTATTGTAATAATACTCATTCCCCGCCGGTCCCCCCTGCAAGTTCATGCGTTTTTTTGATGTGCCGTCCTGGGAAAATGTCATTATTTTGTACAAGATTTTTTTCAC
>ERZ1673740.2433-NODE-2433-length-10700-cov-10.166181_pt1 | contig 10700 bp, 6 predicted proteins | sample MGYA00580221_ERZ1673740 | MGnify/ENA primary metagenome ERZ1673740 (study PRJEB41218, sample SAMN15661786) | gut metagenome | host: Homo sapiens | place: Canada: London | collected 2015-08-20/2019-03-30 | study: EMG produced TPA metagenomics assembly of...
CGTGTGGCCAACATCGGCGAGACCATCCGCCGCCTGAAGGAGCAGGGCGTGTTCGTCTACTGCGCCGACATGGACGGCGTCTCCCTGCGCAAGAATAACCTGACCGGCCCCATCGCGCTGGTACTGGGCAGCGAGGGCAGCGGGGTATCCCAGCTGGTAAAGAAGCTGTGCGACGGTGTGGTGCGGCTGGATATGGCTGCACCCGGTACCGGCGTGGACAGTTATAACGTTTCGGTGGCGGCAGGCATCATTCTGTACGAGATCCAGTCGCAGCGCGCCGTAGAGGAATAAAACAAGCGGTAAACTCCATCCAGAACAGTGGGAGGGACAAGGATGCCGAACAATAAAAATGAACGCAAGGGCAAGCAGACGGGAGAGCTCTCGGCTGAAGAGCGGTTCCGCAACTTCTTCAGCACCAGTGTGATCGATCTGCCCGAGGAGATGACCCACCGGGACGAGCCTGCCCCGGTGGAGGAAAAGCCCAAGGCCGGGCTGCTGGGCAAGCTGTTCGGCCACGATAAAGAAGAAACGCCCGCCGCGGCACAGCCGGTGCTGGAGATCCCCACTGGCGAGATCCTGCTGGGGGCAGATGCAAAGCCGGTACAGCCGGAGCAGGAGGACATGGCGCTGGAGCTGCGCACCGCAGACCCTGTTCCGGTAATGCCGCTGCAGTTTGCCCGGACAGAGCCTGTCAAGGCCGTCCCGGCAGAGCCTGTGCCTGCACCCAAGGCGGCTGCTGCCGTGAAGCTACAGCCGAAAAAGCCTGCACCCCAGCCGGAGCCGCAGCCTGTTGCGGCCCCCCAAAAGCAGCCCAAGGCGAAGAACGCCCCGGAGACGCTGCTGCCGCAGGAGGAGCTGGAGCAGCGGGAGATGCAGCAGCTGAAGGATATGCTCAATGGCATGAGCGGCAAGGCAAAGCCTGCCCCGCAGTCGGCAAAGCCCGTGCAGGCAGCGCCGCAGCCAAAGGTGCAGCCCGCGCCTGCACAGCCTGCGGCAGAGCCGGAAAAAGCCCCGGCAAAGGTTGCACAAAAGGCCGTCGAGGAACTGCCGCCGGTGGTGTTTGCCAGCGCTCCGGCAGACCCGGAAACGCTGCCGAAAAAGCCTGAGAAAAAGTCTATTTTCCAGATGTTCGGCACGGCAGAGGACGAAAAGCCCGCTGCCCACAAGCCGGAAAAAGAGGATACCATGAGCCTGCCGCTGCTCCCGCTGGAGCAGGACGGCGCTCCTGCTGATGAAACAGTGCCCGCACCGGCAGCCGATGCAGCTGTGACTCCGGCACAGCCGGAGGACGCACCCGCAGCAGAAACCGCTGCCCCTGCCGAGGATACTGTGCCGGAATCCACCACTGATAAGCTGCACCACATGGCCGCAGAGCTGACCTTGCGCTGTGTGCTGGCGGGCATTCTGGCTGTGGTGCTGCTGCACCTTGGGCTGACGGCAGAACGTCTGCTGCCGCCGCTTTCGGTGCTGGACCCGGACGCAGCCCCGGCGGCGTTCTATGCCGCCAATCTGCTGCTGTTTGCCGCCAGCCTGTTTGTGGGCTACCCGGTGCTGCGGGACGGTCTGACCGGTCTGCGCGGCCGTCCCAGTGCAGACACCATGCCCGCGCTGGCCGCTGTGGCAGCGCTGCTGCAGGCAGTGGTGGCCATGCTGAATGCCAACGCCTACCGCAGCACCGAGGGCATCGGTCTGCTGACCGGTATGGCGGCGCTGGGACTGTTTCTGGCGCTGGTGGGCAGCCGGGTGATGCTGTCTGCCGTGCAGGGCGGCTACGCGCTGGCGGCAGAGGGCGGCGAACTGCGGGGCGCTTACCGCACCCGCGATAAAGACCTGATCCGCGCCCTCGCCCGGGATCTGGAGCAGAAGGATCCGTGGGTGCTGCTGAGCCGCCCGGTGCAGACCGCCAGCGATGACTTTGTGGAGCAGAGTCTCAGCGAGCGCGCCAGCGAGCGCCGCGCCCGCAAGGTGGCCTGTGTTCTGCTGGCGGCAGCAGTGCTCAGCGGCGTAGCCTTCCTGCTGTTCGGCGGCGGCATCAACTGCGCTGTGGCTGCGGCTGCTGCTGTGCTGTGCATGGGCGCACCCCTTTCCTCGGTGCTGGTGCCGGGTCTGGCGGCGCTGCGGCTGCAAAGAGCTGCCGCCGCTGTGGGCGCTGTGGTGCCCGGCTGGGCAGCCATTGAGGAGCTGGGCGGCATCGACACCATTGAGCTGGATGCCGATGACCTGTTTACCGCTGACAGCGTGACGCTGGAGGATATCCGCATCTTCAAGGGCGGCCGCATCGACCGCGCCATCCTATATGCGGCCAGTGTACTGAACGAGAGCTGCGACACCCTGCGCGGGCTGTTCCGCCAGATCATCGAGGATCGCACCGATATCCTGTTCCCGGTCAAGGATCTGGAGCAGCACACCGGGCTGGGCTTCTCGGCATGGTGCGACAATAACCGCATCCTCATCGGCACCCGCCGCTACATGGAGCAGGAGGGCGTGACCTTGCCGGAGCAGGATTACGAGGACAGCCACTCCAAAAATGGCGAGCTGCAAATTTTGTATCTGGCAGTGTCCGGCAACCTGCACGCCATGTTCGTGCTGCGTTATGTGGGCGGCCGCAATGTGGCACGCAGTCTTGCTTCTCTGCAAAAGGAGAACATCCGTCTGCTGGTCACCAGCAAGGACCCCAGCCTGACGGCGCGGCACATCACCGAGGCCTACCACCTGCCGGAGGGCATGGTCACGGTACTGGACGGCGAGCAGTGTCAGGCCATTGAAGCCGCCGATGCAGCCCCGGCAAAGCCCAAGTGCTGCCTGTACCACCACAGGGGCTTTGCCAGCCTGACCGGCGGCTTGCAGGCCGCAGATCAGGCACAGAATGCCGAGACCAGCGCCACCACGGTGCAGCTGGTGTCGGTATGCTTCTCGGTGTTCATTGCGGTGCTGCTGACCTATGCGGGCAGCATCTGGCAGCTGTCCATCGCCACGGTGCTGATGTATCAGGCCGCATGGAGCGCATTGAGCATCGCCGTCTGCGCCCTGAAGCAGCATAGCTGAAAGTTTTAGCATATTACAAAACGGGCTGTTGCACATGGTCAGCGACCTCGCCCTCTCAGGCGCTAACGCGCCAGCTCTCCCAAAGGGAGAGCCTTTGGCAGTCCACGCAAACTTCATCTCTTTGCCAAGGCCTCTCCCTTTGGGAGAGGTGGATTTGCGAAGCAAAGACGGAGAGGGCGAGCAAGCTAAAGTAAAAGTATCTGTAAATAAATGCTGACTTTCTGGATTTAGGAGCGAATATAAAACGGGCTGTTGCACAGAACTTTGTGCAGCAGCCCGTTTTTGCTATCTTCCTTTTATTTCAGCTTTTTGCGCTTTTCGTAGTCGTTCAGGGCGGCCAGCGCCTCGCCGGAAAGGGGAACGAGCGCCAGCATATTGAAGATGGTCATCAGTCCGATGCCCACATCGCCCAGATCCCACACCACGGTGTAGGCCTGTGTGCCGCCCACCAGCAGCATGGCCAGCGCCAGCAGCTTGTAGGCGGTCTGGCTCCACCAGTTGTCGCCGCACAGGTAGGCCACATTGCCCCGGGCGTAGTACAGCACCCCCAGAAAGGTGGAGAAGCTGAACAGCGCTAAGATCACCGCAATGAACACGATGCCAAAGCTGCCCAGATGGTACTGCATGGCGGTCTGCAAAAGATCCATGCCGGTCAGCCCGGCGGTGATGTCCTGCGGCACCAGCAGCATCAGAAAGGCAGTGCAGCTGCAGATGACCACCGTGTCGATCAATACGCCCAGCGCCTGCACAAGACCCATCTTTACCGGGTCGTCGCACTCCGCAGCGGCAGCGGCGCAGGGGGCAGAGCCGCTGCCCGCTTCGTTGGAGAACAGCCCGCGCTTGACACCGTTCATCAGCACCGCGCCAAAGCCGCCTGCGGCCACCTGACGCAGGCCGAAGGCTTCGGCAAAGATGCGTGCCAGCACGGCGGGCAGCTGCCGGAAATTCAGCACCACGATGCCCACCGTGATGACAAAGTAGCACACCGCCATGACCGGCACGATAAAGTCAAGGCTTTTTACGGTGGCGTTTTTGCGCAGCACGATCAGCGCCGCCAGCAGGGTAAGCACCACGGTAGTGGCCAGCGGCGGGACGTGAAAGGCGTTTTCAAAGGCAGAACTGACCGAGTTGGAAATCACCTGACTGATGCCGCACCAGCAGATCAGACCGGACACTGCAAACAGCGCTGCGCACACCGAGCGCTTGAGCTTTTTGCCCCGCTTGCGCTCTGCCAGCACATGAAGGTAGTAGGCCGGGCCGCCCCGCCAGCCGCCGTACAGCGGGTCCGGCACGCGGTACTTCTGCGCCAGAGTGGACTCTACAAAGGAGGTGGAAGCACCCAGCAGGGCGGTGACCCACATCCAGAACACCGCGCCCGCACCGCCCGCCGAAACAGCGGCCACCACGCCCACAAGGTTGCCCATGCCTACCCGGGTGGCGGTGGAGATGACCAGTGTCTGGAAGGAGGAAAGCCCGCCCGCAGCCTGCTTTTTTTCGCACACCGCGCCGATCATATCCCGGAACAGGCGCACCGGCAGCAGCCGGGTGCGCAGGGTAAAGCCGATACCGGCGGCAAACAGAAGCACCACCATAAAGGAGATGCCAATGCCGCCCGCCACTGGCAGGGTGAATAAATCGCCCCACAGCAGGTGGTAAAGCGCTTCGATCAGATCAACTATCAAGAAAACAGCCTCCTGTACTTTTGAGAAATAAAGTTGCTACTTCATTATAGTACAGCACAGAAGAATTGTAAAATCTAAAATATTGATAGAAAGAATCGATAGAACGGGATGGCTTGACAAATCACATAGCTTCGATTATTCTAAAACAGAAGGGGCGCTGACTGCAAGGGTCAGCTTTCCATCCCGTATGTCAAAAGATTGACCGCTCGAGTTGGGGAACTGTGGGGCGGTCAATCTTTTTTGTTATCAACATAAAAGCCGCCCGGTTATGCCGGGCGGCGGAGGAAGAAGCGCCTTTCAGCGCGGGAAAAGCTTACAGAATGTCGATGTATTCACCGGCCAGCGCCTTGTTCATGCTGCGCACGGCGCAGAACTTGCCGCACATACTGCAGGTGTCGCTGTGGTCGTCCTCGGGCAGGCGGGCGTCGCGGATGGCCTTGGCGGTCTCGGGGTCCAGCGCACAGGCAAACTGTGCATCCCAGTCCAGTACGCGGCGGGCATCGCCCATCTTGTCGTCAATGTCCCGGGCGTGGGGGATGCCCTTGGCAATGTCGGCGGCGTGGGCGGCGATCTTGGAGGCCACGATGCCCTGCTTTACGTCCTCCACATTGGGCAGTGCCAGATGCTCGGCGGGGGTCACATAGCACAGGAAGGCCGCACCGCTGGCGGCTGCCACTGCGCCGCCGATGGCAGCGGTGATGTGGTCGTAGCCGGGGGCGATATCGGTGACCAGAGGTCCCAGTACATAGAAGGGTGCGCCCATGCAGATGCTCTTCTGCACCTCCATGTTGGCGGCGACCTGATTCAGGGGCACATGGCCGGGACCTTCTACCATCACCTGCACGTTGTGCGCCCATGCACGCTTGGTCAGCTCGCCCAGACGCACCAGTTCCTCGATCTGGCACACGTCGGTGGCGTCAGCCAGACAGCCGGGACGGCAGGCGTCGCCCAGAGAGATGGTCACATCATGCTCGGCGCAGATCTCGCAGATCTCGTCAAAGTGCTCGTAGAAGGGGTTCTCGTTGCCGGTCATGCTCATCCACGCAAACACCAGAGAGCCGCCGCGGCTCACGATGTTCATCTTGCGCTTGTGCTTGCGGATCTGCTCGATGGTCTTGCGGGTGATGCCGCAGTGCAGGGTAACAAAGTCCACACCGTCCTCTGCGTGCAGGCGTACCACATCGATGAAGTCCTGTGCAGTCAGCTCTGCCAGATCCCGCTGGTAGTGGATGACCGAATCGTACACCGGCACAGTGCCGATCATCACCGGGCACTCGTGGGTCAGCTTCTGGCGGAAGGGCTGGGTGTTGCCGTGGCTGGACAGATCCATAATGGCTTCTGCGCCCATGTTCACGGCGCTCATCACCTTCTGCATTTCGATATTGTAGTCCTTGCAGTCGCGGGAGACGCCAAGGTTCACATTGATCTTGGTGCGCAGCATGGAGCCCACGCCCTCGGGGTTCAGGCACTTGTGGTGCTTGTTGGCGGGGATGGCTACCTTGCCCTCGGCGACCCACTGGCGGATCTCCTCGGTGGTGCGGTATTCCTTTTTGGCTACGATCTCCATCTCCGGGGTGATGATGCCCTTGCGGGCGGCATCCATCTGGGTGGTATAAGTCTGCATACGCTGTGTTCCTCCAAATGACAGTTTATCTCTGAACAGCAGGGTGCTGGTCATACAGTGATGTGGGAGCGAACCGCCGGTCGGGAGTTTCTCCGAGGACCGTCCGCTGGGGTGGGACCCTGCTGCCGCAGGCAGTAGGGCGGGCGATGGAATGGCCCGATTCGTGTCCGAGGAGAAAGCTCCCGGCCAGCAGGCAAGTAGCCGTCATTCAGAAAAAACAGAACGCTCTGGATGCCGGCACCTGCGCAAAATACGCTTTTCATGTTGGTTTTCTCCATGAATTTTGTAACGCGGCCCAAGGTGGTGCCCCCGGTTTGCCGCGGGATGATGATTTATGATCCGCAATACCGCAAAAGCCTTCACCCCTTGGGGGGAAGGTGGCGCGTTAGCGCCGGATGAGGGGTGATGACCCGCGATATACAGCTTGTCTGCGCCCTCATCAGTCACCTTCGGTGACAGCTTCCCCCGACCGGGGGAAGCCTTTTACAGCGGAATTTTTTGGAATTGCAATGTGTTTATTTTACGATCTGCTCCGAAAGGGCACGCAGTTCGCGGCACTCGGCCTCGATGTCCTTTGCGGCAAAGATAGCGCTTACCAATGCCACACCGTCCACGCCGGTGCCCTTGAGCTGCAGGATGTTCTCCTTGTGGATGCCGCCAATGGCCACCACCGGCACATCCACGGCGTTGCAGATGTCCAGCAGGGTCTGCCGGGGCATCTCGCTCACGTCCGTCTTGGTGTGGGTGGCAAATACCGCGCCTACGCCAAGGTAGTCCGCGCCGTGCGCCACAGCGTCCAGCGCTTCCTGTACCGTGTGGGCGGATACGCCGATCATCACGCCCTCGCCCACGCGCTGGCGCACCTGTGCGGCAGCCATATCGTCCTGCCCCACATGGATGCCCTCGGCGTGGCACTGCAAGGCCACCTCCACGTTATCGTTGATGAACAGCGGCACACCGTATTGCTGGCACAGGGCGTGGATCTGGATGGCTTCCTGTAAAAAATCTGCGTCGCCCAGCTGCTTTTCCCGCAGCTGCACGCAGGTGGCACCGCCCTTCAGGGCACTTTCCACCTGCTGATACAACGTCTGCTCGCCCACCCATGCGCGGTCGGTCACCGCGTACAGGAGCATGGTGTGTTTATCGCACTTCATAGTTTGCGCCTTTCTCCAGCTGTTCGGGGGTCATGTTGTAAATGGCATCAATGATGTAATTGCGGTAGGTAGCGTTGCCGTCCTGCGGGGTGAGCCGCTGGTGGGCGATCTCGCCTGCCAGACCCATGGCGCACACTGCCGCAGCGGCAGCTTCCAGCGGGTGGCCGGGGTTGGCGGTGACAAAGGCCGCCGTCAGGGCAGAAAGCTGACAGCCTGTGCCGGTGATGCTGCTCATCATGGCGTTGCCGTTGCGGATGCAGTAGGCTTTTTGTGCATCGGCTACGATGTCGATAGCACCGGTAATGGCAACCACTGCGCCGGTGCGGGCGGCAAAGGCCTTGGCAAAGGCTACGGCGCTGTCCAAGTTCTCCTCGGTCACCTTGTCGGCTACGTCCGCATCCACGCCCTTGGTGGTGCCTGCGCCGGAGGCAAGGGTCTTGATTTCCGAGATGTTGCCCCGGATCACTGTGAACTGAACCTCCCGCAGCAGGCGGAAGGCGGTGTCGGTGCGCAGACGGGAAGCACCGGCACCCACCGGGTCCAGCACCACGGGGTGTCCCAGCTGATTGGCCTTTTTGCCCGCCAGCAGCATACTGGTGACGGTGCGGCTGTTCAGCGTGCCGATGTTGATGTTCAGCCCGCCGCAGATGGCGGTGATCTCCTCCACCTCGGCGGCATCATCGGCCATGATGGGGGAAGCACCGCAGGCCAGCACCATGTTGGCGCAGTCGTTCACGGTGACGTAGTTGGTGATGTTGTGGATGAGAGGGCTGCGGCTGCGCAGGTTCTCAAAGGCGGTTTTGAACATTCCCGGCACCTCCGCTCAGGAAAGGCTGTTCTGCATGGAGCGCAGAGCGCCGGAGCGCTGCAGGCTGAACACCACTGCACCGGCGATCACCGCACCCACGGCGGTGGAGATGAGGAAGGGCACGATGTAGGCGTAGAAGGCGATATCCGCAGCACTCTTGCCCATCAGGAAGATGGCCACGGGCCATGCGCACAGGCCGCCCAGAATGCTGGTGCCGAACACCTCACCCACCACGGTGGCGATCAGATTTTTGGTCTTGTGGTATGCAAGGCCGCACAGCAGTGCACCGAACATACTGCCCGGGAAAGCCATCAGGCTGCCCAGACCCAGCAGGTTGCGCAGCAGGGAAGCCACAAAGGCCACGCCTACACCCCACCAGGGCCCCAGCAGAACAGCGCACAGCACGTTGACCATGTGCTGCACAGGGGCGCACTTGCTGCCGAACATGGGAAAGCTGAACACGCTGCCCACCACGCACAGGGCACAGAACATACCGGCAAGGGCAAGCTTTTTGACAGAGAGATTCTTCATGATAAATTGGCTCCTTTTCAACCATCTGCGGCAGCGCAGGATGAATACCGGCGCTCCCGCAACAAAATAGCCCGTGCCCGCCACAAGGCGGGAACAGGTACGGAAGGTGCGGTCGAAACTTACTGGTTTCCTCTCACGCCGGAACACGGCTTCCCATCGCTGCATTCATCCAAGGCTCAGGGCGCTCCCCCTCAGCCGGCTGCGGAACCTCCGCAGAGGTACAAAAAAACAGGAGGAGCCCAGCGCGGCTCCTCCTGCAAAAAATCATAAAGGGTATGACTTCCTACGGCGGCATTATCCGCATCAGGTAAAAGGGTCGAAGCTTGCTATACTTCCTCTCAGCCCGCTGCACGAGCTCCCCTGTGTTTGATTGTGACTGTATTTTACACCTCTTTCCCCAAAATTGCAAGAGGGAAGGGGACGATTTGGAATGCGCAGAGCAACGCGGAGCGCATTATCAATCGTTAAGCTGTTAAAATATTTTCATTGTAAACCAAAGCCGCCGTGCAGAGTGCTGCGCGGCGGCTTTGGTCACAGAAAGGAGAATAATATGAAAAAGCGGAGAAAGTCGGTTTAACCCATGGTCACCTGCACCGTTACCTCAGCACCGGCGGCAGCCAGCGGCAGAACGTTGCCGGAGATGGCCTTGCCGTCCACGGTAACGGCCTTGATGCCGTGCTGCACCCCGGCGGCGTTATCCACCGTGATGTGGTACACAGCACCGCGGAAGCGGCGGGTCACGGTGAAGCCGGACAGGGTGTGAGGGATGCAGGGGTCTACCTTCAGGCCGTCCAAGGTGGGTTGGATGCCCAGAATGTACTGGCTGATATTGAAGAAGGTCCATGCCGCCGTGCCGGTCAGCCAGCTGTTTTTGGCTTCGCCGAAGGTGGGGGCGTCCTTACCGGCTACCATCTGGCTGTAAACGTAGGGCTCGGTGCGGTGGATCTCGGAGATGTCCTCGATATAGGCGGGGCAGGTCTTGCGGTACACCGCAAAGGCGCGGTCGCCGTGACCAAGCGTTGCTTCGGCGCAGCTGATCCACGGGTTGTTGTGGCAGAAGATACCGGCGTTCTCCTTGTATCCCGGAGGATAGCTGGAGATCTCGCCCAGATTCAGCTGATAGCTGGTGTAGGCGGGCTGCAGCAGCACCACACCGTATTTGGTGTCCAGACGCTCCTCCACGCTGGCAAGCGCTTGCGCGGCCTGTCCGCTTTCCTTGCCGATGCCGGCCATGACGCACATACCCTGCGGCTCAATAAAGATCTGACCCTCGGTGCACTCCTTGCTGCCGACGGGCTTGCCGAAAGCATCGTAGGCACGGCGGAACCATGCGCCGTCCCAACCGGCGGTCAGGGTGGCCTGCTCCACGGCATCAATGTGCTTGCGGGCGGCAGCGGCCTCCTCGGTCAGATTCAGATGGTCGCACAGTTGGGCGTATTCGTGGCCGTACTTGACGAACATACCGGCAATGAATACGCTTTCGGCCACGGGACCCTCGCTGGGGCCGGTGATCTGGAAGCTCTCGCCCGGGTGCTCGGAGAAGCAGTTCAGGTTCAGGCAGTCGTTCCAGTCGGCGCGGCCGATCAGCGGCAGGCCGTGGGGGCCCAGATGGGTGCAGGTAAAGTTGAAGCTGCGGCGCAGGTGCTCCATCAGGGGCTGCGCCTTGGTCTCGTCGTTATCAAAGGGTACCTGCTCCTCCAGAATAGACCAGTCGCCGGTCTCCCGCAGGTAGGCAGCAGTACCGGCAATGAGCCACAGCGGGTCATCGTTGAAGCCGGTGCCGATATCCCGGTTGCCTTTTTTGGTCAGGGGCTGGTACTGGTGGTAGGCGCTGCCGTCCTCAAACTGGGTGGCGG
>ERZ1673740.2449-NODE-2449-length-10641-cov-14.673342_pt1 | contig 10641 bp, 8 predicted proteins | sample MGYA00580221_ERZ1673740 | MGnify/ENA primary metagenome ERZ1673740 (study PRJEB41218, sample SAMN15661786) | gut metagenome | host: Homo sapiens | place: Canada: London | collected 2015-08-20/2019-03-30 | study: EMG produced TPA metagenomics assembly of...
TAACTCACGTCGCAGGACACGAACTGAATATGTGGGGGATTAGCTCAGCTGGGAGAGCGCTTGCATGGCATGCAAGAGGTCAGCGGTTCGATCCCGCTATTCTCCACCAAAAAAGCACTGTACTTTGTAGAAAGTATGGTGCTTTTCTTTTTCTCAGCCGCAAAAAATGGGGGCTGCACTGCCTTGTCTGCATCGTTTTCAGATGTTTTGCAGGCGGTTCAGTGCAGCCCCCGAGTCATTGGTGCTTCGGCAGGTCAGAAGGTGCCGGTTCAGCTGACGATCTCCAGCATCTGATCGAACACCTCTTCCATCTGGCGCACCAGCGTGAACTGGGTGCGGGCGCGGTCAAGGTTGTGGTTGGGTCGGGCGGTGTGGAAATAGTGGTCGCCCTCCAGATAGTCGGTCAGAAAGCGGATGCCGCACTCCAGCGTCATCAGCTTGGCACCCCAGGCAAGGCTCTTTTTCTCCGCAGGGCTCATGGAAGCCCCGGCGGTGGAGAGATACCCCTTGGCGAACACCTCGTACAGGTGCAGGTCAAAGTGGACCTTGCTCTGGTCGGGCTCGTCCTCGGCGCAGTCGTTGGCACCGGTGCGGATGGAGTCGCCGAAATCGTAGGCCGACAGACCCGGCATCACGGTGTCAAGGTCAATGACGCAGATGCCCTTTCCGGTGGCGGCATCGATCAGGACGTTGTTGATCTTGGTGTCGTTGTGGGTAACACGCAGCGGGATCTCACCAGCCGCCAGCAGATCCAGCAGGGTGTGGCAGTCCTTTTCCCGCGCATGGATGAAGGCGACCTCCGGTGCAATGTTCTTGGCACGGCCCAGCGCATCGGCGGAAAGGGCTTTTTCAAAGTTTGCATAGCGGTTGGGCGTGTCGTGGAAGCGTGCAATGGTTTCGTGGAGGGTAGAGGCCGGATAATCTGCCAGCTGGTTCTGGAATTTGCCCAGGGTCTCGGCAACAGTGCGGAAGTCGGCCTCGCTGCCCACCTGCTGCAGGCAGATGGTGTCCTCCACAAAGTCGTAGGCACGCCACGCGCCGCCCTCGGCATCCAGATGGCAGGCCGCACCGGACAGGGTGGGGATCACGTTCAGGGTCTCCCGTGCCGGGTCGCCGCCTGCGGCAAGGATCTTCTCCCGCAGATGCCGGGTCACGCCGCAGATGTTCTCCATCAGGCCCACCGGGTCGGTAAAGGTGTCGGTGTTGATGCGCTGCAGGATAAAGCGCTTGGAGTGGTCCTCCCGCCAGACCACGAAGGTATCGTTGATGTGGCCTTCGCCGTAGTGACGGGCATCGCAGACCACAGGCCCGCCAAAATCAAAGGCATTTGCGGCGGCGCGGAGAATGGGTTCGGTAACAGGTTTCATTTTGAGTTCCTCATTTCTTATCCTTCATGCCGTTTGGCAGGTGCAGGGCGTTGTCCCTGCCGCACCTGACGGCGGTATTCGTTGGGGGTCAGGCCTTCCGCCTTGCGGAAGCACTGTGAAAAGTAGCTGGGGGAGGAAAATCCCATCAGTTCGCTGATCTGCGCCAGGCTGTAACCGGTGTTGCCCAGCATATATTTGCTCTCCTCAATGCGGCGGCGGTTCAGGTAGGTGATGGGAGAAATGCCGTACGCCTTCTGGAAGGTATGGGCCAGATAGTACTTGTTGATGTGGGCAACCTCGGCAAGGGTATCAAGGGAGATTTCCTCCCGGTAGTTGTTGTCCAGATACCGCTTGATCTCCACGCATTCCCGGTTGTCGGAGCGGGGGGATTCCTCCACCTGCAAAGAGAGGGTGGTGCACCGCACCAGCCAGATGAGCAGAACTTCCAGCAGGTCCTGGCAGACGGTCTCGCAGCCGTCCAGACTGCGGTCCGCCTCAGCCAGCAGCATGTGCAGCAGCGTTACCATCCGCTCCCGGTTCTCCCGGCAGTTGAAGATGGCGTAGGTGGAATCGGCTTTGCCAAACAGGATCTCGATGCCCGAAACGCCCAGTACGATGTATTCCAAAGGCGAGGCGTTCAGGCTCAGCTCGGTGTGCTCCACCTGCGGGTTGACGATGACCATATCGTCCGGTTTGACCGGGAACAGCTGCCCGCTGAGCAGAAACTGCCCCTCGCCGCTGAGGCAGTAGAACAGCTCCGTGCAGGAATGGGTGTGGACCGTGCTGTTCCAGTCGCCGCCGAATCTGCTCTTGCTGATGTACAGCAGCCGGAAGGATTCCCGTGGAGCGGGAGCGTGGCGGATATCAAAGCGCTCGGTACTCATAAAAGGCTCCTTTTGAAGCAGACGCAAAAAATATAAAAATAAAAGCAAGATACTAAAAATTAAATGCGAAAAACGCCGCACTGCTTCGTGCATTTTTTCTCATTATAGGGGCAAATAAGAAAAAAAGCAAGCCCTGTTTTTTAGCATGGTAAATATTTTCCTCTGCACAGAAAGACGGAAATGTGTCAAATTGGTTACAGGTTGGGAGAATGTACCAAAACAATGCCGCAAAATTTAGTACTTTTGCTGAAGAAAATGATAAAAAAGCAATATTTATAAAAAATGAAACAACAAAGACCTTGTTGAAAACTGCAAAAACCTCTATATTGGAATCACAAAAAACACAGCCCCTCGGGCAAAACCTGTTTGCTCCGGCTGTGCATGAACGGAACTTTATGATGGAGGACACATTATGAAACGCATTTCTCGTCGCAATTTCCTGAAAGTGGCCGGTGTGGGTGCCGCTGCACTGGGTCTGGCTGCCTGCGGCGGTTCTTCCAGCTCCACAGCTTCCAGCACGGCTTCTTCCGCTGCTGCATCTGCCGCTCCCGCTGAGGACGTGACCATCAAGGTTGCCGCCATCGAGACCGGCTATGGCGCTGATATGTGGAAGAAGGTCACTGAGGCCTTTACCGCCCAGACCGGCATCAAGGTGGAGCTGACCACCGACAAGAAGCTGGAGGATGTCATCGGACCTTCCATGCAGGGCGGCGATTACCCCGACGTGATCCACCTGGCTACCGGCCGTGAGGCTGCCCTGACCGAGCAGTTCATCAAGGGCAACCTGATCGCGGATATCACCGATGTGCTGAGCATGACCGTGCCCGGCGAGAGCAAGAAGGTGAGCGAGAAGATCGCAGGCGGCTTTACCGACACCTCCCTGACCAACCCCTACGGCGACGGCAAGACCTATCTGGCTCCCATGTTCTACAGCCCCTGCGGCCTGTTCTACAACGCCGGTTTCCTGAAGGAAAAGGGCTGGGACGTGCCCACCACCTGGGACGAGATGTGGGAACTGGGCGACAAGGCTGCCGCTGAGGGTACCTACCTGTTCACCTACCCCACCACCGGCTACTTTGATGCGTTCTTCTACGCACTGATGTATGCCGCTGGCGGCCCGGAGTTCTTCAACAAGGCCACCCACTATGAGGAAGGCATCTGGGATACCCCGGAGGCAAAGACCTGCTTTGACATCGTCAACAAGCTGGCTTCCTACACCAACCCCATTACCCCCGCACAGGCCAACGATCAGGACTTTACCCAGAACCAGCAGCTGGTGCTGGATAACAAGGCTCTGTTCATGCCCAACGGCACCTGGATCGTGGGCGAGATGGCCGAGGCTCCCCGTGCAGACGGCTTTGAGTGGGGCATGACCGCTCTGCCCGCTGTCAAGGCCGGCGGCGACAGCTACAGCTACACCTGGTTCGAGCAGGCATGGATCCCGGCCGGTGCCGAGCATCAGGATGCCGCCAAGCAGTTCGTGGCTTACCTGTACAGCGACGAAGCCTGCAAGCTGTTTGCCGAGAGCGGTGCTATCCAGCCTGTGCTGGGCATCGCCGACAGTCTGGAAGGCGACAACAAGATGTTCTACTCCATCTACGACAACGGCGCAAAGGCCGCCATGGGCAACTTTGCAGCCTTCAGCGCCATCCCCGGCGTGGAAGTGCGCACCGTGTTCTTCGACCCCGTCAACTCTCTGGTGTCCGGCAGCATGACCGAGCAGCAGTGGATCGACGGCATCAAGTCCGCCAGCGACCAGATGCGTGCCAATATCATCGAATAATTGAACCCTGCCCAGCGGGGGCGGTTTTGACCGCCTCCGCTTTTTGTGGTTTTCGGGTTCCGATAGAAAGGAGCGGTTTGTCTATGAGATCTGACAAAAGCCGCAGACGGTTCGTCTTTCTCTGCGTGGCACCGGCCACGATCCTGTTCTTTCTCTTTATGATCCTGCCCACCCTCAACGTGTTCCGCATGAGCCTGTACGAGCGCGGTGCCTACTCGCCCAACGAGACCTTTGTGGGTCTGAAGAATTTCCAGCACCTGCTCAATGACACCCAGTTCATCCGCTCCATGCAGAATATGATCCTGCTGGTGGTAGTGGTGACCATCGTCACCTTTGCCTTTGCGCTGGTGTTTGCGGCCATTCTGACCCGGGAAAAGATCAAGGGGCAGAATTTCTTCCGGGTCATCTTCTACATCCCCAACATCCTGTCGGTGGTCGTCATCTCCGGCATCTTCTCGGCCATCTATAAGCCGGAAAACGGTATGCTGAACAGTATCATCGGCCTGTTCCGGGATATGACAGACCCCATCCTCTGGAAAGGGGAAAAGCTGGTCATCCCCTCCATCATCCTCGCCATGGTCTGGCAGGCCGTGGGCTATTACATGGTCATGTATATGGCTTCCATGTCCTCGGTGCCCGCCAGCCTGTACGAGAGCGCCAATCTGGACGGTGCGGGCCGCCTGACCCAGTTCTTCCAGATCACCATCCCCCTCATCTGGACCAACATCCGCACCACCCTGACCTTCTTTATCATCTCCACCATCAACATGGCCTTCCTCTTTGTCAAGGCCATGACCAGCGGCGGGCCCAACGGTGCTTCGGATGTGGCGCTGAGCTATATGTACAGCCAGAAGGACGCGGGCCTGTATGGTTACAGCATGGCCATTGGCGTGGTCATCTTCCTGTTCTCGTTTGCACTGTCCGCCTGTGTCAACAAGGCCACCGACCGCGATCCGCTGGAATTCTAAGGAGGGAAGAAGATGCAGAATACCACCGAAAGATCTTCCCGCTCGGCGGAAGGTCTCTACAAGTTCTTTATCTATTTTGTGCTGGTCCTGCTGGCGGTGATCATCATCGTGCCGGTGGCATGGGTATTCATGGCCTCCATCAAGCAGAACGCGGAGTTTTACGGCAACCCGTGGGCGCTGCCTGCCGGGTTCTACTGGCAGAACTTTGTCAACGCGTGGAACGGAGCCAAGATGGGCGAGTATATGCTCAACTCTGTCATCGTGACCGCATTGGCACTGGTGCTGCTGCTGGTCATTGCGCTGCCTGCCGCCTACTGCCTGTCCCGCTTCCGGTTCAAGGGCCGCAAACTGCTGAACACCCTGTTTATGGCGGGCCTGTTCATCAATGTCAACTACATCGTGGTGCCCATCTTCCTGATGCTGCGGGACGGCGATGTCTGGCTGAAGAGCCACTTTGGCAGCAGCTTCCTGCTGAACAATCTGGTGGTGCTGGCGGTGGTGTATGCAGCCACAGCCCTGCCTTTTACCATCTATCTGCTTTCGGGCTATTTTGCCACCCTGCCCCATGATTTTGAGGAGGCTGCCTACATCGACGGTGCAAGCTACTTCTCCACCATGACCCGTATCATCTTCCCCATGGCAAAGCCCTCCATCATCACCATCATCCTGTTCAACTTCCTGTCCTTCTGGAACGAGTACATTATTTCCATGACGCTGATGAGCTCCACCAGCGCGCCCCGCACCCTGCCGGTGGGCCTTTTGAATCTGATGCAGGCCCAGCAGAGCGCGGCCCAGTACGGCACCATGTATGCCGGTCTGGTGCTGGTGATGCTGCCCACCCTGATCCTGTACATCTGCGTGCAGAAGCAGCTGACACAGGGCATGACCGTGGGTGGTCTGAAAGGGTAAGGTGACAAACGATGAAAGCATTCTGGAAAAATCATCCCGCCCTGCGCATGGTGCTGATGCTGGTGCTGTTTGTGCTGTCCATCGCGCTGGTGACAGCAGGCTGGAAAATGACCGGGCAGCTGGCTGGTCTTGGCATCATGCTTTTGGGGGTGGCGCTGCTGCTGGCCGTGCTGGCGCTCTATAACGCCCCCTATCGGGATTGAGGATAAGAGAGAGGTAAAGGAGAATTCCCATGGAAGAAAATAGAATGACCGGGCGCGTAACGATCCCGACCGATCTGGACGTGGTGCCCGAAACGCTGCAGATCCTGAAGAAGTGGGGCGCGGATGCCATCCGCGACTGCGACGGCACCGACTTTCCGCAGGAGCTGAAGGATGCCGACGCAAAGATCTACTCCACCTATTACACCACCCGCAAGGACAACGCGTGGGCCAAGGCGAACCCGGACGAGGTGCAGCAGTGCTACATTATGACCGGCTTCTACACCGCCCCCGGTGACACCGTGACCATTCCGCTGATGAAGGGCATCAGCCCGGAGCTGATGCAGGTGAACACCAACGACGATATCACCCGCTGGTGGGAGGTCATGGACCGCACCACAGGCCAGCCGGTGCCCCCGGAGCTGTGGAGCTACGCCGACGGCAGCGTGACGGTGCAGGCCGTGCCGTTCCATGAGTATACGGTCAGCTTTCTGGCTTACCTGATCTGGGACCCGGTGCACATGTACAACGCCACCACCAACGGCTGGACCAACTTCGAGCATCAGATCACCTTTGATGTCCGTCAGCCCAAGACCCACAAGTATTCCATGGAGCGGCTGCGGAAATTCATTGCAGACCACCCCTATGTGAATGTCATCCGTTACACCACCTTCTTCCACCAGTTCACCCTGATCTTCGATGAGCTCAAGCGGGAGAAGTTCGTGGACTGGTACGGCTATTCCGCCTCGGTCAGCCCCTATATCCTGGAGCAGTTCGAGCAGGAGGTGGGCTACAAGTTCCGCCCGGAGTACATCATCGATCAGGGCTACTACAACAACCAGTACCGGGTGCCCAGCAAGGAATTCCGGGATTTTCAGGCCTTCCAGCGCCGCGAGGTGGCAAAGCTTGCCAAGGAGATGGTGGACATCACCCACGCGTGCGGGTGCGAAGCCATGATGTTCCTCGGCGATCACTGGATCGGCACCGAACCTTTCATGCCGGAGTTCAAGACCATCGGCCTGGATGCCGTGGTGGGCAGCGTGGGCAACGGCTCCACCCTGCGCCTGATCTCTGACATTGAGGGCGTGAAGTACACCGAGGGCCGTTTCCTGCCGTACTTCTTCCCCGACACCTTCCACGAGGGCGGCGACCCGGTGCGGGAAGCCAAGGAGAACTGGGTCACGGCCCGCCGCGCTATCCTGCGCAAGCCCATCGACCGCATCGGCTATGGCGGCTATCTGAAACTGGCCTTGCAGTTCCCGGAGTTCGTGGACTACGTGGAGAGCGTCTGCAACGAGTTCCGCGAACTGTACGAGAACATCAAGGGCACCACACCCTACTGTGTCAAGCGAGTGGCCGTGCTGAACTGTTGGGGTAAAATGCGGGCTTGGGGCTGTCACATGGTGCATCACGCCCTCTATTACAAGCAGAACTATAGCTATGCCGGTGTCATTGAGATGCTGTCCGGTGCGCCCTTTGATGTGAAGTTTATCAGCTTTGAGGATATCAAGAACGACCCGCATCTGCTGGATTCGTTGGATGTCATTATCAATGTCGGCGATGCCGACACCGCACACACCGGCGGCATCTGGTGGGAAGATCCGGAGATCTCCTCCGCTATCCGCAAGTTCGTCTGGAACGGCGGCGGCTTTATCGGCGTGGGTGAGCCTTCCGGTCACCCGTATCAGGGCCACATTCTCCAGCTTGCCAGCGTGCTGGGCGTGGAGGAAGAAAACGGCTTCACCCTCAACTACGACAAGTACAATTGGGACGAGCACCCGGACCACTTCATTCTGCAGGATGCCGACCAGCCCATCGACTTTGGCGAGGGCAAGAAGAACATCTACGCCCTCGAGGGTACCGAGGTGCTGGTGCAGCGGAACAGGGAAGTGCAGATGGCTGCCCACGATTTCGGTAAGGGCCGCGCGGTCTACATCAGCGGCGTGCCCTACAGCTTTGCCAACAGCCGCACCCTGTACCGTGCCATCCTGTGGAGCGCCCACAGCGAGGAGGAGCTGCACACCTGGTTCAGCTCCAACTACAATGTGGAAGTGCACGCCTACGTCAAGAACGGCAAGTACTGCGTGGTGAACAACACCTACGAGCCGCAGGATACTACCGTTTACACCACCGGCGGCAACCATTTTGACCTGCATCTGGAAGCCAACGAGATCAAGTGGTACGAGATCTGAGTTCTCCGTTTCATAAGCAAACACCCCTCTGCATTCCGAAAGGAGCGCAGAGGGGTGTTTGTGTATCCGGGCGGCTCAGCGGGGAGAGCCCAGACGGTATTTGAAATCGTGGTAGCCGAAGCGGGCCAGCGGCTGGGTGGTGCCGTTTTCATGCAGCACCCAGATATCCGGCAGGGGCATCCCATTGAAGGTGTTGTTCTTGCAGGTGGAATAGATGGCCATGTCGCCGAAGATGAGCCGGTCACCCTCGGTGAGGGGGGCGGCAAAGCTGTAATCGCCCACAACGTCCCCGGCAAGGCAGGTGGGGCCGCCCAGCCGGAAGGTGCAGGGCTTTTCCCCCGGCTCGCCCGCGTCCAGCAGGGGCGGGCGGTAGGGCATCTCGATGACATCCGGCGTGTGGCAGGCTGCGGACATGTCCAAAATGGCAAGGTGTGTCTCGCCGTTCTGCAGGGTGTCCAGCACCGTGGTGACAAGGTAGCCTGCGTTCAGCGCCCAGGCCTCGCCCGGCTCCAGATACACCTGCACGCCGTACTTTTCCTGCGTCCCGGTGATACACTTTTCCAACGTGGCAAGGTTGTAATCCGGGCGGGTGATGTGGTGCCCGCCGCCAAAGTTGAGCCACTTCATCCGGGGCAGCAGGTCACCGAATTTCGCTTCCAGCGCGGGCAGGGTGGCCGCCAGCGCGTCGGAATCCTGCTCGCACAGGGTGTGGAAGTGCAGGCCGTCCAGCAGGTCGGGCAGGTCAGGGTGCTGCGCCGCAGCGGCATCCCACTGGGCACGGGTGGTGCCCAGACGGCTGCCCGGGGCGCAGGGGTCATAGATCTCGTGGCCCTCCTGGGTGGAGTACTCGGGATTCACCCGCAGGCCCACGCTCTTGCCCGCCGCCTTTGCGGCGGGGCCGAACTTTGCCAGCTGGTGGGGCGAGTTGAACACGATGTGGTCAGCGTATTGCAGCAGCTCCTCGAACTGGTCGGCCCGGTAGGCGGCGCAGAACACATGGTTCTCCTTCTCCGGCAGCTCCTCCCTGCCCAGGCGGCTCTCGTACAGGCCGCTGGCCTCGGTGCCCGCCAGATAGGGGGCCAGCACCGGGTAGAGGTCGTAGTTGGAAAAGGCCTTCTGGGCCAGCAGGATCTTGCAGCCTGTCCGCTGCTGCACGCCCAGCAGGATCTCGCCGTTGCGGCGCAGCCGGGCTTCATCCAGCAGGTAGCAGGGGGTGGGCAGGGCAGCCAGTGCAGCCTCAGAGAGGTTTGCCAGCCCCGCAAAGGGCGGGCGGGTGTCGGCCAGCCGCATCAGTCCACCAGAGCCGGGGCGTGGCTCTCGGAGCGGGGCAGGCCGTACTTGTCCAGAGCATCCAGATACGGGTCCGGATCAAACTCTTCCACAGTGTGCACGCCCTTGGTGGTCCACTTGCCGGTCAGCAGCATCAGTGCGCCGCACATGGCAGGCACACCGGTGGTGTAGCTGATGGCCTGAGAGCCGACCTCCTTGTAGCACTCCTGATGGTCGCAGACGTTGTAGATGTAGTAGGTCTTTTCCTTGCCGTCTTTCTTGCCGGTGAAGATGCAGCCGATGTTGGTCTTGCCCTTGGTGCGGGGGCCAAGGCTGGCGGGGTCGGGCAGCAGGGCCTTGAGGAACTGGATGGGCACGATCTCCTGACCGTTGAAGTTGACCGGGGTGGTGGACAGCATGCCCACGTCCTCCAGACAGCGCATGTGGTCGAGGTAGCTCTGGCCGAAGGTCATAAAGAAGCGGATGCGCTTTGCCTCGGGGATGTTCTTGGCCAGAGACTCGATCTCCTCGTGGTGGAGCAGGTACATATCCTTCTGGCCCACCTGATCAAAGTTGTACTCCCGCTTGATGCTCATGGCCGGGATCTCGACCCAGTGGCCGTTCTCCCAGTAGCTGCCGGGGGCAGAGACCTCGCGCAGGTTGATCTCCGGGTTGAAGTTGGTGGCAAAGGCATAGCCGTGGTCGCCGCCGTTGCAATCCAGAATGTCGATGGTGTCGATGGTGTCGAACTCGTGCTTCTTGGCGTAAGCGCAGTAAGCCTGGGTCACGCCCGGGTCAAAGCCGCTGCCCAGCAGGGCGGTCAGGCCGGCCTCCTCAAACTTCTTGGCGTAGGCCCACTGCCAGCTGTAATCAAAGTAGGCAGAGAAGCCGGCCTCCTTGCAGCGCTTCTCGTAGATGGCGCGCCACTCCGGGTCATCGGTGTTCTCAGGCTCGTAGTTGGCGGTGTCCATATAGTTGACGCCGCAGGCAAGGCAGGCATCCATGATGGTCAGATCCTGATAGGGCAGGGCGATGTTCATCACCAGATCGGGCTGGTAGCTCTTGATGA
>ERZ1673740.2459-NODE-2459-length-10577-cov-9.233036_pt1 | contig 10577 bp, 6 predicted proteins | sample MGYA00580221_ERZ1673740 | MGnify/ENA primary metagenome ERZ1673740 (study PRJEB41218, sample SAMN15661786) | gut metagenome | host: Homo sapiens | place: Canada: London | collected 2015-08-20/2019-03-30 | study: EMG produced TPA metagenomics assembly of...
GTGCCCAAGATAGTTCGCTGGAAACGGCGCGTGAAAATAGGTAGTCGCCGACTTAAACAAAACCCCTGAGGAAGAAATTCCTTTGGGGTTTGTTTTTGTTATGCGTGCACTTTTCCGCCAAAACGGCCTAAAAAATCCCATGAATTTGTGAGTATCTACAAACATCGCCCAGACCTCTTGATTTTTTATAGGGGGGGTATGATAAAGTGCGGAAAGTTCCTTACCATCAAAAAGGAAGGATCGGCAAACCAGTCGGAAGGCTGTGACGCAAGGCGAAAGGCCCAGTAGGGGCCGTCAGCTGCACTTTGCTCTGTGCAACCCTCTTCGACTATGCGGAAATGTGCCAGCGCCCCCAAAGGGCAGTTGGTACGGGGTTATGGAGAAGTGTATGGGAGTAGCTTTTCCGGGAACCACGATCACCTTGCCCTTGAGAAGCGGCAGGTTAAAGCATAGGTAGAGAGGGCAAGCACCCCCTAAAGTACAAAACGCAAAGCGTTGTACCAGCCATTTGGCTGGTGCGGCGCTTTTTTCTTTTTGTCTGGGTGCTTTTCGTGGAGAAATTGGGAGTATTGATGACTGACAAAGGATCGGTCGGCTGTTTGACCACCACTTTTCGATCATGTGAGCATGAACTGGAAAGGAGCAGAAGAAAAATGACAAACAAGAAATTCAAGTTGGCAGCAATGTCGCTGGCCACCGCGGTTGCAGTGAGCGCGGTTGGCCCCAGTGCTTCTGCGGTGACGTATTATCTGGGCGATGGCAGTGTAACTGTTGACCAAGATAACAAAGGTGCATTCAGTTATCAGGGTGAGGACGGAAACCGCACCTACGTCAACGAGGATAAAGCGGAAACTGGCGATGGTACGATCTACGTTAAGGACGGCAACGCGCCAACGGGAGAAGTTCCGCCATCCACTGATAACTCCAACAATGGCACAGAGGAAACCACGCCTACGGATAATGACACACAATCCACCGATGCTTCTGGCAACAACACAGAGAACAGTTCCACGTCTGAGACCACAACTGGAAACACCATCACCGTTATGGAGGATGTAAAAAAGACGGACAAGGCCGATGGTACCGAGGGCAACGATGTGAAAATCGTGGTTGACGGCGTGAATGTGGACACCAGCACCCAGACTGAAGCGGCCCAGGATACCGGAAACACAGAGGATAAAAAAACCATCATCAAGGTGGGCGAAGGTGCAGATGTTGACCTGACAGTCAAGAATTCCAACCTGACCACCGGCGGCAACGGTATTGATATCGGTGTGAATCTGGATGACAAAGATGATAACAAAGGAGCTAAAGTTGACCTGACGCTGGATCATACCCAAATCAACCTGACACAAAACGGTAAGGCGGGTGTCAACGTACAGGACAATTCAAATGTGGATCTTACCCTGAAGGGCGAGAATGCCATTGATGGCTCCAAGGCAACTGAAAAAGAGAATATCCTTACAAAGAGAGTCAATGTCGAGGGTATCCGCGTGGGCGGCGAAGGCGCAGGTGACGGTTCGGGCACCAGCGAGGGTGCAAAAACGCATCTGACTATCAGCGGCGGTGTAGAAAAGACCGAAACTGCGGAAGCAGACACAGAAGAAACGGAAAGCCCCGCTGGCGGCTCACTGACCATCAGTAAGACCACAGGCGGTCTGGTAATGGCAGCTGGCTCGGACGTGGAAATCACGGACGGCGCTGATGTGACCATTGAGGATACTAAGACCTCCAGTTCCACTCAGGCAGGCCGCGCTGTTACCCAGCACGGTGATCTGACCCTCTCCGGCGGCTCTTCCCTAACGATAGACGGTGTGAAGGACAATAAAGCGCCGCATACCGGTATTGGTATTGCCAGCTGGGATGATATCACAGTCGAGGATGGCAGTACGCTGGATATCAGTGGTGCTGCGACCGGTATTTACGGACATCAAGGCTCGGATGCAAGCCTGACTGTGAAGGATAGTACGCTGAATATCAGCGATGTTAAAAAAGTCATTGAGTACGAGGGTGCAGGTGTAGACAAGGAGGGAAAGGCACTCAAATCTGCCGGTGATATTACGTTTGAAAAGGCAAAGGTTAATATTGATGCTGGCAATATCGGTATTATGACCGGAAACAACGGTACTTCTTCCATTAAACTTGACGATACAGAAGCTAAAATAACCGTAGGCGCAGGAGGCACTGCAATTTATGGCCCGGAAAAAGGCGGTAAGGGCGATTTGAATATCGCTCACAGTAAGCTCGATATTGATGCCAGCGCATTTTATGGTTATGGTATTAGGGCGGGATATAAGAATGTGAATATTCGAGATGGAAGCGTTGTGAATTCCAACTCGAGTGCAGCAGGCATCATCCTGACCGGTAGTGAAGGGAATGCGACCAAGCTGCATGTTTCAAACAGTTTGTATAATTTGACGACCGCTTTTCATTATGGCGTATGGGCATGTGTAGCAGATGGTGCATACCAAGGAAAGCCGACTCATACGATTCTGGTCAACGATAATGGTGCAATGAACATCAGTGATACGGCCGGTTCACCATATGTTGCTTCTGCGGGTATTATGATGGACGATGGGGTCTCTTTGATTGCTGATAACGGCGTTATAACCACAAACGGTAAATATCAATATGGTGGTATCAATGCCTATGGTAATGATATCAATATCCGTTTCAAGGACAATTCGCATGTAGATGTTGAATCGATTACGTATGACGCTGAGCATAAAAACCAGAACCTCATCGTGACCGGCGGCACACTGACCTATGATTATAGCGCCGACAACACCCTGTGGCCGGTGAACGAGCAGGGCGACAAGCTGACCAATTTCCTGCTGACCAAGGATGATGCCCACGCAAACTTCGATGCCCTTTCCTATAAAGGCCAGACCTATACCTACCTCTCTGACCTGAACAAGGAGACCGGGAAGCAGTATCTTTCCGTGTGGGTGCCCGCCGCCGCACTAAACTATATGCTGGATGTGGACGGTTCCCATGACCCGGAGATCATCGGCAAGGTGCTGGAAGAGCTGAAGCAGGCCGGATACAATTTCGACACTGCCTATCAGACCGCTGAGAATGGCGATCAGGTCGTTATTCTGCGGGATATGGTGGTGAACGGCAAGAGCCTGAACTTCACCAAGACCACCGATGCAGAGGGCAACACCAAGCTCATCTGGGGCAACTACGAAAAGCAGGCAGAAGGTGCGCCCAGCGCCTATGATATGGTCTATGGCACCGAGTACGAGTATGAGGGCAAGACCTATACCATCGTCTGGGGCTATGAGAGCCAGAACAACCCCAACACCACCGCAGCAGCGGGCGTGCTGGATGCCTTTGGCCCGGATTCCAACGTGAAGGTCACCGGTGAAACCGTCGACGGCACCGACTCCGCACAGTACACCGTGACCATTTACGGCGCTCTGCGGGAAGTGACCGACCCTGTGATCCCCACGAACCCGAAACCGGAAACGCCCAAGGACCCCGATCCTACTCCTCCGGCTCCGGAAACGCCCAAGGACCCCGATCCTACTCCTCCGGCTCCGGAAACGCCCGAGGACCCCGATCCTACTCCTCCGGCTCCGGAAACGCCCGAGGACTCCGCTCCTACTCCTCCGGCTTCCACTACGCCGACTACCCCGGCTGTGCAGAATGCACGGCCCACCACTCCCACCGTGGAGCAGGCAGTCGCTAAGACCACGCCCGCCCCGGAGAGCGGAAAGCTGATCCAGACCGGTACCACCAACTGGGTGGCAGATGTTCTGGTGCGTGCAGGCGGTGTTCTGCTGGCTGCCGGTTATCTGCTGGAGCGTAAGCGCAAGAGCATGTTCTACAAGGCACAGCACTGAACGCGCTTCTGCGAATGACGCAGGATCATAAAATATTAAACTGGCTTGGGGCCGCTGCACAAATTTTTGTGGGGTGGCCCCACTTTTTGCAGAAAAAGGCGCTCTCGTCCCGTATTAAGGGATGAAAGCGCTTTTGATTTTGCAAAAAAGGATGAGAACGAGAATGAAAACTTCACCGCGCCGCCGGAAGCACCGGCGCAGAGCCTTCCGGCGGCTGTTCTGGCTGCTGGTGCTGGCGACCCTGCTTCTGCTGTTGTGGCCCCGGCGGATCACGCTGGATGGGCTGAACAGTCCCCATGCCATTTTACTGCGGGCCGACAGCGGAGAGGTGCTGGCCGAAAAGGATGCCGACAGCACGATCTATCCGGCTTCCATGACCAAGATGATGACGGCTCTGCTGGCCATAGAAGCAAACCCGGACCTCGACACGCCCGTGACCCTGCCCGAGGAGATCTTTCCGGCTCTGCAGGCCCAGAATGCCTCGCTGGCAGGGTTTCAGGCCGGGGAAACGGCCACGGTGCGGGATCTGCTGTACGGGGCCATGCTGCCCTCGGGGGCCGAGTGCTGCGAAGCGCTGGCCCGGGAGGTGAGCGGCAGCGAGGAAGCCTTTGTGGCCCGGATGAACCAGAAAGCGGCAGAGCTGGGGATGACCGGCACGCATTTCTGCAACCCCACGGGCCTGCACGCCCCGGAACATGTTTCCACCGTGCGGGATATGGCCCGGCTGACAGAAGCAGCCCTGCAGAACGAGACCTTCCGCAAGCTGTTTACCACGGAGCGGTATACCGTTCCGGCCACCAACTGCCACCCGCAGGGGTTCACGATGCACAGCACCCTGCTGAGCCAGCTGGACGGCACAGAGCTGCACAGTGGCCGGATCCTGGGCGGTAAGACCGGTTACACCGGGGAGGCAGGGCTCTGCCTTGCCAGTCTGGCCGAGGTGAAGGGCAGGGAATACATTCTGGTCACGGCCGGGGCAGGGGGAAACCACAGCACCGCGCCCTGCCACATCGAGGATGCCGTAACGGTCTACCGCCGTGTGAGCCGGGGGTCCTGAACAGGGGAGCGGATGCGCTCCCTTTTTCTGTGTCCGGCTTTGTGGTACAATGGAACAAAACCATTCACAGAACAGGAGAACCATCATGCTCAAGGATTCACAGGTCGATCTCTGCGGCCGCACCGATTTTACCCGCACCGCGCCCCTGCTTGCCCGGGACGAGGCGTTTTCGTTTGCCTGCGCGGGCTGCGGCTGCTGCTGCCGGGGGCGGGAGGATATCGTGCTGTCGGGCTTTGACCTGTGGCGCATTGCGGCCCGCCTGCGCCTGCCGCCCCGCACCGTGGCCCGGGCGTTCTGTCGGGGAAGCATCGGGCGGGTCAGCCACCTGCCGGTGCTGCGGCTGGCCCCGCTGAAGGCGGAGCGCGGCAACTGCCCCTTCCTCACCGGGAACCACTGCGCCATCCACGATGCCGAGCCGCTGGTCTGCGCCCTTTACCCGCTGGCACAGGAGATCACGAAGGACGGTCAGGTATCCTACTTTTTGCAGCCCACCCAGTGCGGCGGGCAGGTCATTGCGGCAAGGGTGGGGGATTATCTGGCCCGGTACGATGTGCCCGCCCGGGAGGCCACCGATGTGCGCTGGGCGCAGGTGTGCATGGAGTTGGAGGATACCGTGGAGCGGCTGGACGCTCTGTTTGAGCCGGTGTTTGCCCGGCGGATGCAGGAAAAGCTGTGGCAGGCGCTGTATTACCGGTACGACTTTGCAAAAGAGTACCGCCCCCAGCTGGAAGAAAATCTGCTCTGGCTGGACGGTGAGCTGAAAAAGCTCGAAGGAATGCAGATGCGGCACAGAACCATCGAAAAAAATGATAGATAAAATTACTTTGATTGATAATTCGGGCTGTTTCCCGGTTGTTTTGGAGCGGAAAGTGTGATATACTTCACGAGTGTAAAGCGGCAGCGCAATGCGATTGGCCGCTTGAATACTGACTTTCATGCGGTGTCCTGTTGCCGCGAAAGTAGAATTGAGGGAGTAATATCATGCGTAAAATTTCTCGTCGTTCGTTCCTGTCTGCCGCCGCTGTCTGCGGCGCAGCTGCTGCCCTGACTGCCTGCGGCGGTTCCTCCAGCTCCACGGCTGCTTCTTCCACCGCTTCCTCTGCTGCGGCTTCTTCCGCAGCGGCTGACGGCCAGAAGTATACCGTTGGCATCTGCCAGCTGGTGGAGCACGCCGCTCTGGACGCTGCCACCCAGGGCTTTGAGGATGCTCTGACCGCACAGTTCGGCGAGAATGTCACCTTTGACTTCCAGAACGCCCAGAACGATTCCGCAACCTGCGCCACCATCGCCAACGGCTTTGTTTCCGCAGGCGTTGACCTGATCATGGCAAATGCTACCCCCGCCCTGCAGGCCGCACAGGCTGCCACCGACAGCATCCCCATTCTGGGCACCTCCGTCACCGAGTACGGTGTTGCTCTGGGCCTGACCGATTTCGATGGCACCGTGGGCGGCAATGTCTCCGGCACCTCTGATCTGGCTCCGCTGGATCAGCAGGCGGATATGATCACCGAGTGGCTGCCCGAGGCCACCAAGGTGGGCCTGCTCTACTGCTCTGCCGAGGCAAACAGCCAGTATCAGGTGGACGAGGTCCAGAAGTACCTGGAGGCCAAGGGCGTTACCGCCACCCAGTACGCTTTCTCTGATTCCAACGATCTGGCTTCTGTCTGCCAGAAGGCTGCCGACGAGAACGACGCAGTGTATGTCCCCACCGATAACACCTGCGCTGCCAACACCGGCATCATCGACGGCATCTGCCGCCCGGCCAAGAAGCCCGTGTTCGCCGGTGAGGAGGGCATCTGCTCCGGCTGCGGCGTGGCGACCCTGTCCATCAGCTACTACGATCTGGGCTACACCACCGGTGAGATGGCTGCCAAGGTCCTGACCGGTGAGGCCGATATCTCCACCATGCCCGTTGAGTACACCAACGTGACCAAGAAGTACAACAAGACCATCTGCGATGACCTGGGCATGACCGTTCCCGAGGGTTACGAGGCCATTGAGGAATAACAGGCGCTCAGTCTGTTTTGCAGAAAGCTCCCCTGATAGGGGCGCAGAGTTCACGCTGCAGTAACGAAGAGACTTTACAATAAAATCAGCGGAGAGGAGCGAATTTTTGCTCTTCTCCGCTTTCCCGTATCAGAAAAAAGTGTAGTTACAGGAGGAAAACGTTTTGGATATTCTTGCAAGACTTGCCAACCTGCCCGGTGCCTTGCCCGGTGCCTGTGCGCAGGGCCTCATCTGGGGCATCATGGCCATTGGTGTGTATCTGACCTACCGCATCCTGGATGTGGCTGACCTGACCGTGGACGGTTCCTTTGGCACCGGCGGCGCGGTCTGCGTTATGTGCCTGCTCTCCGGCATGAACGTCTGGGCAGCGCTTTTCATCGCCCTGCTGGCCGGTCTGGCCACCGGCCTTGTCACCGGTCTGCTCCACACCTTTATGGGCATCCCGGCCATTCTGGCTGGTATTCTGACCCAGCTGGCCCTCTACTCCATCAACCTGAAGATCATGGGCAAGGCCAACCAGTCCATCAACGTGGACAAGTACGACCTGCTGATCTCCCTGCGTTGGGTCAAGGAGCTTGCCCTGCACAACCCCATCATCATGGTCATTCTGGTCAGCGCCGTGGTCATCGGTGTGCTGTACTGGTTCTTTGGCACCGAGCTGGGCTGCGGCATCCGCGCCACCGGTTCCAACCCCGCCATGAGCCGCGCCCAGGGCATCAACACCAGCTTCAATGTGGTGCTGGGTCTGGCTGTCTCCAACGGTCTGGTGGCCCTGTCCGGCGCACTGCTGAGCCAGTATCAGGGCTTTGCCGATGTCAGCATGGGCCGTGGTGCCATCGTCATCGGTCTGGCCGCTGTCATCATCGGCGAAGCCCTGTTCAGCCGCATCTTCCACAACTTTGCTCTCAAGCTGGTGTCCGTCTCGCTGGGTGCCATCATCTACTACATCGTCATCCAGCTGGTGCTGACCCTCGGCTTTGATGCAAACCTGCTCAAGCTGCTGAGCGCCTCCGTGGTGGCCGTGTTCCTGGCCGTGCCCTATTGGAAGAGCAAGTACTTCGCAAAGCCCGCGGCAAAGAAGGCACAGAAGGAGGATGCAAAAAATGCTTGAGATCCAGAATGTTTCCAAGACCTTCAACGCCGGTACCGTCAACGAGAAAACGGCCCTGAACGGTCTGAACCTGAAATTGAACGAAGGTGATTTTGTCACCGTCATCGGCGGCAACGGCGCGGGCAAATCCACTATGCTGAACGCTGTGGCCGGTGTGTGGCCTGTGGACAGCGGCAAGATCATCATTGACGGCACCGACGTGACCAAACTGGGGGAGCACCAGCGCGCCGCCTACATCGGCCGCGTGTTCCAGGACCCCATGACCGGCACCGCCGCCACCATGCAGATCGAGGAGAACCTTGCCCTGGCCGCCCGGCGCGGTAAGCGCCGCGGCCTGAGGATCGGCATCACCAAGGCCGAACGGGAGCGCTACCGTGAACTGCTCAAGAGCCTGGACCTGGGCTTGGAGGATCGCCTGACCGCCCGCGTGGGCCTGCTGTCCGGCGGTCAGCGTCAGGCACTGACCCTGCTCATGGCTACCATGAACAAGCCCAAGCTCCTGCTGCTGGATGAGCACACCGCCGCTCTGGACCCCAAGACGGCGCTCAAGGTGCTGACCCTCTCGGCCAAGATCGTGGAGGAAAACCACCTGACCACCATGATGATCACCCACAACATGAAGGATGCCATCAAGTACGGCAACCGCTTGATCATGATGCACGAGGGCCACATCATCTATGATGTCTCCGGGGAAGAGAAGAAGAACCTGCACGTCTCCGACCTGCTGGCCAAGTTCCAGATCGCGTCCGGCGGCGAGTTCGCCAACGACCGCATGATCCTTTCCTGATGCATTTCTGATATGGAAAATCCCCTCCGGTGTGTGAGTATCGGAGGGGATTTTTGCATCTTGTGCACCTTTGCAGGGTGTGCTACACTGAGAGAAAGAGGAGGTGTTTCTCGTGCGAAAAATCATCCGGCGGGCAGCTGCTGTGCTGTTGTCTGCGGCTCTGCTGCTGACGGGAACGGCTTCGGCAGCAGCCCGGATTGACCCGGTAGAGGAACGGCTTGCTGCCATGTCTCTGCGGGAAAAGGTGGGGCAGCTGTTCGTGGTGCGGGTCGAGGCACTGGACCCCAGTGGACAGTCTGATAGCACAAGGCTGACCTTGGCAGAACGGCAGGGGCTGAAAAAGTATCCGGTGGGCGGCATTGTGGTGTTTCGGCAGAATGTGAAAAGCCCGGAGCAGTTGAAAAAGCTTCTGGCAGATTTTCAGGCAGCATCCGGGACCGGTCTGTTGACCGCAGTGGACGAGGAGGGCGGCAGCGTGGCCCGGTTGGCCAATGCTTCCGGCTTTGATCTGCCCCAATACCAGAGTGCCCAGGCAGTAGGTACAACAGGGAACCCGGCCAATGCCCGTGCCATGGGGCAGATCATCGGAGGCTACCTCAAAACCTACGGCCTGAATCTTGACTTTGCTCCAGTGGCAGATGTGAACACCAATCCGGCCAATACCGTGATCGGGAACCGAGCATTTTCGTCGGATCCGGCAGAGGCGGCACAGATGGTGGCCTCCGCTGTACAAGGGTTTCACGATGCGGGCATACTCTGCACACTCAAGCATTTCCCGGGCCACGGAGATACCGCAGAGGACAGCCACTACGGCACGGCCAGCAGCACCAAGACTTGGGCAGAGATGCGGGAGACGGAGCTGAAGCCTTTTGCGGCTGGAATCGCAGCTGGGGCCGACGTAGTAATGACCGCCCACATCACCACCCCCAATGCAACGCAGGACGGCCTGCCTGCGTCGCTCTCCTACACTATGCTGACCGAGCGTCTGCGGGGGGAGCTGGGCTTTACTGGGGTCATCTGCACCGATTCGCTGTCCATGCAAGCCATTCGTGACCACTATTCTGCAGCAGAAGCGGCTGTAGCGGCGCTGAACGCCGGGGCAGATCTTCTGCTGATGCCGCCCGACCTGCCGGAAGCCTTCAACGGTGTACTGGAGGCTGTGCAGAATGGAACCATCAGCGAGGAACGCCTCAACGAGAGCGTCCGCCGCATCCTGATGCTGAAACAGAAAGCCGGGTTGGAGCTTGACACCCGCACCCCGCTGGAAAAGATGCTGGATGTGTTTCTGTAAGATTGAAGCATAATAAGAAAATCCCCTCCGGTGTGCGCGTACCGGAGGGGATCTTTGCGTATAAAGGAATGTTACCGCTTGATGTCGTAGTTCATGTTCATCAGGTTGCGGATGGAGCTGACATCGTCGGTGATGTTGGCATCGCCGTGGATGGTGTGCTTGATGGCGCTGCTTGCCACGGCAAAGTTGATCATGTCCATGGCGCGGTAGTCGTGGAGCATAGCGTAGATCAGGCCGCTGGCAAAGGCATCGCCGCCGCCCACGCGATCCAGAATGTTAAAGGTATAGAGCTTGCTCTCAAAGGTGTGGCCGTCGTACCACATAAAGGCCTTGAGGCTGTTCTCGCTGCCGCTGTGAGCATAGCGCACATGGCGGGCAATGCACTTGAGGTTGGGATAGCGGGCAATGAAATGCTGGAAGATCTCGTCCTGCTGCTCATAGCTGGGCTGCAGGGGCACGCCGTCCTTCCAGTCGCC
>ERZ1673740.2461-NODE-2461-length-10568-cov-3.143917_pt1 | contig 10568 bp, 13 predicted proteins | sample MGYA00580221_ERZ1673740 | MGnify/ENA primary metagenome ERZ1673740 (study PRJEB41218, sample SAMN15661786) | gut metagenome | host: Homo sapiens | place: Canada: London | collected 2015-08-20/2019-03-30 | study: EMG produced TPA metagenomics assembly of...
AATAGTAAAATTAAAATAATAGTCTTATAAAAAACGGTTACTTCAAAAATAACCGTTTTTTATATATAACTTTTATTCTAGCATGCATCAAAACGAACATATTTAGAAGCACGTCCTTTTCCTATCCGCTTTATTGTTTTATCTTCTACTAATTTCTTTAATGCTAATTCAACAGAAGAACTTCCTAAACTTGGACATGATTCCATCACATCTCTTTTTGTAAATGTACCTATTGTATCTAAAGCAAAATTTTTAACAATATCATACGCTGTGCTTTTAGCTCCACTTTTTTCACTTATCGTAAGACGTTGTTCGAATTCACGATAACATTTGAGAATAATACCCAACATATATTTAATAAATGGCTTAGGATCATTTTCAGCAATACGCCACCTATCATCCGATAAAGACAATGCTTGATAATATGATTCCTTCGTATCTGCAATTTCCTTTTCAATACTTATGTATTTTCCAATAACATAATCATTTTTATACAAAAGTAATAATGTTAATAATCGACTCATACGCCCATTTCCATCACTAAAAGGATGAACACATAAAAAATCTAAAATAACACATGGTATCAAAATAAGCGGATCAACAAATTCTTCCTCTAGAGCTATTTGATAACTATGACATATACTTTCTATTGCTTCAGGAGTTTTATATGGATCCAAAGGTTTAAAAAGCATAATTTTCTCACCATTAGGTAATACTGCATCAATTTCATTAGGTGTTGTTTTGTATTTTCCCCCGTAGGAATGTTCTATATATTTCAATAAATCTCTATGAAGCTGAAGTATATAATTTGATTGAAAAGGAATATATTCGTAATTTGTATGAATGAGATTTAATACATTTCGATATCCTAAAATTTCTTTTTCATCTCTATTTTTAGGAGTTGTTTTATCCTTCATTAATTGTTGAAGACGTGATCGCGTTGTGATAATTCCTTCAATACGGTTTGATGCTTCTGTACTTTGAACTTTTGCAATTCCAATCAATCTTTCTAATTCTACAGGTTTTGAACGAATATAAAATTCTTGTTTCCCTTTATACTCATGAATTTTAGCAACATATGATAAAATTTCGTTATCCCATGTACGATTTTTTTAAAAATTATAATCAAACTTCCGCATATTATCCGCTCCTTTTCTCCCAAGTTCAATATTCTTTCTCCCAATTATATATGCATTTTGGGAGAAAAGTAAACATTTTGGGAGATACATCATTAAAAATAGAGTATTCCTTATTATTTATATCCATATTTTTCTTTCCTATAAATAATTTATCATAAAAAAAGCTATTAGTTTCCTAATAACTTAAAGTATCTTTTTAAAATACAATACATCATCCATTGGATTATGATAATACGCCTCACATTCAACAAATCCTACCTTTTTATAAAGAAGAATTGCTGATTGTAAAGGAATAATCGTATCCAACACCATTACATATTTCCATAAAGCCCTCTGATTTCAAACTATTTTTTTACATATATATTTTCTATTATCTTTGTATCATCCCATATTTTTGAACTTTCAAAAGTGATTACTTTTTCTTTTCCTTTTAAAATAAAATTATGTTTTTGAATATCTACAAGAGAATTATTTTGGTAAAAGAAAACAATAACTTCCCCATAACATTTCTTTTTATCATTTTTTGTTTTCTTAATGCATTCATTTAATTGTTGTAAAGAAATATCCGTTATTCGATCGATATCAAAATCATTATACTCTTGATATCGGGTACTTTCTTTTGCTTCTATTTGGTCATAATAAGTATCTTTAAATTCCTCTTTTTTAAAGATAAAAGCGGTTTTTTTATTTACCGGTAAACATTTTATTTTTTGATTTTTTAATGATAGATCAATTGGCTTTTTTGAAGTGTTTTTTAAAATCAAAATAACTTGATCATCTATTTTCTTTGTTTCAAATGAATATAATTTATTTTGTTGATGACATCCAGTAAAAAGTGTTATCAAAATCATGAATGCACATATTTTTATAGCCAAATTTTTCATTACTTTTCTCCCCAACTTATACCGAATAAAAACATAAGATTTCCTTTCTTATTATTTACATAGTTGCAAGTGAAAGCCAAATCATCGCAAGACAAAATACAACGACCGCTATTAAAAATAAAGTAATCCATAAAACATACTTTCCAATATTTCTTTTCATGTTTTTCTCCTATTTTTTTATTTTCTTTTCAATAAAACAAATAATATTAAATCAAGCAATAAAACAATTGAAATCAAAGGATAACCTACTGCAATAACTGAAAGAATAACCGCTATGGTCACAATAAGGTACTTTATTCCTTTACTCATTTTCATCACCTCATTTTTAATTTTCAAATACATTATACCATATCATCAACAGATAGAAAAAGATTGCATCTATAAAAGATACAACCTTCTTTACCTAAATTCTATTCAACATTCTTCAACGCTTCATCCATTGGAATTTTCTTAATTTTTCTCATTTGAATCATCATGACAAACAAATAAGAAACAACTGTCATGATAAACATCTTAATATAAACACTACCTTCTACATAGAAAGGAAGCCATCCTGCATATTCTTCAAAAACAATTTTGAAAGCATAAGATAAGATCCATGTTGTTATTCCAAAAGAAAGTAACGTTGAAATCAAAATAACAATCGTTGTGGCATGAACATACATTTTTTGTATTTCTTTTGATGTATATCCAAGAATTTTAACCATGGAAATCGATACTTTATTATTTTCAATAATCATCTTTGTAAGAAGATAAATAAGCATGATAAACATGACAATTGCAAAACCTTCAACCAGATAAAACATTTCTCCCATTGAAACATTTAATTGTCTTGATACTTTTGTTAAATCATCTTGAGTAATGGTTGATGCGATATAGTCATCTTTTAAATCTGTTATTTTTTTATTAGAAAAATAACCATTGAAGTATCCATCTTGACAGTTGAAAACTTCATTAAAATAAGACTTTGACATATAAAGTGCCATACTACCAGGTGCATCATAAATGCCTTTAATTTCAAAAGTATACCGTAAATCTTTATAACTTTCTTTTAAAGAAATACGATCTCCTTTTTTTAAATTATATTTATCAGCAACATCTTTTGAAATATAAACACCTTTTTTTGGTAATGATTTTATATGAATATATTGACTATTATTTTGTAAACCATAGAGGCTAATATCTTCTTCTATTGTACTTTCTGGAAGTGTTTTTAATGAATAAAGTGAAAAAGCTTCTGCCCCTTTGGTTTTAGTTTTATAGTTATCATACATTTCATCATATTGATCATCAATCAAACTTAAGAAACTATCTCTAAATTCTTGAGGAATCGTTTGAAAAACTTGTTCAATGGCTGTGGTATCAACGGATTCTGGTGTATTTAAAATATATTGATATTTAGCAGTCATATTATTAACAACAATATCTTGATAATGATCGAGAACAGGATGCATATCCATTCCAAACATTAATAAAATAATTGCGAATAAAACACCCACAAATAATGTAATATAGCCTGATAAATTATTTAAAATAACACTTAATCTAAATTGAGAAAAGAAACCCAAACGATGTAAAACCAATGTTTTTTTATTCTTTTTAACTTTTTTAATATCTCTTTTCATAAATTTAAGAGGTGATAATTTTAAAGATTTCATTAAAATACCATAATTAATTAAAACCATCATAATAAATGGAATGATCGTCGTTTTAATAAAAGCATCCCCAGACCAAATCGTTACATAAGTTGGTAAGCTATAACTTCCATAATACATACCTGCCATGACATCTTTAAAATATGTATATCCTAAAATATTTCCTACAATACAAGCAACTAAGGAAACAAGAATAGGTAATGTCATATATTGAATCAACATTTCTTTTTTTGTATATCCCATAGCGCGAAGTGTTCCAATCATTGGCGCTTCACTTTCAATAGTATTTTTAGTAGTGATTGCAAAGACAAAGGCAAGAATTCCAATAATGATATAAAGTAAAACCGTCATCATCGCTTCATCACCACCCATATCATCACCTGTAAAGTGAATAGCTTGGTTAGCATATTGAGGAATATAATCGTCAATACCTGAAACATTTTTAACAAGTGCATTTAAAAAATCATTGCTAGCATTAACTTCATTATCAACATCTTCGTTATATGTCCAAGCATAGTTATGATAAATCTTAGCATCTTTAAAACTATTAAATCCTTCATTAGAAACAATACCAACACCAAATTTAATAGCGTCAAACATTAAATCACTGTTTTTTGAAAAAAGCGCACTATAATCTGATAAAGCCACAAGTCCCGTAATTTTTAATTTCTTTTTACCTACTTTAATGGTTTGACCTACTTGATAATTATTATTATCGGCATACATACGATCAATCGCTATTTCATTTTTGCTTTGAGGAAGTTTTCCTTCCATAATACATACTTGATTGACTTTGTTTCTTGGTTTAAAGAGACGAATTGTACTTGAAGATTCTACTTCTTCTTCAATGTAATTAAGATCATAAATTGTGACACCTTCTTTTTCTAAAGCCTTTTTATTTTCTTTTGAAAGTGAATCATTTAAACGAAAATGCCCATCTTCAATATTGTATTTATCAAAACTGTCATTATAAGCTTTGATCATTGAGCCATCAGCAACTAAAAACCCTGAAATAAGACCAATAGACCCTGCCATAAATAAAAATATAATTAAATATTTCGCAATTTCATCTTTTAAAATATATGGTAATCTTTTAAATAATGGGTTCTTCATTTTACCAATTCAAATCCTTTGCTGGAATTTTATGTGTGTTTTTAATATTTTCACGAATACGTCCATCATGCAAATAAATTACACGATCAGCCATGTCTTTAATCGCATCATTATGCGTTACAATAATAATTGTGTTACCATATTTTTTATTAACATCTTCAATCAATTGTAAAATATCTTTTGATGTATGATAATCTAAAGCTCCTGTTGGTTCATCACAAAGTAATAAATCTGGATTTTTGATGATCGCACGTCCTATTGATGTTCTTTGTTGTTGTCCACCAGATAATTGATTTGGTTGTTTATAACGATGTTCTTTTAACCCGAGTGTTTGTAAGAGTTCTTCTTTATCTAATGGATTTTTACTTAAATATTTTCCTACATCAATATTTTGTTCAACATTTAAATGTGAAATTAAATTATACATTTGAAAAACATATCCCAAATGATTACGACGATAATTTGTTAGATCTTTTTCTTTTAATGTTGAAATTGTTTTCCCTTGAATCATAATTGTGCCACTATCTGGTTGATCAATTTCTCCAATAATATTTAGAAGTGTTGATTTTCCAGAACCTGAAGGCCCAAGTAAAACACAAATTTCACCTTTTTCAATTTCAAAATCAATGCCTTTTAAAACTTCTGTTTTATATTCATCTTCACCAAAGCTTTTTTTAAGATCCTTGATTGATAAAAACATACTACCCCTCCCATAGTTAGCCTAACCTAACCACTTATAAGATACTATCACTTTTCTTTTTTTTCAAGTATCTCAAAGAAAAAAAACGGATTTCTCCGTTTTTATAACTCAATATGTTTCATAATAGCTTTAGCAATACCATCATTATTATTTGTATCTGTAATTTCATTAGCCACTGCCTTTAACTCATCAGAAGCATTTCCCATCGCTACACCTAGGCCAACATATTCCACCATTGATTTGTCATTTTGAGCATCCCCAAAAGCCATCATTTCTTCTTTTTTATAACCCATAGGAATTAAAACAGTATCTAAAGCTTTGGCTTTATCAACACCTTTTGCAGTAAATTCAAAATAGAAATCAGATGTAAACATACAATTTAAACGATCTTTAAATGGTTCCATCATTTCCTTATAATGCGCTTGTAAATAGTCTGGATCACCAAATGTAAGAATTTTATTGATTTCAAAATCAACAAAAGCCGCTAAATCTCTTTTTTCACATAAAATGTAGTTATTTCCTCTTGATTCATATTGCATAACATTAAATGGTTTTCCTTTATAAGTAATTGTATTATCAAAAACATCATTGACATACATATATTCATCTTTATCAAACATCGGTCTTGCTTTAAAATTCTTTAGATGTTCTAAGATTGCTTTACTATCTTCTACAGAAATCGCATGATTATAAAGTGTTTCATGACTTTGGCAGTCAACTACTTTTGAACCATTGAAGCATACAAATAAACCATGATGATTTCTCATATCCAATTCTTCAGCAAGTTTCAATAATCCACTTGTTGGTCTTCCCGAAGCTAAAACCAAACGTACTCCTTTTTCTTGTGCTTTTAAAAGGATTTCTTTAGTAAGTGGTGTAATGATTTTTTCATCATTAACTAAAGTTCCATCAATATCCATAATTATTACTTTTATTGCCATATTCTATCTCCTCTTTTATATTCAGTATAATAAAGCACTTTCTTAACTTCAATCAACTTTCAAAAAAAGAAAAAAGAAACAGAAAAATTCTGTTTCTAATGTAATAATGAACGTGTTGAACCTGAAGCAATTAAGAATGTACTTCCATTATGAAGCATTGCCAGCATTTGTGGTGTAAGTAGACCTAATGCTCCTAAAATAATAAAGGATGTATTTAAGCCAACAATCAAACGATATTGGCTATGGATACGTTTAAATAAACCTTCTGAAATCATTCTTAAAGCAACAATGTCATTTAACGAATTTGATACAAGTGTAATATCTGCAAGTTCTCGAGCAATATCTGAGCTATCTTGAAGTGAAATAGAAACATCTGCCATTGATAAAGCCGGTGTATCATTAATACCATCCCCTACCATAACAACAGTATTTCCTTCTTTCTTTAAGCTTTCAATATAGCTTGCTTTATCTTCTGGTAAAATACCTGCTCTAAAATCATCCAAATTTAATTGTTTCGCAATTGTTTTTGCACAGTTAGGACTATCTCCGGTAAGCATAATGACTTTATCAAAACCAATATCACGAAGTTCTTGAATGACTTCTTTTGCTTCTGGTTTTAAAGGATCATAAATACTAATAATTCCTGCAAGCTTTTTAGCAATTGCAAGATAAATAAGTGAACTTGAGCCTTTACTTTCAAGTGAAGAAATTAAATCTTTAATTTCTTGTGTCATTTCTACACCTTCATCTTCAAAGACAAAATGACTGCTTCCAATAATGACATCTTCACCATTCAAGCTTGTAGAAATACCATGAGCTATCACATATTTTACTTCTGCATGTTCTTCACGATGTTTTAAATTTTCAATTTCTGCTTGATGAACGATTGCATTAGCCACACTATGTGGGAAATGTTCTTCTAGACAAGCCGCAATTTTTAAAACTTCTTCTCTTGTATAATCTTGTAAAGGAACGACATCTAGTACAACAGGTTTGGCATGTGTTAAAGTTCCTGTTTTATCAAAAACAAGAATAATCTACTAATAAAAGAGAAGTTGCTCTTGTAAGATTTCTTGTAAGCGCCCAAACACCAAAGAATCCTAAAAAGCTATATGGAACAATAGCATCAGCCATGTGTTCCGCTCTTGATTGAATTGATGCTTTTAATGATTCATTAGTATCAATCATATCAATAATTTTAGCAATACGGCTTTCATCTTGTAAGTTTCTAACTTTAACAAAAATCTTTCCTTCTTCAATCAATGTACCAGCATAAACCGTATCGTTTAATGTAACACGTTTACTTAATGGTTCACCTGTAAAGCTTGATTCATTAACCATAGCTTCACCATCAACGATTTCTCCATCAATAGGAACCATACTTCCTGTTTGCACAATAACAGTTTGTCCTTGTTTTAAATCAGACATCGCAATTTCTTGTTCTTGTCCGTCTTCATAAATCCAAACTTTATCAAATTTATTCATCAAGCTATCACCTAATTGTAAAGTGACTTTTTGACGTGTGTAATCTTCTAATAATTCAGAAATTTTAAGCATCAACATAATATTGCTTGCTGTATTAAATTCTTTGCGTAATAAAGATACCCCAATACTTGTTGCATCTAAAACTGGAACATCAATACGTTTATTTCCAAGTGAAGCAATCCCCGTTTTAAAATAAGCAAGTGCTTTATAGATGGCAATTCCTTTACCAACAACATTTGGTAAAAAGAGCTTAACAGCATATCTCTTGGCAAAAACCTTAATTAATTCAGGTTTAAAGCTTTGATCCAGCACTTGTAAATTTTGAGAACAATTTTCAGGAATTTCTCTATTTTGTAAAGCCCTTAAATCATAGCTTTTTAAATAATCAAATACTTCATTTTTATAATTTTCATCGAAAACCAATAGAAGACTTCCATTTTTATAATGTGCTTCTACATATCTTACATATTCAAGTTTTAAAAAATCGCTTTTTAAAATAGTTGCTTGTTCATTTGTAAAAGCATATTGTCCAAAACGAACACGTAATCTTCCATCAATTTCATGAACTATTTTAAAATTACTCATCATTATTGTGCCTTACTTTTTTCTACTGCTTCAGCATATACGTCTTGAGCATCTTCTTTAATAGAAGTAACAGTTGCTTCTACGTTATCTTTTACTTGCATTCCACTAGCTAATCCTTTAACAGCTAATTCTCTTGCTTTATTACTTTTAGCGAACTTTGAAGTCACAACAGCAGTAACTGCTCCTCCTACAAATGTCCATAATTCTTTACTTTTAAAAAATTCTTTCATCTTAAAATCCTCCATTCTTTTTACGTTATACGACATTTTCATAAAAAATAAATAATTTTTATTATCGGTTTAATACTTTATCATACCTTATTCTATTTCTATGATTTCATCACATAAAGCAAGAGAAGATTTTCGATGACTTACAATAATAATAAGCTTTTCATCTTTGATTTGTTTTAAACTTTCTAATAATGCGGCTTCATTTAAACTATCAATACGACTTGTCGGTTCATCTAATAAAAGAATTGGTGTTTTTCTTAAAAAAGCACGTGCTAAACCAATTCTTTGTTTTTGTCCACCTGAAATATTTTCATCATAAACAGTTTGATAGCCTTGTGGTAAAGACATAATAAAATCATGAATCTGTGCTTGTTTACACGCTTCAATAACTTCTTCTTGTTGATAGTTTGGATTCAACAAGGTGATATTATGATACAAAGTATCTTTAAATAAAAATGTTTCTTGATCAACATAGCTCATATTTTCTTTCAATGTTTGACTGTTGATTTTTTCAATTGATTCATTATTAAATAAAATATCTCCTTCACCTTGATAAATACGCATTAATAATTTTAATAAAGTTGATTTACCACATCCACTTTTTCCAAGCAATCCATATGTTTTACCAAATTCAAATGTATAATTGATTTTATGTAAAACTTCCGTAGATGTATTTGGATAATGAAATGAAAGATTTTTTACTTCGATTGGTAAATTTAAAGTTGAATTTTTATTTGTAATTTCTTTAAGTAATGGTTTTTCCTCTAATAAATCTAAAATACGTCTAGCGCAAGGAAATACTTGATTTAAATTATTTGCCAGATTTGCGAGCGCAATTGTTGGTCCAAAAGAGGAAGAAAGAGCCATCATTGGAATCAACAATTATTTAGAAACATTATTTTTAATCAATAAAATAGAAACAACAATAGATAAAATAATAAGTCCATCAGAAAGTATTTGTTGAAAACTTTGATGATCAATTAATTTTTGATGTGTTTGTGTTAATTCATTTTGATGTTTTTTCATTTGTTCAAAGCGTGTTTCTTGTTGACTAAATTGTATAATTTCTCTTTTTCCTAAGACTGTTTCCAAAACAAAAGTATTATAATTAGCAAATAAAAAACGATAATTACTTCCATCCTTTTGACTCAATTTATAGGTTGTATAGGGAATCAAAATTCCCATGATGCTATAACAAATAAAAGAAAAAATTCCAAAACTAAGATGATAATGACCGATAAAACAAATCATGACAATACTATAAATAAAGGCAATCATCACTGGTGAAATGGTATGAGCAAAGAAAACTTCTAAGAGTTCAACATCACTTGTCAACATCGCAATGATATTTCCTTTGTCTTCATTTTCTAATTTAGCAGGAGCCAATTCTCTCAGTTTTTCAAATACTAAATGACGAATGTGAGCCAATACTTTAAAGGCAATATAGTGGTTGCATGCTTGTTCAATATATCTAAGAATTCCTCTTGAAAAAGCACAAAGAATAATCAATTTAACGGCTAGTGAAAAAGTAATTACTTTACAAAAAGCAAGGATAATAAAAATGGTAATAAAGGTTGCTGTTAGATGTCCTAACACACCTAGAATAATAGCCAGTAACATAAATGTTAAAAAAGGACGCACTAATTTTAATAAAGAAACAATTAATTTTATTTTATTTTTCATTTTCAATAATCCTTTCTAAGTTTCTTTGATTTTCTACAAGTTCTTTAAATAAATTATCTTGATTAAATAATTCATCATAGCTTCCTTGTTGAATCAATCTCCCTTCTTTTAAAACAAATGTCAGTTGGCTTTTTTTACAATGAGCCATACGAT